>Ga0114934_10002944_pt1 | contig 10728 bp, 4 predicted proteins | sample 4SBtaG_2_FD_99695 | JGI IMG/M metagenome (GOLD analysis project Ga0114934, IMG submission 99695) | Deep subsurface microbial communities from Kolumbo volcano to uncover new lineages of life (NeLLi) - 4SBTROV10_white metaG | ecosystem: Environmental > Aquatic > Marine > Volcanic ...
AGAGAGTTAAGTTTTAGACAACGTAAACAAAATATTGCTAATGATGCACTTAGTAAGAACAATGCTCTTATGTCAGGTATACCTATAGCTCCTGCTGGTACTGGTCTTGCTCTACAAATAGCAAGTTCTGGAATACAGTCAGCTATTGGTGCAAAACAAGGTACAGCAAGAGGTTATGCTAGAGCACAGGAGAATCTTTGATGCCATCACCAGATAAACTATTCAGACTTGATCCTGTAGAGACTAAAATTGCAGCTCCTACTACAAACTTTCAAGTACTAGCTGAAGCTGCTGATCAGTCTGTAGCTAATAGAAGTTTAGGTAGAGGACTCACAGCTTTTTCTCAAGCTCTTGGTGGTCTTGCTCAATTGAAGAAACAACAACAAATTAGGGATGACATTAAGACAGCTAAGGATGCAGCTGTAAGAGGCGAAGTAATGCCTGATGTTTTACCTGTAGCAGAAACAGCTTATCAAAATATTATAGATCAAAATACATCTGCTGACTCTTTACTAGCTATAGATAGATGGGAAAACGGAGATGATTTTAATACTTTAGTTGACTCCGAAATTCCATCAGCTCAAAAAACTGCTCAACTTGAAGCTTATTATGATGACTTTTATGCTAGAACTATAAAGTCAATGCAAAATCCTGATCTTATTCAGAATTTAAGACTTACTATTAATGGTCTAAAAGAAAAAGCTTATCAAAAAGTTTATGAACGTGAAAGAGATTTTAGAACTATAGAGGGTATTCATAGTCTTAAAAATAAACTTAATGCTACCAAAAGATTTGTTGAAACTTATGGAATATATACTGGTGTTTCTTTAAAAGATACTTTAACTCCTAACTGGTTACAAACTAATGCTAAAGATTTAGGTAAGTCTCATCCTTATTTGAGTTTATCAGAAAGAAAACTCCTAGCTTTTCAAGTACTCACTACAGACAAAGATGTACTTGCAGACCCACAAATTATCGAAGAGATAATGAAGTCTAAGTACAACAAAGGGTTTACCTTTAGAAATCTTTATGAAGGTAAAGGTGAGGATGCAGAAGAGTTTAAGAAAATATATGATGCTTATAGAGAAAATTCTGACGCATATTTTCAAAAACTTGAAGAGAATAATAAACAAGCTAAAAAAGTTAGAGATGAACATCTTAATGAAGCTTTAGCTAACCTTTATGAAAATGGTGGTACAGGTGCTCAAGGTAGAGAATTAGCTAAAAGGCATGGTATTACTGATATAGGTGAACTTAATAAAATAAAGACTGAAGGTGATAAGTATAGTGAAGGTGAAAAGTTTGATAGATTTTCTCCTGAAGGTAAAGCTTTTGAGAAATCTTTAGCTGGTTCTAAAGCTACTGCTGCTGAAGTCAGACTAGCAATGATAAGGAGAAATATTAGCTTAACTGAAAAAGATTACTATGAAGACTTAGCTTCTATAGAACGAACACAGATTCAACAAGTAACTGAATTTTATAACAATTCTATTAAAGTAGTAAAAGCTCAACGAGTTAGTTTATTAAAAGGAGCTTTAGGTGGTGGTAACATTACTCTACCTAATGGAGAAATTAATACAGCAGCTTTACAACAAGCTTTACTAGGTAAAGGATTAAACCAAACAGACGTACATGAAATACTAGAACAAATACAAACATTAGATTTAGATTACTCTAATAAAGTAACTAAAGCTGCTTCTAAAGCTGCTAGAGACGATAATTTTAATATAGGACAAGCAGTAAACGAATTTCAAAATTTGTATAATACTGAAATAGCAGGATTCATAGATAACATTAAAGCTGGTATTTTAAGAAGAAAAACAAAAGATGAGTTAGATGTTAAAACTTCTGGTGATAAAGGTGAATCTGGAAAAGAAACTAAAGAAGAACCTAAAGAACCATCTATAGTTAAAGACCATAAAGATTTAATAGAAGACCCTATTAAGTTTAAGGAAGAACAAACTAAGATAATAAGTGAAGATTTTAAAGCTTCTACAGGAGAACAAGCTAAACAACAACTAAATAAACCAGTATATACTTTAAGTGATGAAGATACTAAATATTATTCAGAACTGACAAAAAATCTTCCTCCTGAAGTTATCGCACAAAAGTTTGCACATTCAACAGCTAATCTTCCTGTGGTACAAGAACGTACATTAACAGGTATGGATGTATTTGATTTAGTAACTACAGGTAAACTTACAGAATCTCCTAAAAAACCTGTACTTAAAAAAAGTAAAACAGGATTAGGGCCAGTAGTAGATGAAATAGATGAAGCCGTTGGAGCTGTAGTTAATTGGTTTAAAGATAAACCTCAAACTAAACATGAAGTAGAAAGTACTGTTAGTTTTTTAGAATTATTTAATAAAGGTGAAGATAAAATTAAATCTTCATTTTCAGAGTTTCAATCTAATAGAGCTAAAGCCAAAGGTAAAGAGACAACGGAAAGATTATTAAGAACTCCTGAAAGAACACCTATGGAATCTACTCCTCCTATCCCAATGAAAGAAGTTGTAGTTCAAGATAAAAAGCCACCTACTGTAACTCCTAATAAAGCTTATATAGAAGCTCAGAAACAAAAAAATAAAACTACATCTGCTAAACAAATAGCAGTTAAACCTAAAGAAGCTAAAGGTTTTAAAGCTCCTGAACCTAAAAAGACAGCTGGCCCTAAAAAGGTAACTGAATCTAAAAAAATAGCTAAAAAAGATAGTAATTTTTATTCTACTAAATATAATATTGATAAAAACTTATTTGAAGCGTTGCTTATTGAAGAATCTGGTAAGAAACAGTCAGCAGTTTCAGGAAGACTTGTTAAAGGTATAGCTCAAGTAACTCAAGTTACTGGAGATGAAATGTTTGAAGGTACTGGTCGTACTTTTAATGTAGATAGTGAACAGGATCAATTAGAAGCTGGTGCTAAGTATTATGCAAAACAAATCAAAGATTGGACTAAAAAAGGGTTTGATAAACAACAAGTAATTCGATTAGCTAGTGCATCTTATAATGCAGGATATGATAGAATAAATCAGGCAATACAAGCTACAAATAAAAGTAAACCAACAATGGAAGAAATAAGTAAAGCCGGAAATAAAATATTTAGTGCTGAATCTTTTGCTGGTAAAAGTTTTAGAGAAGGAATGAAGCATTGGAAAAAGATTGAAAAAACAAAAAATAAATTAGATTTAAAACTTAAATGAATTGAATAATGGCAGAACAACAAGAAATAACTCCTTTTAAAAGTATTGAAGATCAGATAAGTAACAGCTATATAAAGAATAGATCAGTTCGTAATCGTTATGAATCTTCTCCTGCTTTTGTTGAGGACACACAAAAAGAATTTCTAAGAGAGCAATCAGCTCCTATTAAAGAACAAGAAGCTAATGCTTTAGCTAATAAACAAAAAAGTATTTTTAGTGAAGGTGTAGAGTTTGTTGGAAATATAGGACTTGGTGCTGCTAAAGCTATTGAAGAAACAGCACAAGTATTTGGTGCTCCTGATAACTTTCTAAACATTCCTGATGCTGAAGAAACAGGAGATCAGATTGCTAGAGGTTTAGGACAAGCATTTACTTTCTTTCTTCCTGCTGCTGGTGGTGTTAGGGCTGGTCTTAAATTAGCAGGATTATTTCAAAAGTCTCAAAAACTTACTAAAGCTGGAGAGATAGTAGCTGGTTCTGCTGCTGGTGCTCTTACAGATTTTTTTGCATTTGATCCTAAAGACCCTAATGCTGCTGATTTAGCTCTAGCAATAGGTATTATATCTAAAGATAGTAAAGTAGGAGCTGCTGTTAAAGAGTTTTTAGCTCAAGATGATAGTGATCCTGAAGCTGTAGCTAGATTTAAAGCTGCTACATCTGGACTTATGGCTGGAGCTTTAGTAGATCAATTAATTAGAGGTGCTGGATTCCTTAGGAAATCCTTTAAAGGAACTAAAGAACTAGAAGAAGCTGCTAAAGAGTTTTCTGATAATACTGTCGAGAATCTAGATAAAGTTAGACAAGGAGCAGATACTAAAGTAAAAGAAGATATTACTAAACCTTTACCTACTATTGAAGAAGGAGTAGCACAATCTCAAAAGAGGTTTGCTGATGATTATGCTCAAAAGATAGAGAATCCTACTGAAGGAGCTTTTCCTACTAGCGGTGCTGCTGGTTCTCGGCAAACTAGTGGTGATCTTCCTCAACCTATAGTAGATATGTTGAATAAGTTGGCTAATAGTGAAACTATCCCTGATCAAGGTTTAGATGAAATACTTTCTGTTAACTTATTAAAATCTGCTGAACCTCATAATATTCGTAATGTTATACAATTTGTTGCTAGACATATTAAAGTTAAAGAAATAACTAAAAAAGAGTTGCCTCTTGATAGTTATGACGCTGTAATAGGTGATATGTTAGATGAGTTTATGATCACTGATGCAGAAGGTAAATTTAATATTCTTGGTGATATACGAAGAGTTACAGCTAATGTAGAAGAAGCTAGAAACTATGTAGGAACTGTTAAAGCTTTGATAGCGGTACAAACTAAACAATTAGCTAAACTTAATACTACCTTTGCTAATAATCCTACTAAAGCTAATAAAGAAGCTTTAATGTTAGGATGGCAAGTAGAAAAAGAATTATTGTTTAACGGTTCTGGTTTATCTAAAGCTTCTAGTGATTTACTTAATTCTTATAAAAAGACTGTTAAAGCTATTAATGATGAAGATGTTATTCAGAAAGAGCTTCAAAAAAGAGTAGTTGATGCTGATCCTGAAGTACAACGTATGGCTTCTGCTCATGCTTCTAAAATGGATAGAATGGATGAGTTAGCTGTTAAAGACCTTAAAGATGAAGTCTTTAAAAGTAAACGTGATGTTAAACTAGATAAAGTTTTTGAAGAAGCTGTAGAAGTTACTGGTAGAGTAGGTAGAAAGACTGCTAAAGGCAAACCTACAGGTAAAAAACGTAAGGTTAAAATACATAAATTAGAAACAGATACAGGTAAACGAGTAGCTAAAGAATTAGCTAGATTAGAAAAACTTAGAAAGAGTGCTAGAGCACCTGAACGTGGAGCACCTTTTCCTAAGAATAGGCCTCTTAAAGATGTAGCTACTCCAGCACAACTGGCTCAAATAAAGAAAGCTAAAGATGCTTTAAAAAAGATACGAAATGAAAGAGATACTTTATTTAATAAATTTAAAAAAAGTTCTCCAGAACAACTACGTCTCCGTAAACAGTTTGAAAAGCTATCTAAAGATATTGAAGATTTAAGAGCTGGTATTGATCCTCGTAAACCTAGAGGCCCAAAGAAAGCTACTACAGTAGATATAGAGAAACTTAAAGCTGAGAAGCAGCGTTTAATTGATAAGTTAAAACCTCTTAATGCTGTAGAAAAACGAATAGAAGTTTTAAATAAACAATTAGAATCTGTTATTAAAAAAAGAATTGAAAAAGATTTTGATAGACCTACTCCTATAGAACGTACTGAAATAGAAAAAGAAATACAAAAGTCTATTAAGTTTCATAGAAATAAACTTACTACTGCTAGATTAGAAAGTGAAATATTAGAAACATTTACTCGTAAAGCACAAGCAGCAGAACTAGCTGATATAGATAAGATGACATTTAATCAAATGAAAACACGCTTATCTAATATGGATAGAGGTTTAACAGCTAAGACTTTTAGAGTTTTATCTGAAATCTATATTAATGGTTTATTATCTTCTTTTAAAACTATAGGAGTAGTTAATCCTTTAGGTACAACTTCTGCTGTTATTTCAAGTATTTTTGAAAGGTCTTTTGCAGCTTTTAAAACTTTTAGAAAAGGTGAAGGTGATATAGATTTTAAAGAAGTAGCTACTTTAGGTTGGAACTATCTTGCAGGAATTCCTGATGCTTTAAGAGTTTTTAAAAAAGCAATGCTTCATGGGCCTTCTGACCCTAACTTTAAGTTAGACTATATGAATGTTAGGGATCAAGCAATCAGTAAAGAAGCTTTTAATGCTGGTGGAAATTTAGGTAAAGCCATAGATTATATGGGAACTGCTGTTAATATGCCAGGTCGTTTACTTCTTTCTACTGATGAAGCTTATAAAGGTTTAATTAATAGAGCAGAACAAAGAGCTTTGGCTTATAGAAAAGCTCGTAATGAAATAGGAGCTGATGGAACAGAAGTTAGTCAATCAGCTATTTCTAAGAGAACACAAGAAATAATTGATGATATTAATGCTCATCCAGATATTATAGAACAAGCTAAACACGCTGGAGATAAAAATACTTTTACTAATCCTTTACATGATAGAATGGTTACTGATGCTTTTGGTGTTGAAAGACCTGTATCAGGAGCTGCCAAAAGTATTAAAGAATTTATAGACCAACGTGATCCTACAGGTATTTCTAGAATATTTATTCCTTTCTTTCAGACTCCTGCTAATATTTTCAACTTCACTTTTGAACGTACTCCTATTATCAATAGGTTAAGTGAAACACTTAAACAAGAACTTAAAAGTCCCAATAAAGCTGTTAGAGAACTAGCTGAAGCTCGTATGGCTTCTGCTTGGGTTATTTGGGGAGGACTTTTTGGATTAGCTTATGCTGGTAACTTTACAGGTGCTCCTCCTAGAAATCATAATCTTAGAAGAAACCTAGAAGCTGACATGGGTGGTAGACATTGGTTTAGTGGTAATCTAGGAGATGGTTGGAGAAGTTATGATAAGCTTGATCCTTTTGGTTTAATATTAGGATCAACAACTATTGCTGCTAATATGGCTAAAGCTATGACTAATCTAGCTGGTCAAAATGAACGTGGAGATGATTCAGATGCTATAGAAGAAAAATATAATGAAGTTCTTATGGCTGGTGTTGTAGGTATGGCTGAGATGATTAAAAATAAGTCTTTCCTTATGGGTGTAGGAGAGCTTATGGACATCTTTAGTACTGATGGTAGGGGTATGGATAGAACTCTACGAAGAGTTATAGGTTTTGCACAGCCTCAAATAAGTTTATATTCTAGTTTTAGACGTAATTTGACTAGAGGAATTAATCCAGTTAAACCTGAAAGATTACAAGAAATAGAACCTGAAGGTGATGAGTTATTTGAACGATCAGTTTCTAGAATAACTAATGAAATTTATAGATTATATACAGAAGCTCAAGATCAAGTTATGTTTGGTTGGGGTAATCGCTTTGCTATGAAAGATTTAGCTGGAAATGTGGTTCAATATCCTGGTACTAATAGAGATTTAGATGTTACTTCCAATATAGTTAACTCAATGTTATACCCTGCACCTGCACTTAAACGATCTTCAAGTCCTCTTATAAATAGATTAGCTGAATTAGAATCTAAAATTCCTCAACCTTCAGCTTTAAGGACTGTTAATGGTGTTACACTTACAGATTCTGAAAAGTCTTTTATTATAGACTTTTGGACTACAGCGAATCAAAAATTAAATAAAACTGTTACTACTAAAAGTTTCTTAAAGTTACCTGAAGGTACACAATTATGGTTAATGGAATCAGAAATTAAACGAAATAAAAACTTAGCTACAGATGAAGCTATAAAGAAATTTAAAAGACTAGCTGTTGCTGCTGGTGAATCTCAAATAAATATGTTTCAACGAAAGACTGCTTCTCAAATTAGAACAGGATTTCAACCTCCAACAGAGGGTTTTACAATATTAGAGGAAAATAGAGGACAATAACCAATGGCTAACTCAAAAGTACAATATACAGCTGATGGTAGTACACAATCTTTTGCTGTAACCTTCCCATTTATCAGTCAATCTCATGTAAGTGTAGAAGTAGATGGGTCAGCTGCTACATTTACTTGGAATAACGATAGTCAAATTACTATTGCAAGTCCTACTTTAAGTGGCTCAGAGGTTGTACTTATAGCCCGTAGTACCTCTCAAGATACACGTTTAGTTGACTATGTAGATGGCAGTAACTTAACTGAAACTGACCTTGATTTAGACAGTAGGCAAGCCTTTTATATGGCTCAGGAGTCTTTAGATGAGCTTACATTGCTAGATGATGCAGCTTTAGCTACTTCAGCTCATATACTGGTAGGTAATGGCACTACGTTTACTAATGTGGCTGTGTCTGGTGATGTAACTATTACCAATGGAGGAGCTGTAACTATAGCTAATACAGCTGTAGAGACTGCTATGATAGCTAATGATGCTATTAATGGTACTAAAATAGCAGATAATGCCATTGATTCTGAGCACTATACTGATGGTTCCATAGATACCGCACATATTACAGATTTAAATGTTACCACAGGTAAGATTGCTAATGATGCTATTACCGGAGCTAAAATAGAATTATTTGATGACTCTTATGCTGCCACTAATGGTCACATATTGGTAGCTGATGGTACTGATTTTGATAATGTAGCTATGTCAGGAGATGTAACTATTTCTAATTCTGGTGTAACTACTATTGGTACAGGAGTTATAGTTAATGCTGACATTAATGGTAGTGCTGCTATAGATGCTAGTAAGATACACAATGGAACCATTAGTAATACTGAATATAGTTATTTAAATGGTGTTAGTTCTAACATTCAAACACAACTAAACAGTATATCAGCTGGTGCTGTTTCTAGTGTTCAAGACGATGTTTTTAGAGTACAAGATAATGGTGACAATACTAAGCAATTAGCTTTTGAAGTAAGTGGGGTATCTTCAGGCAATACTCGTACTTTAACTGTACCTGATTCTAGTGATACTATTGTAGGTAGAGCTACAACTGATACATTAACAAATAAGACATTAACTGCACCTGTTTTAAATGATCCTACGTTTGATGTAACAGTAGGTGTTACAGCACATACTGGTTCTTCACAAGGGGATGGAGCTATTACTAGCACTTTTGTTGAAATCGCAACGTGTGCTAACCCAGGAGATGCCGTTACATTACCCTCTGCTGCTGCTGGAAAATTAGTTATTATTGCTAATAATGGTTCAAACTCAGCTGATGTCTTTCCAGCTTCAGGAGATAAAATAGATGGTGGATCAGCTAATGCTGCTATTGCTTTAGCAGCAGGATCAAACAAAATATTTATATGTCAAGATGCAACTGATTGGGATACTATTGGTGCAGGATTGACTGAACTAAGTAATGATTCTTCTCCTGTTCTTGGTGCTGATCTTGATGTTGCTAGTTATGATATTACCTCTGCCAGTAATGCAGATGTTGATATTAACCCAAATGGAACTGGTAATGTAGTTCTTAAAACAGATTTAGTCAGCGTTGGAGGAGGTTCGGAAGTTGGTCATGTTTCATCAAATAGCACACAAGATTTAAAACTTTCAACTAATAGTGGGACTACTTCTGGAACTATAATTATAACAGATGGAGCAAATGGGGCAATTACAATCACACCCAATGGTTCAGGTATAATTGATCTACCAAGTTCAATGAACCCCACATTAACCTCGACAGGAAAAGCATTAGTCTTAGGATTCTAGGAGAATATTATGGCATCAGAGTTATTAAAAGTATCGCACACAGCGGGAGTAACGAATAGCGAATCGGTTTTGATTAATGGTGTAAATGGACACACTTATACTATTCTTTCAATTCTTATTTGTGAAACAGCAGGAGCAGCAGAAACATTTGATCTTTACATAGACGATGGTGGAGGTGGTACAGACTATGAGATTTATTCAGATCAAGCTTTAGCTGCTAATGCAACCTTTGAACACACAACTAAATTCGTTATTGAAGATGAAGACCATTTATGTGCAGCTACAGCTAGTTCTGCAAATGTGGACATCATTGTTAGTTACTTAGACCAAACTCGATAAATCAATATGAGTGGATCAATTGAAACAAATTCTGGGCGCAAGTCTGGAACCATAGGAGCAAAGGTAGCTGGCCCTACTGTTTCCGCAAGTGACCCTACAATCTCAACGAATGCAACATTAGGAACCCAGTGGGCAAATTCAACGAGTGGAGAGTTCTTCATTCTAACAGACAGTAGCGAAGACGCTAACGTTTGGACAAACGTGGGCAGTGGCGAAGGGGATATTGAGCCTTGGGCTTTTCAGGGTGAAAGCTATGGCTATGCTTCTGGTGGTGGATCAAATGTCATTGACAAGTGGACTTTCGCTTCTGATGCTAACGCTACTGATGTCGGAGACTTATCAGTTAGTAGACAGACTATAGGTGGAACTTCTGGTAACACTCATGGTTACAATGCTGGTGGTGGTAGTAATTCCAATGTAATTGATAAGTTCAGTTTTAGTTCTGATGGTAATAGCACAGATGTCGGGGATTTAACTGTAGGTAGGAGTGACATCACTGGTCAATCATCTACTACTAATAATGGGTATTGCAGTTCGGGTAGTGGTGCTAGTGGATATTCAAATGTTATAGACAAATATAGTCATACTTCCGATGGGAATGCTAGTGATGTGGGTGACATAACGGAATCTAAGTATGTTGCGTGTGGACAATCTTCTTCTAATCATGGATATACTTCAGGTGGTCATAATGGCAGTTCGTATCGTGACGTAATTGATAAATTTAGTTTTAGTTCCGATGGAAATGCTACTGATGTAGAAGATTTATCTGTAGCTAGAAGTTATTCTTCTGGACAATCTTCTTCTACTCATGGTTATGCTTCTGCTGGATATACTGGTAGTAATTCCAATGTTATAGATAAATTTACTTTTGCTTCTAATGCTGCTGCTACAGATGTAGGTGATGTTACATCATCAAGACGGCACTCAGGAGG
>Ga0114934_10002945_pt1 | contig 10727 bp, 15 predicted proteins | sample 4SBtaG_2_FD_99695 | JGI IMG/M metagenome (GOLD analysis project Ga0114934, IMG submission 99695) | Deep subsurface microbial communities from Kolumbo volcano to uncover new lineages of life (NeLLi) - 4SBTROV10_white metaG | ecosystem: Environmental > Aquatic > Marine > Volcanic ...
GAGATCCGCAAGGGAAACTACCTTGAAGTCGCGGCCCACCGCCTCGGGTTTACCAAAGGCCAGATGTACAAATGGCGTCACCGCGGGCGCAAAGAACTTGAGGAACTTGAAAAGGGCGAACGCGAGAGCGTTACGCTGTGTGCTGTGCTTACGGCCGAGGCCGACCGAGCAAGTGCCGATCTGCACGACGCACTGATCCAAGATGTTCTTGCGTGCGATGACCCTAAGCTCAAGTTTGAGTTCATGCGGCGACGGTGGAGCAAGATCTACAGCGGCAACCCGAACGCCGTCGAAGACCCAGACACCGGCGAGACGCAGCAGGTTGACGTTGCTGCGATGCTGCTTGAGAAACTGAGCGCACTGCGGGGCGATGTCGAAACTCCCTGAAATAGCCCAGACGGTCGCGGGCCTAAGCCTTCCGCAGCTGCGCGCGCTGATCGGCTCGCTGTCGCACGATGAGGCCGTCGCGCTCTTGTCCGACTGGGACCAGTGGTCGCTGCCTTATCAGCGGCTGCCTGAAGGGTCGTGGCGGCGTTGGGTGTTGCGTGCCGGCCGAGGCACGGGGAAGACGTACACGGGCGCCAGAACGGTCGTGGAGGTTGCTCGAGACCGAAAGAAGATCCGCACGGGCGAGATCGGCATCATTGGCCGGACCTACACAGACGCGCGATTTACCATGGTCGAGGGGCCCAGCGGCATTATTCAGGCAGCGCCAATGGATTTCCGGCCGCTGTGGGAGCCTGGCAACGGGGTCCTGACGTTCCCGAACGGCGTGCGAGCTCGCATCTACTCGGCGGATAAACCTGAGTCGATCCGCGGGCCGAACTTTGCCTTTGTCTGGGGCGACGAGGTTTCGCACTGGCCCGACCTTGACGGCACGTGGTGGACCGTCATTGAGCCGGCCCTGCGCATCGGATGGGCTCGTGCCCTGCTTACGACCACCCCGCTTCCCGACGAGGCCCTGGGAAAGATCGAGGCAAAAGCCGACACGGTCACCACGCGCGCGGCGACGTTTGACAACCCGTATCTAAGTCAGTCGGTGCGCGATGCGTTTCGCGAACACTTTGATGGGACTCGCCTGGGGCGCCAGGAGCTCTATGGCGAGATCCTTGAGGATGTACTTGGCGCCCTGTGGACCCAAGGCACCATTGACGGGGCCCGCGTAGACAAGGCTCCCCCCGGGCTTACGCGGATCGTGGTCGCCATTGACCCGGCCGTGACATCGGACCCGAACAGCGACGAGACTGGCATCGTTGTCGCTGGCGTCGGCTCCGACCGGCACGTGTACGTGCTTGCGGATCGGACGATGCGGGGCACCCCATCCGACTGGGCCCGCGCTGCGGTTGCCGCCTATCACCGTTTTGGAGCCTCGCGCATTGTCGCGGAGGTGAACAACGGCGGCGACATGGTCGAGGCCACGATCCGCGCCGTTGACCCGGATGTGCCATACCGCAAGGTACACGCGACCCGGGGCAAAGCGTTGCGGGCCGAGCCTGTAGCGGCGCTGTATGAGCGCGGGCGCGTGCATCACGTCCGACACCTTGAGGAACTTGAAACCCAGCTTTGCAGTTGGACCCCGATCAACTCAAAAAAGAGCCCCGATCGCCTTGACGCGCTCGTGTGGGCTGTGACCGATCTAGTCTTGGGCGAGCGTGAGGCCGGCCCGCTGAAGGGATATCTATGAGCGACAAGCCCGCAAAACTCCATCGTGGCGACGACTTTCTAAACGCGGTATCGGGCCTTGGCGGCTCGTACGACAAGAACAACTACAGCGTTTTTGCGCGTCAGCGGGAACTTCAATACGAGGAACTTAGCGACCTTTACGAACAGGACGCGATCGCGTCTCGGGTGATCGATCGCCTGGTCGATGATGCGACGCGGGAGGGCTTCACGCTTGAGGGCCCCGATCAGGATTACGATTTTGCCAAGGCTGCGTCGGACCTTGAGGATGTAGGAGGGCTCACGGCCCTAGGGGACGCTTGGCGGTGGTCGCGCCTGTATGGCGGAGCGCTTGCGGTGATGATTGTTGCCGACGGGCGAAAGCTCAGCGAGCCGATCGACATGGAGAACGCGCGGCGCTTGCTGTCGATTCAGGTGGTTGAATCGCCGTATGTGATCCCGCAAAACCCAAACCCCGGGCTGGGTGCTCGAGGGTTTCGTAATCCTGAGCGCTATGACCTGCTGCTAAACATTGGGCAGCGAGACAGTAGGAGCGTGCATCGGTCGAGGTGCATCCGATTTGACGGCGTGCGCGTTCCTCCGAGTCGGATCCTGGATCGCAACGGCTGGGGCCCTTCCCAGCTCCAGCGAGTTCAGCGGGAGATCTTCCAACTTGGCGAGGTGATGGGGTACTCGCGCAACATCGTCCACAACATGTCGGTGATGGCGTACAAGATCGACGGGTTGCGCGAACAGTTGTGCGGCGACGAGCGGAGCCAGCAGCAAATTCGTCAAGTGTTTGAGACGCTTCAGTGGGCGATGGACAACCTGCACGCGCTGGTTCTCGATCAAAAGGACGACTACGGCGAAGTGAGCCGGTCGGTTCAGGGCCTGCAGGCGATGATTGACCAGTTCGTGTCTGCGCTCGTGCGGGCCACGGACATGCCAAGGACGGTGCTGCTTGGAGAACAGCCCGGCGGTCTGAACGCCAACGCGGACAGCGAGATCCGGTCATGGTTTGACTACGTCCACAGCCAGCAGCGCATGACGCTGACACCGGGATTGAACCAACTCCTGGACGTGTACTTTGCGATTCAGCGCAACCGCGGCGAAATGGCGCCGTCAGAATGGACAGTCAAATACAACCCGCTGTGGCAGCTGGACGAACAGCAGCAAGCGCAGACCAGGCTAATCAACGCCCAGGCCCGGGCCCAGGACGTTGCGGCGTCGATCGTCTCGGCCGACGAGGCTCGCAAGGATCCAGAGTTGGTCGAGGTGTACGACATCGACCCGGACGCCCCGGCACCTGAGCCTCCCGCTGTAGATCCCTTCGGCTCCCCGTCGCTGGGCCTGGATGACGAAGAGGAACCAGCAGCCCTGCCCGAGTCGTACATCCGGCCGGGGTCAACCATGGTCGGGCCCAGCGAGGCCGGGCGAGCTCTAGGCGTGTCGGCTGGCACCGTGCGCCGCATGGCGAGGGAAGGCACGATACCCGCGACTAAAGTGGGAAGCCGGATCAAGATACCGCTCGAGCAGGCGCGCGAGAAGTTCGGGCCACTGGCATCGGCTCAAAAAAAAAGTCTGACCGAGGACCCAGACAGCACGACGCCCTAAGCACGCTCCTGCGCGCCGAGGTGGCCTACAACTCGGAACTGCGGAAACTCTCGGTCGCGCTGGACAAGTCGATCCAGCAGCGGGTAATCCGCCGCATGGACGAACTAGCGGACGCTGGGCCTGCCGCCATGCGCGCTGCCGTCCGAGTCGCTGTTGATGAATCGGGCGCGGTGCTTTCGGACCAGGAGATCCAGCGTCTTACAGATGCTCAGTGGGAGCGCGTGCAGGAGGCGTCTGACGAAACGGTGATCCTGATGTTCGCCGAGGCGGCCATGATGGATCGCGATGACATTGAGCGGCTAGCCGAGTCTGAGCCCAAGGACCCAGACAACCCCACGCGCGAGGAGCAGATCGGGGCTGCGCTGGGCACGGCGCTAGATGCCGATGGACGGCGCAGCCGCACCGCTTGGATGCGCGAGAACCGTGACCTTGTCCGCGACATACCCAAAAAGCACGAGCAGGATCTCACGAGCAAGTTGCTCGGTGACCTGGCGGCCGGGGCCGCGGCCGAAGTCATGCGCAGGACTGCGCGGGACCAGGGGGGCATTACGCGGCGCCGCACGCAGACGATAGCCGAAGACCAGAGCCAAAAGGGTGTGGGAGCGCTCCAGAGGGACCGCCTCACGTCCGCGGGGCTCGGACAGTACCGCTGGCGCACCGTAGGAGACGACCGTGTCAGGGAGGCGCACAGGGAGCGCGAGGGCAAAGTCTTCTCGTGGTCGCAAGAGCCGGCCGGCGGGCACCCCGGCGAAGACTTTAACTGTAGATGTGTCGCCGAACCTGTGCTAACCCTGCGGTGAGGGCCCAAAGGGTCTTTGTTTGTGAAAAGCCATTTAAAGCCCCAGGGGAATGGTCCCTTGGGGCTTTTTTTATTTGCGCAAAATCCGCGGAGTAAAAAAACAGAAAAAAAGGGCTTGCGCCCGTCATCGAATGAGGTACAGTGTGGGCATGAAGACGCAACGCATTGAGGGACACGCCGCCATCCGCCACGCCGCCACCCACGGCCTCAGCCTGGGCAAGCACACCGACCCGGTGGAAGATGCCAGGGAGGGCCTGACCATCGAGGAGGCCCAGAGCGTGGCCAAAGAAGACCCCTCGCTGGTCTACGTAGACACCCCGTACGAAACGACCGAGACCATCACGGAACGGCAAATCAGCGACTTCCGCGATGAGGCCGGCGCCGCAGGAGACTATGACGCAGTCGAGATCTGCGAGTCCGCCCTTGATGGCGACGATGATGCAATCTCCGATGTCGTCGGGATGATCAACGCCGGCGTCGCGATGGAGGACTGATGCCCATCGAGACGATCGCCCAAATCCTCGCAAGCGCCCGCGAGGATGCGGGCCTTTCCCAGAGCGCCGCAGCCCGGTCCTGCGGCGTCGCACGCCAAGCTATCCACCGATGGGAAAGAGGGCTGCTAGTGCCATCCCTCGACCACGTGGCCGCACTCGCAAGGGCTTACGGACTCACACCCGCCGAACTGGTCGCGCGGGTCTACCCGGAAGCATGAGCCGAGAAGTTCTGGAGACGAAGTAATGTATCGAAGCGAAGTTCACCACGACAGCATCATCTACTCTCCCCTTACCGCCAGCGGGACCGGGTTTTGTATCCGTGTGTCCGAAATCGTGAGCGTGAGCGCAATGAACAATCAGAAAAACATACTTGTCGTTCGGTTTCGCAACAATGAAAAGATTGAGCGATTTTTCGACAGCCCCGAGTCGTGCAGAGAAATGCTAGACGCATTTCACGCTGCCATGATGAGGGGGTCTGCCGGGCGCGCATGAGCCTTGATACACTGGGGATATGCCGACCTATCCGGCCGCATCCCTAGCGTCGCTCCTGCTGGGGCGATCTGACCTTGGCGATCTGCGTGACGCCCTTGCGTCTCCGATCTGCCCGCACGTCCCCGAGGCCGAGGACAGCAGCAACGACACCCTAGAGCCTCTCACGCCCCTTGAGGAGCTCCAGTCCACTTGCGACGCTGAAGGCTGGTCGATCGTGGACTTCCGCGACCTTGACGAGTGGCCGCGGCGAAAAGAGTACGACTGGCGCTTGTACGGTTGGCCCGGCAACAAAAAGCGGGCTCAGCCGTACGGGTCGCGCACGTGGGCCAAGACCACGACCGTTATGCTTCATACGACTGGCGTGTCCCGGATGGGCAGCCTGCGCGGGCTTGGTATCCCTTGTCACGCTTTCTTGCCTGACGATGAGGCGATCGTGCTGTGCCACAGCCTGACGGCGCTAGTCGCCCACGGTCACGCGGGAAACAGTTTCTCAGTCGGCCTGGAGGTTAGCGGCGATCGTGACTTTGATGCCGACTCGCAGATCGATCGCGGGCGCGCGTTCTTGCGCTACTTCCAGCAGCTTCGCTGGGAGCAGGCGGGTGACGACGCGCCCTGTTACGTCATGTCGCACCGCATGGCGCACAAGAGCCGCGTGCAGGACCCGGGTCAGCGCATCTGGACGGAGTTGGGCGAGTGGGCGATCGATGAACTGGGCTATGAACTGGGCCCCGTGGTAGGATCGGGCCGGGCTAACCCCAAGGACGGAACATGGCGCTAGTACGACAAACCCGCACCGCGGGGCAGACATTCGACGGGACCGCTGGCGCGGGCCTGTTTGACACCAACGGCGCCGGCCCCGTGTCTCGCGCACTCCAGACGCGGATCAACAGCGTTGCATTCTCTACCGCGTCCCCGGTCGGGTTTGAGCTCGTGCGAGTCTCCCCAGAGGGCGACGAGGTGACTTTGTTCCAGGGCGTTGGCTCGACCCTCTACGTGCAGGGCTTGATCCTGCCCACGTCCGATGACGGCGTGTACTACACGTTGCAGGTTCGGAGCCTTGTACTTGGGGCTGATGCGGTGCTCACGTATGACTACGATGTGATCGGGACAGAGCAATAATGGGCGCTCGCGACAACATCGTCCCATTTCTTGCAACGATCGACGGAGAAAACGTTCTCCCGCCGGGACAGGGCGGCGACGGTGATGGTGACGGCGATGGAGACATCTCCGCGTCGGAAGTGATCAACGATTCATCGGTGAGCGGTGCGGACGTAGCTGCCGCGCTTGATGCGCTTGCCAGCCGCAAGATCAGCGTTCCGCTGCCTTTTGCAGTTTGGCCGGGGCAGCAGGGATCTAACGCTAACTTGAACTGGGGGCTCTTTCGGCAAAGAAACGTGCGTTCTGCCCTCCTGCCGGGTGTTGTGGACGGGCTATCTGCCGTGATCAGGATCCCAGACCAGGCTGACATTACACAGCCCGCGGTTCTTCAATACGAATACTCGCTAGGCAACAGCGCCGCATCCGGGGACGTCGTTATCGTTACGTACCGCGCGCTTGTCAGCGACGGCGACCGATTCAACGGCAGTGAGACACCTTCCACGATTGACGTGGATCAGATCGCCATACCCGCAAACTCCAACCTGCAGAGGCAGAGGCGCAGCGTAAACTTGACCATCTCAAATGCTATTCCCGGAGACAGCATGGGTATCGCCATTGAAAGGCGAGGTGCTCAAGATACTTTCCCGAATGCGTTTGTGATTCTTCAGTCTGCCTACGTTGAGTTCACGGAGCTAGTGCCATGAGTCTGTACTTCTACGATGATTCTACAGGTGACCTTTCGGGCCCTGGCGGCTCCGAGGGTACATATCCCGACGCAGCAGCAGCAGCGGCGCACCTGGCAACGCTCGGCGAGGTGTTTGAGATCTTGGCCGGCCAGTCATGGTCCGTGCGGCCCATCGACCACACGCACACGGTGGGCCAGATCAGCCCCCTTCGCCTAGACTATCTCCGCGACGAGGCCAAGGCTGCGGGCGTCCCGGTCAACGCCAGGGAAACCGATGCCGGCGTACAGTTCTTCGGGAGTTCTGCGCTGTCTGCGTCTGAGAAGTCCACGCTTGACGGGGTCGCGTCCGCGCACACTGGCGAGTTCCAGGTAGGCGACGCCGAGGCACTTCGCATTGGCCGGCACCTCAGCCCGCCACAGCCTGAGCTACTGGATCCGCCGCTGGATCTGGACTTCGGCAAACTGGCGCCCAAGCTCCACAAGCGCATCGGAGCTCGAGACGCCTGGGGCTATGTGACGCGCTGGGACTGGTTGCCAATCACCAACGGTGCCCGAGGGCTGCAGGTGGTTTGCGAGCACCACGACTACCAGATCCCCTTTCCCAACGCTGCCCCGATCAGTCGCGAGGTGACCTTGGAGTGGCAGACCAACGGTGGAACATCGCACCCCACAATCAAAAAGTGGCAAAAGTGGTACGACACGGCTGAGTCTATCGCCAAGGAAGGCAAGCTTAGGCGCGGCAAACTGATGGACGAGGCGCAAGGCGTAATCTATGCCTGGCTGCTTGGGTCCGGCTTCACCTTTGCCGATGGCCAGGCGTTCGTAGCCGCGATTAAGGCTGAAACGGATCGGTACGTTGAGTACAGCGATCCGGCCGTGCTCACATCGATCGCGGGCATCCAAGGGTTTTCGTGGCTGGACCAGGCGGACGCATTTGACTCCAGTATGGCAACCCCCGTGATCGACGGGTCACCGCCTACAGGAGTGCTGGTCACCCCGCGCCAGTACTTGCTAGGCATGCTGAACACCTATGCTTAGCAGGGCCCAACGCCGAAACGCGGACATCGTTTTGGCTGAAAAGTCCAGGCTGGTCGCGCGATCGCGTCAATACCCCGTCGGCCTGCGAATCAAGGCGTTTGGGGTATGGCTCGTGTTTGAGTTCCGCGTGCTGATTGGGTGGCACTCGGTGCCATCAAGGCACCTTAGTTTCGCCTGGCACGGGCACTACTGCGGTCCGGGGCACACGGGCACAGGTAAGCCCACGGACGCGCTAGACGCCGCGTGCCTCGAGCACGATCAATCGTACTCCTAGGACCCCAGACGGCGAAGTTCGTCCGCCGCGAACACGACCCAGTTTTTGGCTGCCCGGATCTCGTACTCGGTGGCATCGTGTTTGATCGCGAGACGATCAATCCACCCCAAGAGTTCGGCGTCGGTCGCCAGTCCGTGCGTCTCGCAGCCAATAGCAAGTGTCGTGTGCGCCTGCGCGTGGGCGTACCATCGACCAATTACCGCCTGCGGCGGGGACTCGACCCAGGCGTCGCCGTAGACCCAGGCGTCGCCGTAGACCCTGGCGTTGCCGTAGACCCTGGCGTTTCCGTAGACCTCGGCGTCGCCGTAGACCTCGGCGTCGCCGTAGACCCTGGCGTCGCCGTAGACCCTGGCGTCGCCGTAGACCCTGGCGTTGCCGTAGACCCTGGCGTTGCCGCAGACCTCGGCCGATGGGGCCACGTATGCATAATCGTCCACATGCGCGATGTCCTGCACCCAGCCTCCGCCGTTGGGGTGACGGTGCCACCCAGGGTGCTCGCTGCTCCCCTCGACAGTCACTGGCCTTCTCCAGAGAGCCCAAAGAGTCGGGCGTTGTGATCCGCACGCTTTTCGGCGCGAGTGGGCACGCGCTGGTAGGAGCGCTCGCACTGGATTCGATCCAGAGCCGCTACGCACTGCTCGAGCGCTTCCTGGACCTCAAGGTCGCTGCCGTGGTCCTGCCCCATGGCCTGCAGCCGAAACTGCAGTTGCTGGATCTCGCGGACGCTATACATGGTAGTGGCTCCTCTCGCCCAGCACCCAGGCAAGCAGCGCGAGGCGGTCTTCGAGCTCCTCGGTCTGGATGATAAGCCCGGCCTCGATCTCGTCGTCAAGGCAGATGTCACCGTCGTGGTTGTTCTCAGACTCCGAGGCCAATGAGTCGAGCTCTCGGTTGATCCGGGCGACGATGCCCCGGATTTCCTGCTCGCTTCGCACGTTTGCGTCCATGGGCTCAAGGTAGTGTGTCGCCCCACGGGCGTCAACTGTTTTCGCCGATCTTTTTTGGCTCCGGTGGTTCGACCCCCGTGATCGCCCACACCGGGCCCTCCAGGCGCCAGGTGATGCTGACGCGAGCTCGCCAGGGTCCACGCCGAAAAAATGGCAGGTGGATCCTGTAGATGATGCAATCCTCGCCGGTCACAGCTTCGCGCACGACTGCGCGGCGCCATCCGGTCGTCAGCAGCCATCTAGCAAGAGACAGTCGGGGCGTCGGCGGGCGCATGTCCGTGGTCCTGTAGCAGCCAGTCAGTGGTAACGCCGAGGGCGTCGGCGATGCGTACCAAGAGTTCAAGGCTGGGTCCCTTGTCGCCGCGCTCCATCCTCCAGACGTGGCGCCGATCGACTTGGACCCGCTCGGCAAGCCCGGTCCGCGTCAGGCCCTTAGCCTCTCGAGCGGCCCTGATGTTGTGCGGGATGTTCCGCGTTTCGTAGCTCATGCCGTTTTTTAGCACAAAATGTCGCCCGCTGGTTGACAGCGCCCCGGCGCTCGTCTACCCATCTCTCATGGACGCAGAGACATACATCGAGACGGACAGGGGCCTTCCTGTCTGCCTCCCGTCACCCGAGGAGGCGAGCAAGCACAGCGCCGTGCTGCTTGCCGCGGCGATCTCAGACATCGCCCACTCAGTCAGGGGCGTGGAGGTGCATCATGTCGCTTGGTATTACGAGCGACGCGCGATGGCCCACAACGGCACCTTGTACGCCATGCGGCGGATGGGTTGCACGGGAGTTCACATGGAGTTGGCAGAGTCCAACATGCGGTTGTTGCTGGCCCACGTGGCCGAGTGCAAGTTGACCGGAGGACAGGGATAATGGGGTTTCGCAAAAAAGAGGCAAAGAAGGGCGCTATGAAGGTCGCTGTGTATGGTCGAGCTGGGTCGGGCAAGACTCTAACCAGTCTGCTGATCGCCGAGGGCTTGGCGTCCGTGTCAGGTGGCCGCATCGCGTACGTGGACACGGAGGCGGGGACTGACTACTACGCGGCACCGAGCACGGGCCGGCGAGTACACCCCGAAGCGTTTGACTTTGACGCGCTTGAGGGTCCCGGCGGGGAGGCACCCCGCAGCGCTAGCTACATTCTTCGAGAACTCCAGAAACTGGATCCGAAGGAGCACAGCGTGATCGTGATCGACAGCATCACACACGTCTGGCAAAACGCGCAGGACTCCTACTCGGGACGCAAGGGTCCGAATGGGCAGATTCCTATGCACGCATGGAGCCGGATCAAGGCGCCCTATAAGGCGCTCGTGAACCATCTTCTGAACTGCCCTCAACATGTGATCATCGTCGGCCGAGAGGGCGACGTGTATGAGGACGACGGGACGGGCACCGTAAGCCATGCCGGCCACAAGATGAAAGCCGAGGGCGAAACCGCTTACGAGCCTGACTTCCTGGTTCGCATGGCCCCCACGCGACGGAAGGACGGCTCCCAAGTTGTCACGGCCCACGTCGAGAAGGACCGCAGCGGCGTCCTTGAGCCCGTGCAGTACGAGCCGACCTTCGCCACGCTGGCATCACCCGTATTGCCCATGCTGGGGGTCGAGCACCGCCAGGTCCAGGACTCCGAGTCTGCGGC
>Ga0114934_10002946_pt1 | contig 10726 bp, 9 predicted proteins | sample 4SBtaG_2_FD_99695 | JGI IMG/M metagenome (GOLD analysis project Ga0114934, IMG submission 99695) | Deep subsurface microbial communities from Kolumbo volcano to uncover new lineages of life (NeLLi) - 4SBTROV10_white metaG | ecosystem: Environmental > Aquatic > Marine > Volcanic ...
CTGCTCTAACTGTGCCGTAGTGAGTGGCTTAGTGCACTTATTTGCCATCAGCTAACCCCATCATACAAGTTTCGACATCTTTCCAAAGCTGTTCCTCTGCATCAAATTCTTCCATGACTTCTGCATAACTGCGTACTGTTGCTGTAACCTCACTACCCTCAAGGATTGGAGCACCAGGTACTTCTAAATCTGCGTTGTATTTGCCCTCTACTGGAACGGCTTTGATATTCTTAGCATCAAAGATGACGGTTTCATCACCAGCTTTTATTCCCTCATATCCGGCTGCTTGTGCTTTCTCCGTGAGGACCATCGCGCCATTGGGTCTAGTCCGCACATAATCAGCAAGCGACTCTTTACGGTCTACCAGTAAGCCTGGGAAATGCTCGTTCACATAGTCTGAATAATGGACAAGTCCTCCAGTTCGCACCTTATCCATTGTGCGTATAAAATGCTCTTTAAGGTCTTTGATAGCCTCATCTTTTGTAAGTGGTGCATCCCTCATGTTGTAGTTAGGCTCGAACTTATCCACATAGTCATACTCTGGATCAGTATCGCTACGCTGCACTGGGTCATCAATACGCGCAATGAACCCCTCGCTGCCATCTGCATTATCCTTTAGCAAGAAATCTACGTTGTCATCTATGTACTCATTGACATCAGTGATTGCCTTTAGCGCCTGTTGGTGTTCTTCGTCCAGAGCGCCTATTTCGTCTAAATTCCTAGCGTAATTAATGAACCCCTCATAATCATGGGTTCTACCTGTTGAATCCCCTATCAGGTCAATAATGTTAGCGTTGGTCATCCATTCGCTTACATGAGGACCGTAATACTTGGCCTCACCTGTATTGTCAGTAAAATAATGACCAGCACCATAAAACCCAGCATCATTTGCCGAGCCAATCATATCGTCTTTAAACTCCGAAAATATGCTGTCTGATCCGTGATATAGGTTAGTGCGTGTAATCGGTCGGTCATCAAAGTGACCCATCTGACTCTCAGCCTCGACCCTAGCATCAAGGACTTCCTCAACCGGAACACCTTGCGCTTCACTTTCTTCGATAATCTTGGCTCGTTTCTCTAGTATCTGAGCCTCACCCTCTAAGCCATTCTCACGCGCTACTTTCGCGGCATGAGTCCAACCTAAAGCATCCCCGATAGCGTAGCCCACACCGGACAATAAGCCTGTGCCAGTCATCACTATTAAGGTTTCTTCTGCTGCATCCCAAACTGACCAAGGTGATTCAATCTTTTCTTTCCATTGATACCGTGAAACCGATACCGGTACTTCTGCAACTCCGGCAATCCCAGCCTCTTTTGCTCCGACCTGTACCGCACGACCTAATGCTGCTTTGGCCGTAGTCGGACCAGCGCCAAAGGGCAACGAATACATAAATAAGGGGTCTTTAACGTGAGCGCCCATTGTGCCTAAGAAAGTACCTACTGTACCCATCACACCAGCACGGTCATAAACGTCCTGTGAGCGTTCTCGCAAAGCCTTTAACTCCGGCTTTTTGTCGGCAATCATCTGCTCATACGTTCTGAGCCGGGTATCATCAGGGTGTTGTTGTCTGAGTTTAGTAATCAGGTCTTGTTCAGCCCCGAGGTCGCGCAGATCAAGGTCAAACCCAGCCACCGAATTGCCATAGCTGGATAAGGTATCGAATCGTGCTTGCCCGGTATATTCGTACAGTGCGGTATAGGCATTATTAACGTCCTCCATCATCGTGATAGATTCTGAGTTACCTAAGTTCTCCGCTTGCTCATGATCATAAGCCACATTGAAGTTTTCAAGGAAACCGCTATCTTCACCCAGTTCTTTCTCTGAGTCGTAATCAATATTCAGCGCGGATTGATGAGTCCAACTCATTGCTTAATCTTCCACCGGTCATTAATATCTAAAATCATCGCTTGGCCGGCTTGATCTTTGATTGTCACCAACCCTCCCCCTTTCCCTTTGGAATGGATGTAATAACGCCCATGACCCTCCGGCACTAAGATGGCATCCTGTAAAATATCTCGCTTGTGTTGTGAACTACCGTAACGCGAATCCATTTGGTCCGTAACCCAGAGAGGGGGTTCGTCTAAAAAGTCCTCAAATGCCTCACTGCTCCACCCTTGCGGCAATATAATCTTTGATTGATACGCAGAACCATCATCAAATTGTAATGTGCCAACATCATAAATATCCCCGGTGACTTGAGTGACAAGGCTAGTAATATCGGATTCGTGGTTAACCGCATCGTCAATAGGACTACTATGATCACGCAATACAACCAGCGCTTGTGCAGCTTGACTGTATGATTGTGCTAGTTTTTGATAGTCACCGAAAGCGTTACCAATAACCGTCCTTACTGTTTGTTCAAGATTCTTGATAGTTTTGCCCTGAGATGACTGCAATGCCATTCCACGCAATACCTTGTGTGCTGTTTCTTGTCCTGAGTTTGTTCTTGCCAAATCTCCGATGACAGTATAAACGCCACCCACTGACTTATCTGCAATTTGCTCCCAGACTTCCATCGAACTATCACCGAAAATCAGGTTAACAGCCACCGTTTTATCCACTACTTTCGTGTATTGTTCACCGTCCATAAGCCTGTCAAATTCACGCTCAATCACCCCCGATTCGCTAGGGGTCAATAACTGAACAGGTCTATTGAGCGTTTGTTTGTAATACTCCACTTTCTGCAACCGGCCATCAATCGCATCGGGGTCAGGGTCGGCTAAGTCGATGGGTTGAAACTCTTGCCCAAAGAACCGATCAAGGAACTCAACACCAGAATCTTTCAACTCAGATTCAAAGTTATCACTAGCCTTGCGGTATAACTGGCGATCTTCTAATGGAAGTTGGCTCAGTGTGTTGGTGCGATCTGTCGGAGATTGCAACAGAAAGTCATGAATGTCACCCACCCGAACAATCGCATCAATATATTCTTGCTGTTTAACTGGATCAAGATGCCGGAACCCATCCTCTGCGGCCTTAATATCTTCTTTTGTGACCGGCAAACCCTTATTCAGTGAGGCCACCACTGCTTTCGTATGTTTTTCAGCAGAGGCAATGACTGCTTTATCCTGGCCTTTCGCCAGCAGACCCTTGTTTCTGCGAATCCTGACCTCTTGGCCATACAAAGAAAGCATCTTAGCGAGCATTTCCTGTTTGCTCATCCCTAACTCTTTATCACCTACCTTAGAGTTTCGGAACTTATCAATGGCCTCCTGTCCTTTTTCTAAGCCATCAGGTTGCCCTAGTGTCCTTGACAACTCGCCCAGGAACATATTGCTGTGATTCTGGTTGGTTAGTTTGGCTATAAATTTGATTGCATCGGCTTCACTGATAACCGGTTGACTGCCATCAGATGGATTAGCATAGTTTTCAATCTCACCTTTCATGCTATTGAATATCAGTGCCGCTTTTTCATCATTCCCCTCAAATGAGGCATCTTGTAACTCAGTGGCGCGTGTGCCTAGTCCGGTCAACACAGTCGCAACATTGGCTTCAAAGTCAGCCTGTTGTTTGCCAGTGATTGCTTTCGATAAATTGTTTTTATAGTAGGCTTGCTGCACACCGGACCAGACTTGATATAGTTCCGGGTCTAGGGTATCTCGTACTCCCTTATCCCATGCCTTGAAAGCATTAGCCATGCCCTCCGGGTCGTTCCGGTACTCATCACGCAGCCGAGCGGATTCTGTGATGATGTCCACTTCACTGCTGGTCTTGTAAGCGGCAATCGCAGCCTTGTCATAAGCGTTGTCATAAGTGGTCCACCCTTTTTTCAAGGACGGCTTGCCAGATTGTCCAGCCATCATTCCGGCAATGGTTGCTTGCTCACCGACCTCTTTTTCCAGGTACTTAAAGGCCATGTCACCAATCTTACTGCTAATCTGTCCGGCCTGCTGCCACTGGCGCTGCTGTTGCCACCTGGCCACATCGACAGAGTTGCCAAAGTTGAGAATTGTCTTTTGCTGATAACGTGCCATTCGTCTACCTAGTAAGTAAGTTCGATGACCGGAGCGAACCCATCGGAATCGCTTGCCCCATAGTGGGATTGCCAACCCCCGGTGTACTGGTCACTTTTGCGCTTGGCCCACCCAATGACGCAAGACTGCCGATAGCACTGATACCCGATGCAGCAGCACCTAAATAACCAGTGTTCTTAGCGACTCGGCCACCGTACAACATCCATGCCTTGTTTGTGTCGGTTGTGCCGCGATCCATACTGGCATCGTAAGAGTAAGCACCCATGTCAGTTTTCAGCATATTCAACTGTGAACCCTCATAGGCACGAACTCCACCGGCCGCACTCATTGCGTTCTGTGATGCCATTGCTGCTAGTAATCGCTTTCGCCTGGTGATCTCTCGATCTTTGGCTGCAAATTCTTCCTGGTCTGCCTTGGCTTTTGCTGCATTGTCGGCAGCCTCACCCTGTTCAACTGCGGAGTAAACGCTAACTCCTGCACTGACAACAACTGCAACAGCAATCGCAACATTGATAAAACTCATTTCACCACCTCTAATACTTTCTTTTTCATTGCTTCGATCTCCGGTCTACTGGGTTCAACCAACTCATCGACCGCACTATCTGGGTCGGTCGCATCGGTTGCGTGAACAGTCACCCAAACGCTATCCGTATGAGAATAAACAGCACGCTTAATGCCCTTAGTCGCTTTGATAATCTTCGGAGCAGTTAAGGTTTGCATGCCGTCATCGGTTAGCACCGTCACTGTTCCTTGCATCAAAAAACTCAAGTGATCTTTCTTGTGGACATGACCCACTGCCGCTACCCCAGCCGGGATAAAGACTGCTCGACCATACAACCCATCACTAAAATAATGGTCCACTTCCACATCAACCTGTGGTTGCTGAACCATCAATTCTTCTAGCGCCTCAACATCATCCCTGGTGGTTGCTATCTCGGTCATGCCTCAACCTCCAGTGACAATCCCATTAACAACATCGGCAAGGGGTCTTTCTGACTAATCGTCACCTGTGCCAATTCAGTCCAGCCCATCTTTGAAATCTCTTTGATGCCTGTGTATGGCGTGACAACATCATCTAAAGCATCACCGAATAACCGATCAGGCAACAACTCGTCATCAACATAAACGCCTAGCGAACCATGCAAGTTAAGAATCGCCCGGACAATGCGTTTTTTGCGCATTAGAATCGGACCGTTCTGAAAATCCATGTTCAATGGCATGGTCTTAACCACCACATCATAATCAAGACCCACTTCAACATCAGTTGCAGTGCGGTCAATCGTGATGGAGCCTGATGCCGGTGTTGCATTGTCCAGTACAGAACCATCAGCCTTAACCCGGCAAACTTCACCGTTAAGATGTGCCAATCCTGTGACTGTTGAACTGTTAGCCGTAATGGTTACGCTGCAATCGGTGTACTCACTGGTTGATACTTTCTCTAAGAATCGTGTTGCAACACCATCAATAGTTCTACTCACCACAAAATAGATTTCATCAGCATCAATCACCGCGACCGCTTCAATGGTTCCAGCAGTGACCCACTGAGTCCATGCTGAAACCTCTTGATGCCGCAGCATATTGAATACGGCCATTGTGCCGTCAGCGTTGACTAGCAAGATGTAATTGGCCGTATCACCAGTACCACGATACAAAGCCATATCAACCGGTGCATTAATCAAATGACTCGCCAACAGTGATGCGTTGGTGCTGGTGTAACTGTCCTCGGTGTAGCTGAACACAAACTCCCTCACGGCCTCTTTGGTCTTGTCCAGGAATAAGGTTGCCCCATCAATCGACACTGGCCTGAGATTCGATGAGCCGTACTGGGTTTGTCGTTTAACCGTTACCTTTTCCGGGGTGATTGGTGAGCTATCCACCATAAATTCACCACCGGTTGTGAATATCTGTAAGTGCCGCCCGGCATAGAGTGCCGTGATAGCGTTGACCTGATCTGTGTCCAACGTGATTGCAATTGATTCATCATCAAGACCTGACCCCTGATTGAATGAGTAAAAGTCGTTAGTGACCGAACCCCAAACGGTCTGTGGTCGTTTCGTTGAGCCACCAAACCAAAGCCGAGCCTGATAGAAAGTGGCTTGTTTCGGCCATCCTCTCATGGTGGACCAGACCGGTTCCGCAACCATCGCATCACCGGCTAAGACATCTCCCTCAGTAGGACTGCTGCCCGAATTTTCTAACCAAGTATCTAAAACTTTAATCGTGGCACTGGTGCTACTGGCTACTGCGGTGATTCTGCCGACCCCTCGCTCACCGGCTGCCCAGGCATCGAAAATACCACCAACGTGCTTGGCTTCAAATACCGCAGCAGATGCCGTCAACGTAATGGACTCGTGCATCTTGTGCCGATTTGTACCTAGCGTAAAGGTCAGTGTTGAATAGTCATCATCGAAGTCGAATCCGGGCAAGTCCTTAAAAGTGATGTCGCTCAGTGTCCAACTGGTATGCGTGGACCCTCTTACCAACTTAGCCGGTGCATGAGATTCATGGCAGATAATCATCGTATCTGCGGACTGAGTCCAACCCAACTCAAATAGTTGTGCCGTGGTATAGGTTGTTGTAACCGTTGCCTGGCTCACTCCGTCCTTGTAGATTTCGATCTGATTATTACTGAAAGCAATCAAATACGTCTGTTCGGTGTTGAAACTGAAACTAGCTAATCGTGTTTCAGAGGATAAGGTATCCAGGTACACCATGCCGGGCCGTCTTTGCACCCCACCTTGTGGAGTAGATAAGACATTCTTAGCGGTCGCTGCGCCCTGGTAATATTGCTTAACATCGACTCTTGCGGCTAACCTGGGGTCAAGTTCACCCGAATTGAAAGTGGTCTGTAATTTTATTGCTCTCGGCATTATCGTGCTGCCCAGAGTTGGTTATCTGCTACCGCATCAGGCGGTCGTGAACTCGCATCAGCAAATTTAGCTTGTCTAAGTTGAGCCTCATAAAACTGTGCGTATAGTTGTCCTTTAGCGCTGTTGTCCGTCACTGGCACAGCGAACTGTGAGGCTAGATAAACTTCCATCAGTTTGACGAAATAAGCCGGTAGCGCCGTTTCTGCTGGTTTAAAAATATAGTCCAGTGCTAGAGATTGTTGATCAGAGTAAATCTTATCCCCGAATATTTCATAGTCTGACTGTGGGATCACCCGATTTGCGATCATGTAATCAGCCGGTAACTGATAAGCATAACTAAAATCATTGATCGGTGTCGCTGTCAGCCGCGACAGTGTGACTTTGCCACTAGCAAAGCGCCAACGATGCAGACTTAAAAGGTTTTCGTAACTGGATTGGTATAGGTTAGATGCGACTAAAGCGCCAGCACCACCCTCTGTAAAACTGGATATGGTTCCATGCCCGATTAAGAGCAGCGCATTGGAACACATTGATATATCTGTTGCCATTATTGCTCCTTAGAGCGGACCAACCACCACATCCGGAAAGTGGGGTAAATGCAGTGGCGGCCCTTAAAGGTTAGCTAATTACTCAGCCCATGAAACAGAAACGATACCGTCACCATCCCTAGCAACTGCCCCGGCTTTCATTACACCGTTACACAACCAGGATGTTTTCTGCGCTATGTAATTCACTTCGGTCTTGATGTCGATCCCGACAGCCAAGCCTAATGCTGATTTGTGATAACCAAATCCCTCACGAACAGATGCGGCTATATCTAAACCTCCCTCAGTGCGTGACTCTATGGTGTGGAATTTGAAACCCATGAAGGTGTCAATGTCACCGGCCATCAGTGCGCGGACATTATTGTAATCAGCGCTAGTGATCGTTGAATCGCCTAACATATCTTCCATCCCGGCAGCAGATACAACGAAATGACGATCCCCAGACGGAACCCCCTTATCGTTTAACTCTTTGCCAGTTTGAATGATTTTAGCCAGGGTTAGGCCAGATGATGCAGATGCTATAGAGGCTGCTGGTGTTGCGGCATCCAGTGCGTCTAGGATTAATTGATCAAGTCTGCGACCTAATGCGCCAGCGATTGTTTGAGCAAGTTCTTGGCGCTCATCGAAATTAACTTCTGCCTGGTCAAAGATGTCGCTGTACTCTGGAGCGTTCCAGTTAGCTAAAGTACAGCTGATCAAGCTATGCGATACGCCCATTGCAACAACATCTGCTGATGTCGCTTTCTGGTTCGCCAGGCCTTTGCCCATTGCTCTGAATTTGTAGATGTCACCGACAACGCCATTGCGTACTGTTACAGTATCGCGGAGTTTACCTGATGATTGAAATGCGTGTTTTACTTCTGAGTCGAACTGCTGTTGTGCAGCCGATGATAATGATGCGGACATAATTGTTCCTTGTGTTTGTTAACTACAACCAGACTTGTGTCTGGCAACTCGTTTTGGTACGGGTATCCGTTTAAGGGCCGTGTGTACCGCTTCAAGTTGGGCCAATGCGTGTCCGCAAAGGGTATCCAATTTTTAGCTGGATTAGGGTATATTATAACATATTTCGGCTATCCATAGAACTGCTGAAACTTCGCGTCTACTTCCTTGCGAAATGTCGGTGACTCCTGATAGCGTTTATCTGCAACTAACTCGTCTAGTTTCTCCCTAGTCATTCCGGTATTGGCTTGCACCTTAGTGGTATCCACCATCGCTGCATTTTTAGTCTTACCCAGAATCATCTCCAATACTTTGACCTGATCTGCTGTGGTTGCCATGCTCCGGAACACATCCTGTGCTTCTGCTGGAAGATGTGTTTCTCCCCACCTGGCTAATCCATTAATCATTGCTGGACCTTGTGGACCTAATGCCTCCATTTCAGCTTTATGAGTCTGTTGAAGATTCTCAGTGGTATGCTTAAGCCAGCCATGCGTCAACGCATCGAACATATCCTGATTCATGTTGTGAGCCTTACCAATCTCTCGGATGAACTCAACAGATGGATCACCGTCATTCAACCAGGCAGAACCATCCGGTCGGGTTCCCATTTCTTCCGGAGCAGACAAAGTATATTCTTCGGGAGCGCCAGTGAATCCACCTAACCGGGTCGATAGTTCATTGTAGCCTTTGGCTTGCTCTGCCACTGAATCATATTTATCGCTAAACCATTCTGGCCGATCACCCTCACCAGCTACCCCCTCGGACAACATCCAGGCCGGTGTTTCGGTTGTTTCAGTGATTGATTCATCTGTTGATGCTGGTTCAGCACCGTCCATCAAACTCATTTCTTCTTCCATAGTTACCCCTCTTTCGCTATTTTGATTTGTTGCAATATCTGTCGGACTAGGTCGTTCTGCCCCTCACGGATTCCGGCTGCAAACTTGGTGCTGCCACCGAAAAGAACTGGACGATCAATCGTAACCTTAACCAACCTCGCCAGCGTTGCTTTACCGGCATCGGTTGAGAAAGTTTCTAGTGTCTGTGATGCAATCTCTCGACTGGCACGTTCTTGCTCATGATCCTGCTCATCATTGGACACTAGGACGCTCCATTTCTTCACCCATCATCTTTTGCTCAAGTGCCATTTCTTGCTGTGCTTTCTGTGCTGCTGCCATTTTGATCTGCTCACGCTCTTGCTCAGTTCTGACCAGTTCAGTGTCAACACCCAACTTCTTAGCCATCCAAGGAAGCAGTTCTTCCATCCTCAAACCAGCCGTCATCAACTCAGGACCAAATGCAGCACCAGCCTCCATCAATGTCCTGACAGCGTTCAAATCTTCCTGATCTTGTGCCATCGCTAATGGTGATGTGTGTTTGATTGTGACCATCTTGCCATCAACCTGTATCGGCTGAATCAATCCCTCATCCGTCAGGATATTGATGCTGCGCTTCACTATCTTCTCGATGAACTCAGTCTGCAACCTACTAAACGCTGCTCCTGACTCTTGCATTAACTCTGCATTACGCATACTCATCTCGGTAGCTGTTCGCACGGGTGCATCGGTATCCCCGAAAGGTTCAGCAAATAGCACCCTGTTGATCCCTCTGCGTAACTCATCAATGCTGTGCTGTTCCAATTGCGGATTACCTGGCATCGGCAGCGGTCTAATCGTTGGATTGCTGCTATCGTTACTGCCTACCGGAATAATTGCACCCGGCTCGATGCGCACCGACCAGGGGTTAATCACTCCATCATCTGCTGCGGTGTAAACGCCAGCAGTCTGTAGGCCGATATTCTTTATCTGCCATGTTTTCTGTTGATTGAGCATCTTAATGTCGGATAGGACAGTCATCACGCGACCACGACCTAAGACTTCACCGGGTCGAACCGACTCTCTGAACACTACCCAAGGGGAAACTGTATAGTTCTGTGCATAAACAACGTGCTTATGTTCTTTCTCAATCACGCACTGGTAATACATTTCCTTTTCAGCATCGTATATCGTTCCCTCGATCACTGAAACCTTGGTATCAGGCTTGTCAGTGAGTAATTGTTTGCAATGTGTAGACGGGTCAGCATCTTCCCATAAGCGCTCAATGTTACGCACACTCACTTCGTGCTGCCGCCAAACTGTTTCAATCGTTCCTCTTGGACCCTCTTCGGGCACTAACTCATCTAACGGAACCGCATTGAAAGCCAGCAGAGAACTATCGCTGTCAGATCGCTCAATGGTCATTGCCCCGGTACTAATCGCCAGGTCAGTGAACGCCTCATGTGCTTGTGATGCAAAGTTACTGTGATTGAGATGGTCAAATAGGATGTCAGCAATGTCATCGAGTTGTGACTGCACTTCATCTTTGAACTCATCAGCGACCTCGGAACCCGGAACCAGC
>Ga0114934_10002947_pt1 | contig 10726 bp, 13 predicted proteins | sample 4SBtaG_2_FD_99695 | JGI IMG/M metagenome (GOLD analysis project Ga0114934, IMG submission 99695) | Deep subsurface microbial communities from Kolumbo volcano to uncover new lineages of life (NeLLi) - 4SBTROV10_white metaG | ecosystem: Environmental > Aquatic > Marine > Volcanic ...
GCGACCAATCGCTTTTTCCCAATCTTCATCAGAATAATCCTCTTTACGAAGAAGATGAGCATCTCTATCTTTATCTGAATCAAGATACGTATCAAAACTAAAATCATACTGAGGCATTTCATATGCCTCAGGAGCCTGAACTACATCTACCTGTTTGCCACCAGTTTCACGTTCCCCTGGCAAAAAATAGTGACCTTCTCTTGGACCCACATGAAATCCCTTAGGATCATAATCTTTAGGCTCATCATCAGACAGCAGAATATCTCCTTGTTGAAGGAGATATTCTAAAGCCGTCTGAAGAGCAAGTAGATTGCCTAGTGGTTTATAGTCCAACGATTGTCCATCCATTCGGATTTACCATCATTATAGACGAAAGCCTCATCCTTACCACAACCTAAACAAACACGTTTAGCCCATCCATAGTACCTGTAAGGATGCCAACCAATCTTACATCGCCATTTATTAACCGCTGTGACCATCCGTAACCGTCCTTACTTAACCGATATTGGAGTATCCACCAAATTATCAGTAATTACCCGTGCTTTCACAGTATCATTGAACACTGCTGAGGCCGTATTTATGCCTGTACCATTACCGAATTGATTAGTATTTTCCATTACTATACAACCAGCATTGACATGTTCCCATTTCCAAGCACCAACAGAAGCATCTACATCGTCGATAAGAATCTCACCAATCGTAGCATCGCCACCATTAGTTTTTATGATAACTCGGTCAACAGTGGAATCCGAAGCCGTATAGGAGCCAGCCCCTCTGTCCGAATCGATTACCAATTTGGGGATGGTTGAGTCCACTGTAGCGGCTAATGTATGACCATCGACGTTACCAGCTAGAGTGAGACAGCCTGTGTTAATACGTGACCAGTCCAATGTAGGAGCCGCTGAGTTACGTATGGTTATTAGACCTACATTCACCTGCGCCCCAGTCACACCTTGTACATACAACGAATTATCCAGACCAGCCTTGCGCAGGTCTAGTCTAGACAGCTCTAACTTATCTAGCCGTACTCCATTTCCTAGGTTGATCTGGAGCGTCTGTGAACGAGTCGAAGGATCATGGACATCAGGTGGAAGTTTTTCACCGTTTGTATTGGGCAATGCATAAACAGCCCCTGCCTCAGGCCAAACGGGTGTGTCATCAGTTGTTGCAATCACAAGAGAGAAAGCGGCCGCAAAACCAACTGCAACCATTCCAACTGCTACAGTTATCCCCTTCCATCCTGATAAGTCAAACCTGAACGAAGGAGATGGAAGATGTAAAGCCTTAAAGAAATTTCCAACACCTGGTAAATTAGGTATATGGACAAAACCAATGTTAAGACCATTGTCCCTAATTATTTTACCTTTGTATCGCAACAAAAGGCTTAATAAGCCTACACACACAACCGAAGCCACAATAGCCGCAATGATTGAAGAAATCCATAAAGAAGTACCCTCTGATACTCCTATAGATCCTTGCAATGAATTGGCTAATCCAACAATCGCATTATCAAAGAATAGCATTCCCAAGATCATTATCACTCCTCCCGATTAGCTTGTGCCTTACCATCTGTCATCAACCGCTGTGCAAGAGTGGCTATGAAAGCTGTAACCGGGCCGCTGAACAACCCCATGGCTACGAGGACGATATCAAGATGTGGAGCAACCTCCGCAGGATTGCTCGTAGTTTTCCACACAATGATTATTCCAAGGCAAGTAAAGCTTATAATAACCGGGAGTACGAATATCAAAGTAATGAACTCGGTCCCGGTCAGAGTAGTTGAAGATTTAGCCTTTAGTCGTTCAATCTCTACCGCTTGATTAACCAACCGATCCTGGAGTGCTTCTTCCCTGTCCTGACTATTATCAGTCGCCATTATTCCCCTTCAAGAACCTTCATTCCTAAAGCGATCACACCGCCTATTGTCGCCGTCGCCACCTCAGGAACTCCATGCATGACCGCATAACCTGCCAAAAGTGACAAAGACAATATAGCCAAAAATATTTGAGGTCTAAATTTACCAAATGGCATCACTTACACCTTTTATCCCATAAAGTGCAACAATTGTACTATAAATATAGTATACCTGTCACAATTTCACCTAGTTTAACTAAAAACTAGAATCCAACACGCAACAGCGGTAAGCACATCGGCTACCGCTGCTACGACCATTCCCACCAATAAAGTTCGTCCACTCATAGCACGTTACCCACATTTAGAATATCCACATTCCATGCAAGTCGCGCAACCTTCGGACTGGCTCAACTCTCCTGTACATTCAGGACAACGAGGACCAGATGCTACCAGGGTTTTAACCTCACCATGCCCATTTGTGTGTACATCAATTCCATTTGTAGCCTTGAGAATGTATCCAATTCCATCCGCTAAAGACTTTATTTGACGAGCATCATGCCATACCGGGCAACAGGTGATTCCATCAAGCTGTTTAATGATGGTTTCTACAGGAACCCCATATTGAAGGGCTGTAGATGTTAACCTACCCAATGCCTCAGTCGTGGCCGCCTCACAAGCCCCTGCTTTACCTACCGTTGCAAATACTTCAATAGGTTTATCTTCAATACTGTTAACCACCACATGAAGTGATCCATGCCCTGTGGGAACTGTTCTAGTCTTACCAAGACGTTCTGAAGAACTAAGATCCCTTACTGAATTCCAAGTAGGGAATGAGGAAGTGTCAGTAGAAGTTGGAGCTAAACTCGTTAAAACTTCTTTTTCTCGACTTCCTTGACGATAAACAGTAATACCCTTACAACCTAATTCCCATGCCTGTTGATATGCAAGAGAAATATCATGTTGAGTGGCATCATTTGGAAGATTGATAGTTTTTGAAATACCACTATCAACATACTTCTGAAATGCTCCCTGCATTCGAACATGCCAATCGTGAGGAATTGCATCACTAACCGCAAAAATCTTACGAGCATCAGAATCCATCAAAGATTCAATTCCAACACCACTCGACAACTTCTCAGAAAGATCCTCTTCAGACATATTAAGACGTTTCTGTAAATCTTGGTCAACGTAGAAAAGTTCAACATCCTCTAAAGCTGCGCTTAGATTATGTTTTTTGTACGCAAGAGCGAAGTGGGGTTCAATCCCAGACGAACAATTCGCAATCATTGAAATTGTGCCTGTTGGTGCGATCGACAATCTCCATGCATTACGCATGGTTTCCCATTCCCCACCATTGACCTTATTCAAAGGAGACGCATCAAATGCAGGAAAAGAACCTTTATGTTGAGCAATCTCAGAAGACGCTGTATCCGCATACGTTTTTAAAGTGTCTCCGATTGCACTGGCAAGCGATAAAGCTTCCTCACTATTATAAGGAATATTTAATCGTACCAATAGGTTTGCCCAACCCATGATTCCCAAACCAACCTTTCTAGTTTCCTCATTCATCCGTTGAGTGTACTCAGTGGGATGGCGGTTGGCATCAACTACGTTATCAAGGAAACGTACACAAACACCTATTGTCTCTTCAAAACGTTTAAAATCGAAGGCATTACCTTTAGGATGTTCAAGGATAAAATTCCCAACATTTATACTACCTAGGTTACAGGATTCTCCAGAAAGAAGAGGTTGTTCTCCACAAGGATTGGTAGCATTAATCTGGCCTAATTCAGGGGTAGAGTTATCTTCATTGATTCTATCCAGCCAAACCATTCCTGGTTCTCCATTAGTCCACGCACCACGAATGATTTCCTCAAATAACTCTTTAGCCCTTATATATCGACCATCATCTTTAGGCTCATCATAAAGGTTTCGATCTAAAGGCCATGATAGATGAATCCATTTGTTCTTCTGAACAGCCTTCATGAATGTTGAATCAGCACCGATGGAAATGTTGAAGTTAGAGATTTCACCTTCAACATTTTTACAATGAATAAATTCTTCGATATCAGGGTGATAGACCTCCATGATAGCCATGTGAGCTCCATCTCTCTTTCCACCTTGGGTAATCATAGTGCCAACTTGAGAGAGAACTCGAAGAACGTGGATGGGTCCACATGCCTTTCCGTGTGTGGTGCTGATGCCATGACCTTTAGGTCGTATAGCAGATAAGCTAAATCCAATGCCACCACCGAATTTTTCAATCATGGCTTGATCCCCAGCTACACGCATGATATCGCCCATCGAATCGGGAATATCCATAACATAGCAAGCACTGAGGGTTCCTTGACCTGTCCCAGCATTCATAAGCGTAGGACTGTTAGGCATAAAATCAGAGGCCCACATTAAATCAAAGAAAGATTTTTCTAATTCCGTAACTTGGTCTTCAGTCGCCCCGTATTTATATTCAACCTCAGCAATAGCACGAGATACTCGTGTAAATAAACCTTCAATATCCTCGATCGGGTCCCCAGCTTCGTCCTTTAGAAGATATCTTTTTTCCAATATTTTGACTGAATTTTCGGTAAACGGCCTTGAAATAGCTACCACAACAAACTCCTAACTTCCACAAAAATAAGACGGCTCTACTCGGAGCCATCAATACGTATCGAACAACTTCTCAGTTTACGACACTCTTAAAGATCCCCACTTAGCAACCATTAGAGCATCAATCGCATCCTGAGAATACTTGTTAATACCCTTGCCATAAATCTTTTGGGCCATGGCCTTGACTTTATCTTTATCCGCTTTGCCATGCCCGACTACATCCTTTTTCCAAGTCATTACATTAACTGTAAAGACATCAAGGTCATAGTGGGCAAAGACAGTACGACACATCGCTAAGATGTGTACTAGCTTGATTAGAGATTGACGGTTCTGAACTAAGGGTATGTCTTCAATGCAAACTAGGTCGTCGGGAGTGACTGACTCTTGAACCCAAGGAAGCATTTGACGGTAAAGTTCTTTGAACCTCGTCTCCCATGATTTAGATTTAGAGATCAATTCTACCACTTCGAAGCCCTCATTGGGAAGTAACTTAGCGATAGCAATTTTCGAAGTAGATAAGTCGATCCCGTACACATTCATATCTTAAATCGTTCTTGACCACGACGGGTCACTACACGACTCACTGTGTCAAACTGTGACTCATATAGGCTCAATCTACCTTTCAACACCCTCATTTCTGCATTCAAATCAATCACTCGTAACTTGAGAGTTTGAAGGTCAGTATTCTCAACAAGAGCCTGGCCAATTAAAGAATCTTTCAAAAGCTTCTTTGAAGAATCATTCTCTAGTCGAGCAATTGCAGTTGAAAGCATTAAGTTGTAACCCTCTTGAAGGATATACAGTTCACCATCAATCTTAGAAATCTGGTAAACCATATGTCCACGCCAAGACCCTAAGAACAAAAGCCACGTATCCAACTCAGAATCAGCTAGATTATCAGCATTACTGGGGAAAGAATAGGTAGATCCGCTTACAGGTCGTTCTGGAGAAGGGTAATCTCCATCTGTAGCACGTAATTCACCAGCTTTTGAAATAAATGTAGTAGTTGTAACCATTGATTTTAAACTCCCTGTATAAAGTAATCTTTTTCACAAGTCTTTCTATAATTACACCAATCATGTTTCCAGTCCGGCTGATAGGGAACATGCTCGGAACGTTTAACATACTCTAATACACGTCGAAATTTATCTAATGTAGCCTCAACGATTTCATCATTACGTTCAGTTTCACAGATTGTGTACTCTTGATTATCTTTATTGATGTAAAAAATCATACCTTCATTAATTCCTGTCATTAATGAATAGAGGTTCCACTGCATTAAATGATCAGGACGAGGAAGTTCAGTTTTACGTTTTGGATTAGCCATTGACTTAAGTTCTAAAAGAAACTGTTTATCATCGGAAGGGCGTTTGATTATGGCATCATAGAATCCCCTGATAGGAGGATCATCATAAGTGATTTCTTGCTCGGCAGAAACCATAATCCCTGTATCAGTTAAACGTTTTTCCACGAACTCATGAAAGACAGTTCCCACTGCCATACGCCTCAGGCTATTATCTGAGATTGGATCTTGGTTATACCCAAGCATGTAGTAATACAATGCACGGGGGCATAAATGGGCTTGAGAGGGACTAAAATGTGTTCTTACATATGGCTTCCGTTGTTGATCTTTTTCATAATCATCAAACTTAGCCTCTAACCAATGTTTAGGGTTATCTCTGTCTCTTAAAATACTACTAAGTCTCGGCATCAATTTTTCCTTGAGCAAATGTCATAAGATTTTGGATAAAACTCGATTTGAATTTACCAGTGATTTCTTTGTTGTTGTACCTCCAAATGACTAAATCATAGTCACGAAATAGATCTTCATCCCTTTTCTGATCCCGTTTCTTAAAATGATGAGGACCATCTAATTCAATTCCCAAATGTAAATCAGATATATAGATATCAACTACATAGGGAGGAAAATCCTCTTCTAAGCTAGAACCAAATCCAGCTTCTTTAACCCAAGCAGCAACTGTAAATTGTTGCTTAGTGTCTTTTTTACGGGGTTCATTTTTCACTTACCGATTCTCCGCATCGTAGGATTATCATTATCATATCTACTAGTACTCGGAGGCCCCGGACGACCTGCACGGTCAGTGATACGATCTGAGTTAAGAAGACCAGAAGCCAGTAGGTCTGGGTCACCATCATTAGTTATATTCAATAATGTGTTCTCATTCTCTGGAAGTTCTTCAGCTCCAATGATTCGGTTTGGAGCCTCAAGATCCATCAATGGCCCATCGTCTGCCACCACTTTACGACGTTGTCGTTTCTTCTTCTTGGGAGGTTTTTTCAACCCCTCACTAATCTCCGCAGTCATTTCAGCATAAATAGTTCGAACATCATTACGAAGACGATCTGCAAATTTTTCAGCAATCTCAGCGGCTAATTCATCATCAACATGATAAACACCCTCTAACATGCTACCAAATGATGAAAGAATTCCATGTAAATCCTCAGCTAATGTACCTACGGATGTGGTCATACAGCACTCCTTACCTCTTCTGAAATATCATTTTGAAGGTCTTCAGATTCTTTAAGTATTTGAAGAAACTTCTCTCGTCCCATACCTTTAGTTATTTCACCTGTGGACTCATTAGTATAACTGTACTGGGGTCCACTTTGTTTAATGATGTCAAGATCTTTAGCTTGCATAAACAGTTCGTATAGTGGATCTGGTAATCCAGTAAAATAAAATGGCACGGCTGCTGTTAGAAGGGGAGTATGAGTTTTATTCTTCTCCGCCTTCATATTGATGAAAAATCCCTTAGGATCCTTCGCCTCACCAATGGTGTCACCTTTACGAACACGGACCATTATCCTACTAAAGAATTCTTGGCCCTTCCCACCCGGTAAAGCATCTCGTGTGATATAACCACCAATTCCAGCACGAATCTGATTTATCAAAATTATGGCAGTATTAGTATTAGATTGAGGTAATTTCCGATAAAACTGATTCATCATACGGGCTTGTAGGCCAATTGATTGATGCTCCATTCCTTCCTGTGCTTCAGCCGTAGGAAGTAAGGCAGCAATACTGTCTAATACAACCAAATCAACGCCGTTATCACATAATGACAGTAGGATATCTAGTGCCTTTTCCCCTGTTTGAGGTCTAGCAACAATCAAACTCTCTGTATCAATACCGATATTCTCCGACCACACAGGATCATACGAGAACTCAGCATCAATAAATGCACACTTATTACCCAACTTTTGGGCATGAGCAATGATACGTTGAGAGATATAGGTCTTACCCGAACTCTGATATCCAAATAGCTCTGTAACAGCTAATCGTGGAACCCCACCACCCAGCATCCCATCAAGGGCAGGCATACCTGTCTCAATACGTTGTGTATCTAAAGATTCATCATTACCAACAGTTAGATTTGTTTTAAGTTCCTTATTAATAATATCTAGAATTTTTGTAACTTCAGTCATCTGACATATCTCCCCAACTCTTTTTTGAACGTTTCATTTCTACAAGCATCGGTACTTTAAATCGTCCATTCGGTGAATTCGTAAAATCTTCCATGATTTCTTGAATCCTAGGCAATTCTGATTCATCAACTTCATCTAAAACGATACTGTCATGAACCACATTACAAATATATCCCCCAACCTGATTAAGATGTTCCCAAACATTGAACAAGCTGATTTTTGACATCTCAGCACAAGTTCCTTGGATTACATAGTTAACTGCTTTATAACTGTCTTTCCCAGCAATATGGATCCGTCGCCCATAAAGAGTTCTAACATACCCTTTAGTCATAACTTCATTTGGCAGTTGAGTCTCACTGTAATATCGTAATTCCGGGTAACTAGTCCAAAACTGGTCAAATATCGCAGTTGCCTGTTGGTAAGAGATACCTGCCTCATCCGCAAGTTTTCTCGCTCCAGCCCCATAAAGAGAAGCAAAATTAGTCTGTTTGGCAGTTTGACGCTGGGTCTTCGTTGCTCCATCACCCCAAATTAAGTTCGCAGTATACATATGCATATCAATGCCACTATTGAAAGCATCCATCATATTCTGCTGTTTTGAGACATGAGCTGCTACACGTAATTCTTGTTGTGCATAGTCAAAATCAAAAAATTCTTGATCTGGCACAAAGAGTCGTCGTATTTCCTTCTTTCTAGGAATATTCTGAAGATTGGGATTACTTCCTGAAAAGCGTCCTGTTATTGTCCCTGAAGCATTCCAATGGGCATGAATACGCCCCTTATGCTGTAGCTTAGGATATGACTGCACATAGGTGTTATCCAACTTCTCAAGGTCACGCCAATCAAGGATCAACTTAGCCACTTTAGATCCTGTGGGATGAACAATCTTCTGCAATGCCTTTACGTTGGTGGCACGTCCCCCACCCTCAGTTTTAATGGAAGGTTTAATCTTTAATTGGTCATAGAAGTATTCACCAAGTTGTTTGGGAGAACTTAACTCTAATGGGCGCCCAACGATTGCATAGACTTCATCCTGTATATCTCGTTGTTGCGCTCTTAACTGTCGATGTAATGTGGAACAGTATTCCTCATCGAGTTTAATACCACGTTGCTCCATAGACATGATTACAGGAATTAAACGATGTTCCATATCAACTAGTTGCATATGACCAGGTCTTGCTTTCAACTCATCTAAAAACAAATATGCCAATGCTTTAGTTAAAACAGTGTCCATACATGCATATGGATCCATAAAATCAGATGGAACGAAACTATAATCTTTCAGACTATATTTTTCTCGATACACCTTAATTGTATCTTCAGCAGCTGCGGCCGATGAACCAAAGGCTTCAACCCCTAATTCTTTTAATCCTTTTGGACCACCTGTATCACGTAGATGGGCTAATCGGAGAGTGTCTAAAACATTCTTAGGTGGCAATGATCCATATGTCTCTCTAATCATATGCAAATCAAATTCACAGTTATGAAAAACAAAGGTTTTATAATCAGCCTTAAAAAGATCAGTTAAGAATGTACCCATATTAGCAACACCGAAATCAGTGTTACGAATAAAGGCAGCCTTATCATCCCACGCTAAAGAGACACCAAAAGCACGATCTTCCATCCAACGCAGGCCCGTTGTCTCTGTATCAACAGCAACATACGACTCCGTACTAGAAAGAATATCCGCTCTTAAAGAATCAAGACTCTGGGGGGAGATACGGACGTAATGTGGTAGTGGCAGTGTTTCCATCGCTACTTATCCTTATTGCATCATTAAATTCGGGAACCCGTTCCATACTGATTCGACCTGACGGAAATGTGTTAACACATTGAATAAGAAATGGTAACTGGAAATAAATACAGTCAAATGGCTGTACAATTGTTACATCCTCAATCGTTAATTCCGCCTCAATATCTGACCTAGGGACACTAAGTTGAATCCCTTTTCCATCTACAGTTGGCTCTATACCAATTAAATCCCGTTCTGTTGTCTGTAATGCCAGCTTTAATTGGTCTAAAGTCTCCTTTTTATCCATTTCACACAGCTTAAAACCTGGGGATTGGCGTAACTTAGAAACCATATCAGGATATTGTTGCTGAATTCTAGGAGAATACACAGTCATTGAGTCATTAGACATGACAACATGTCTCTCATTCTCTGATAAACCGACATTTATTACATCAGATCCTGCCAATAATCTAGCAACTGCTTCAGTAAACTCAACAGGAATGACTAAATCAGGAAGTTTATCTCCCTTAAAGGGAACTGTTGCATTAAAAAGACAAAAACCGTTCATACCTGATATCACAAACTCATCATCCGTTGAGCCAATATAAGAATATGTTAGGCTAACTTGGTCAAAAGTTCGTGACACAAAGGTTTTAGAAGATTCTAAGAGACTTAAAAAGTTGGAATCGGTTACACAACTAGATCCAATCGGTGGTGAATCAGGTATATCATCATAAATTCCTTCAACATGAGGGATTTTAACTTGTGACTTACCTGATTTAACGGCGATCGAACCTTTACCATCCGAAACTAAGTTAACGGATGAAGTCTTAAACCCACCAATAATATCCTTTAGCTTAGATATTGAGGCTGAGAAAACAAAATTTTCATCAGTCTCAATATCTTCAACATTCCAGATTGGCATATCTCCATCTTGATAAATACGGAGCTGCCCACCTTGAACTAGACCAAGCACTGGAGATTTTTTAGATGTATTAGAAAGAACAGAAGCAATAGAACTTAATTTACGCTCCAGGGCTACTCTAGCAATTTCTACCATTTAACTTCCTTGTCCTTAGCCTTGCC
>Ga0114934_10002949_pt1 | contig 10721 bp, 6 predicted proteins | sample 4SBtaG_2_FD_99695 | JGI IMG/M metagenome (GOLD analysis project Ga0114934, IMG submission 99695) | Deep subsurface microbial communities from Kolumbo volcano to uncover new lineages of life (NeLLi) - 4SBTROV10_white metaG | ecosystem: Environmental > Aquatic > Marine > Volcanic ...
GAACAATAAATTTTCTTTTTGTTCTAAAATTTTGATGTTTCTTAGCCCAATAAGTTTTCCAACTTCTGCACTTAGTCCATTCAAATTGTTGTCAACAGATGTGTGAGCAGCATAAATTGCTATATCGTTTTTTATTGCTTTTATAATGCTTCTTTCGATGTAATTGGAGCCAGTAATTTTTTTTATAGGTCTGAAGATTATCGGGTGATGAGCAATTATGAGGTTAAGATTTTTTGAAATGGCTTCGTCTATAACATTTTCGTCTATGTCTATTGTGAGCAATGCTCCTGAAATTTGCATTTCTTTGCTGCCAGTTATTAGTCCACTGTTGTCATAATTTTCTTGTACACTGGGTGGAAAATTTTCTTCTATGTAATTTATTATTTCTTTTAGTTTCATTTTTTTGTGGTTTTAGTCAATTCAATTACTGCTTGTCCTTTTTTTCCATTCATTAATATTTTTAATGGTTCTTCAAATTTAATATGTTCAAAGAAATTCAGAGTTTCTTCTTTTTGTTGTTTGTTAAGAAGTTCATAGTTTATAAATTGGTTTGTTTTTTGATAATTTACTGAAAAATAGCCTATTTGCATAGAAACTACTTGATGAAAAAAATGAGAGCCTGATGATAAATCAATTGGAAAATCCGGGTAATTTGTTTCGACAATAACCGCAGCATTGTCAATCTGTCTCCAAACAACGGGTATGCCAAGCCATTTGTCTCTTGTGCCTAAACGTCCGGGAACAATCAAGACGTATTTCTTTTTTCCCTTCTTTATTTTTTTATTGAGCTGTTCGAGTTCCAATGCCATTTCTTCTGTCTTTGATTTATCGAATTTATCTTTTTTAATTATGATTAAATCTTTTGTATCATTGATAATGCCATTTCCCATTATTTCATCAGTATAGAGAATTGTGTTTTTTTTATCTAATTTTTTTAAGTCAAAATTGATTTCAATATTTTCTGTCAAATGTGGCTTTATCTGAAGCAAATAGAAAGATGCCAATCCATTTTTATCTTTTGTTAGGTCAACAGCAAATTCTATTTCAACTGGAGCAGCCATACTTTTCTTTATATATTCCAAAGCTGTATTTATTGTTTTTACGAGTGGAATATATTTGTATTTCAGGATGCTGTCAAAATTAATAATTAATTGTCCTGGTATGTCAACTCCGGCAGTTATTATTTTATTATTTTGGTCATATACTGATGCAATAAATTTCAAAGTCCCGTGTTTTAGTGCGTCATAAACATTGAGTTTAGTTAATGCTGATTCTTTTTTATCCAACAAATTTATATCTTTGTTTTTTAGGTCAATTGCATAAAAGAAACTCTGGCTGTTTTTTGTCAAAGCTTCTATTGAGGCATTTTGAACTTGTGGATTTCTGGGTGAAAAAATAAAACATCTTTCTCCATCATCAATATATTTACCAAGTCCAAGTGCAAGTGAGCATAAACCATCTTCTGGCTTTAAGTATGAATATGGATAAAAATTGTATGATTGTGCAGTTCCACTAAAATGAGGGTAGAAATAATCAGAATTGACAGAGCCAACGAGTTCTTGTATTATAACTGCCATTTTTTCTTCTTCAATCTTATAGTCAATAGAACTGAAATATTTACGAGATTTTTCAGAAAAAACAGAGGCATAAACTAGTTTTATTGCATCGGTCAATTGTTTTAATCTTATATTCTTATCTGGGTGATTGTTGGTTAATATAATTGTTTCAAAGATTCCTGTAAATGTTTGTGACATTGAATCTTCTGACAATCCTGACGACCTGACAATCAGTGGTTTATCTATTTTGTCCAGCAAACTCTCCAGTGATTTTAGTAATTCTTGATTTAGATTTGATTCAATAAATTTTTGTTTCAAAATTTTATAATCAAAATTATTTTCAAAAACAAAATCATTGAGTCTGTTTGATTCTAAAAATTCATCATAAGTGTCTGTACCAATAATAAATGTTAGAGGTGTTTCAAAATTTATATCATCTATGAAAATTTCTTTGAGTTTGAATCTGTAAATCAGTTTGTTTATAAAATATAAACCTCTTCCTTTTCCTCCAAGTGCACCTGAAGATAATGTATAAATAGAATCGCGACTTATCGAAATATTTTCTTTATAGGAAATAAGTCTACCTCTATATTTGTCATCCAAAGCTCTTTGGAATGAATTTTTCAAGAAACTTCTTAAGTGATTTATATCTTCAAAATCTTCGATACGAATGTGAGTCAGTACTTCAGAAATATTAAATTCACCTCTTGCTTTTAGCCAAAGTGAAAAATGGTTTCTGAATGCGTGAAAATACAGCGATTCATCTGGAATTATATCAAGATATTTTATAAATTCTTCAAAAGTATGAGCTTTTAATCCAGTTTCGTGTCCGTCTTGAGTTTTGTATATAAAATCTCCAAATCCCATATTGTATTTTACTATTTGTCTGATATCGTGTACAAGTGTTTCGGATTGTTTGTAAATAAAGGAGCAATCAAGTTTATCGGCTATTTCTTTGTTTTGATAATCTGAGGATTGTATTATTATCGGAACCTGAAGATGTGGAAATTCTGTTTTGAAATATTTGACTAAATCTGTTCCTGCATTTTCGTTTTTTTTACTATTTCTGAAAAATTCGACATCTGTAATCAGACTTAGAATAATTTCGTTGTAATTATCTATAATTTTTTGTGCTTCTTCGAAAGAATGAACGTGCAAAATCTTTGGTCTTGTTCTTAAGTAAAAAAGAGAAAAAACATCATCTGCGTCTGTTTGAGTACTGAGTATTTGTTTTACCTGCTCAAAAATTATCATATATAGCTCTGGCAGATATTTTGAGTAAAAACGAGGTGTGTCTTCAACCAAAAGAATTATCCTTGAGCGATTCAGATGGTAGTCGCTTTCGAGGTTCATTTTGTCTTCCAACAGTTTGATTATCGTAAAGAAAATTCTGGAATCTCCGTTCCATACAAAGATATTGTCAACAATACCTTCAAGTTTGAACTTTAAGAATTCGTATGTATCATTATTATTGTTAATCAGCAAGTATAATGGTAACATTGGAAATTTTTCGTTCAGTAGTTTTATGTTTTTTTCTGCCTGAATTTTGTTATTTCCTATTACATAAATAATCAGGTCGAAATGTTTGGTTGTGAGTTCTTCTTTTGCTTCGTCGTATGAACTAACAGCTTTGATTTTTGGAAAAGTTGTTAGGTTCAATTTTAGAAAATCACCCAGTATTTTTTGAGACAAGTTTCCTTCACTTTCTATTGTAAATGCATCGTAAACAGAAGCTATTACAAGTACATTTTTTACCTTGAAAGGCATCAAATCATAAACAATTTCTTTTTCACGGAAAATTTCGAAAAAGTCAAATTTTTTATCTTTTTGGTTTATCTTGTGTTTCCTTTTTTGTTCTTCTAATTCTTCATATTTCCTATATTCTTTCAATGATGACTTTTCTATTTTTCCTATGTGTTTTTCAATTATTTCTGAAATCAAAAGTACTTTCCAAACATCTTCTGTTTTTATGTTTTCTCTAAAAATATTATATTCTATTTCTTCTTTTTCATTTCTCTTTTCTTCGTTTGATAAAAATATCTCAAAACTAAAATGTGATTTGTTATTTTCAGATTCGATATAAAATTTTATTTCTACTGTTGGAAAAAGTTGATGTGAAGAAAATGTATTTATGTGCATTCCTGCAGGTGAAATTTCTGTATAGACATTTTTGTAGTTTTTGAATAATTTAGACGTTTCTAAACTTATTATTCGCAGTGCTTCAATTTTGTTTGTACAAGATTTTATTAAGCTCTCTAATTCAGATTTTATCTCTAAGTACAATTTTTTCATTGACAATTTTTAGATTAAAAAAACTTAAATACATTACAAATATAAAATAATTGATTTATCGAGTATTTATTTTAGTTATTTTTTTGACGGATTGAAAAATAATTCATCCTTTTGTTAGTTTCAAAATTATGGATTGGCTTTTAATGCAGTTTAAATGTCAGACTATATATTTTCTATAAGGATTTTAATTGCAATTCCAAATAAGACGAATGCTCCAATAATTTCGGCTCTATGCCCTATGAGTTTTGCTTCTTTTTACCCTATGTACATTCCAATCATTGCCATTAAGAATGTAAGAGAAAATGTGATTAAAGCCATCAGGCGTATATCATAATTTAACATTGCTATGCTGATACCTACTACAAAAGCATCTATACTTGTTGCTATTCCAATTACAACTATCATCCAGAATTTCAAATTCTGCAAATCTTCTTTATTTTTTCCTTTCTTTAAAGCTTCAAGCAACATTTTGATGCTAATACCAATTAAAAGTATTACTGAAATTATGTATCCGTATTTATTCAGTAATTTGTCAATTACTTCTCCAATGAACCAACCAATAACTGGTGTTAAACCCTGCAATATTCCGAATATCATTGCAATTATAACTCCTCTTTGGAATCTCATTTCTTTCTCTCTAACTCCTGATCCAACTGATACTGCTAAAGTGTCAAATGTTAGGCTAAAAGCTATTATGCTAATACTTAATAGATTAGCCATTATGTGGCTTTTTAGATTTAATATAAAATTTCACGTAATTGATACTAGAAAACAATAATGCAACACCAATTGCAAAATAAACAGGAAGCAAATATTTTCTATCTACATTTATGATTACTCTTAGAGAGATTCCAAGAAAAATCATCACAAGGATGAGAATAAACGTTTTTGGTTTGATAAAATGAAGAAAATTTTGCTTTTTTTCACCATTTATTATTCTGTTGTAGTTTTTGAGGTTCAAATTTTTGAATAAATAAAAATACTTTATTGAACCTAAAATCAAGCCAATAAGTAAATCAATTATAACTTGCAGATTTGATAAATTTTTGAGCCACAATATAGAGAAAGTAAGTAATTGTGATGCACCAATAAAATAAAAAATTGCTGCAACTATAAGCATATTGCGTTTAGAAATCATCCTACTATTGTTGTGTACATTTCATCAGGATTCAAATATTTATTGGCCAAAGCCATAATTTCTTCAGGAGTGATTTCATTTATTCTTTTGAATAATCTTTTATAAAAATCGAAATCAGTTCCATAAGAGAGAAAATTGATTATTTTACTATAGTAGCCAAATTCTCCGTCAATAGTTCTAAGCAAACTCCCAGAGAAATATCTTCTAAGTTTGTCGAGTTCCTCTTTGCTTACTTTTTTAGTTCTCAGCTTATTTATTTCTTTGATTATTTCTTCCAATACTCTATCTTTGGATTCTTTTTTTACTTCAGATGCAATTTCTAATGTCCCTTCATATTTTTCACTTATAAGCAAAGAATAAATTCCGTATGTAAGTCCCAATTTCTGCCTTATGTTTTGCATTAGTCTTGCTCCATAATATCCTCCAAGCAATGCGTTTAGAATTAACATATCAATATAGTCTGGATGAGTTTTGTTAAATAGTTTCCATCCTGTTCTGATTGCAGATTGAAGGCTATCTTCTTTTTCAATATAATTATATTTTTTCTCAGATTCAATTTTGAAACTAATATCATCTGCCTTTTCTTTATTTTTTTTGAATTCTCCGAAATAATTATTCAAAATATCTAGTAAAAGTTCATAATCTTTTGTAACAGCAACGATTTTAAGTTTTGAAGAATTAATGTTTTCTTCGTAAAAATTCTTTAGCCATTCTATTTGTAATGCATCGTAATTTTCTGGTATCGCGTGCCATCCGTATGGATGATTTTTACCGTAAATTTGTTTTTGTAATTCAAAGCGTGCTACATTTTCTACTTCTTCAAGTTCAATTGTAAGACTTTCTTTTTGATTATTTTTGTAAATTATAAATTCGTTTGCATCAAAGGAAGGTTCAGTCAAAATCTCTTTTTGCATAGCAATTGCTTTGTCAATATATTTATTTAGCATTAAATTCTTGAAAACAATATTGTGCATACTTACACTTACTTTATGTCTGATAGAGTGAAAATCATAATAATCTGCAATTTCTTTTGAGCTATGAGACATTGTACCTTTGTCTAGCATCTTAGCTGTTGTGTTTGCTTGCAAAAGGTGTTGCTGATTCCATGAACCTTTGTTATAAATTATGTTTACTGAGCTAAGTTCGCTCACCTTTGTGCTTAGCAAATAAACTTCAATTCCGTTTTTTAACTTTTTTTTCGTTACAACAGGTAAGTTTATATCTTTAATTATCTTTGCTTCAGGCTCTTGAGTCTTAAATTGCATTATTCTAATTTTTGGCAAATATAGTTTTATTAAATTAATGACGATAATAAATTGAAATTTTAAAATATCATAAAGTTTTAATTTGTATTTAATCAAAAATTGTTCAAAACAATTTTGTTTTTTTTAGATGTTACTTAATTTTACATAAAAAAATGGATAAGAAAACCCCTTCTGAAGTATACGAATATGTTGCAAAAATTATTCTGACTTTCAAATTTATAATGGGTGTATTGCTTATTTTGATAGGTGTTGCAGCTGCTATTAGTGTTCTTTATGTATTAATTAAGATTTTTATTGATACTCAAAATGTTATTTTGATAAGAGATTTGTTGAATTCTGACCAGAATTTGATTGATATTTTTGCAACAAATAATGCTACTATTTCTACATCAAATATAATTGTAACTTTTATTGCTAGTTTCATATTTCTAGGAATAGGTTCCAGGTTATCCATAAAGATAATGGAGCTTGGATTTAAAATAGTTGATAAACTAGATCTTAAATATATTATGGAACGAATTTGGTACCTTTGGAAAATTCAAAAGCAAAAACACTACTCAAATTCTGATTTTGAAGACTCTAAAGGTAATCCGTATAAGTAAGATTTTATTTTATTTTAAATTAAAGTTCATTCAAATTATTTTTTTATTGTTAAATAATAGGATATACCGATTTTAATACGGTTTAATATTGTTAAAATTGTGTAAAAATTCGTTGTTTTAAAAAATATGCTTAATTTTGCACGATTAATATTTTAATAAAAAAGTAGTTAATATGGCTATTACATCAATATTTAGGAAGTTTTTTAAAACAAAATCAGAAAAAGATATACAACAAGCTTTACCTTTAGTTAATAAAATAAATGAAGAATACAATAGGCTTAAAGATCTGACTAACGACGAATTACGTTCAAAATCTGCTGAAATACGATTGAAAATTCAGCAAAGAATCGCTGAAGATGTAAAAAAACAAGACGAATTAAAACAACAATCAGAAAATCCAGACTTCGATTTTTCAAAAAGAGAAGAAATATATAAGGAAATTGAAAAGTTAGAAGAAAAAATTACTAAGACAATTGATTCTACATTAGATGAATTTTTACCGATTGCCTTTGCTATAGTAAAAGAAACAGCTCGCAGATTTAAGGAAAATAAAGAGCTTGTAGTTACTGCAAATGAATTTGATAAAAAAATTGCAACTAATGAACACAGCAATATTGCAGTCGAAATAAAAGACAACAAAGCAATTTATCCAAATACTTGGATGGCAGGTGGCAACGAGGTTACTTGGGATATGCTCCATTACGACGTTCAGCTAATTGGTGGTATCAATCTTCATCAGGGTAAAATTGCCGAAATGGCTACAGGAGAAGGTAAAACACTTGTTGCGACACTTCCAATATTTCTGAATGCATTATCGGGTAGGGGTGTTCACCTTGTTACAGTCAACGATTATCTTGCAAAACGTGACTCTGAATGGATGGGACCTTTATACCAATTTCACGGACTTTCTATTGACTGTATCGACAAACACGAACCAAATTCACCTGAAAGAAGAGAGGCTTATGCTTCTGATATTACTTACGGAACAAACAATGAATTCGGTTTTGACTATTTGCGTGATAATATGGCTCACGAGCCTGAACAACTTGTTCAACGAGGTCACAACTATGTAATTATCGATGAGGTTGACTCTGTTTTAATTGACGAAGCCAGAACACCATTGATTATTTCTGGTCCTGTTGGAAAGACAGACGACGACAAGCTTTTTATGGAGTTCAAACCAATGGTGGTAAAATTGTACGAAGCTCAAAAGAAACTTGTTTCAGACCTTGTTATTGAGGCAAAGAAATTGATGGGAACTCAGATTGATGGCGAAAAAGACAAAGAGAAAGAAGAAGAAATAGGTAGAAAATTGTTGATTGCATACAAAGGATTGCCAAAATACAGACCTTTAGTAAAGATTTTGAGCGAACAAGGAGTAAAAGCATTGTTGCAAAAAACTGAAAATTTCTATCTTCAGGAAAATGCAAAGAGAATGCCCGAAATTACAGAAGAATTGTATTTTGTAATTGAAGAAAAATCTAATTCTGTTGAAATTACTGAAAAAGGGGTAGATCTTATTACAGGACAGACAGATGATGATAAATTCTTTATTATTCCTGATATAGGAGTAGAAATTGCTGATATTGAAAATTCTGACAAAACAGATAAACAAAAAATAAAAGCAAAGGAAGAATTAATGTCTGACTATGCTGTCAAAACAACTCGTATTCACGCTGTAAACCAACTTGTGAAAGCTTATTCAATGTTTGAAAAAGACGTGGAATACGTTGTTATGGACGGCAAAGTGAAAATTGTTGACGAACAGACAGGTCGTATTCTCGACGGACGTAGATATTCTGAAGGTCTTCATCAAGCAATCGAAGCAAAGGAAAATGTAAAAATCGAAGAGACTACTCAAACTTATGCTACTATTACATTGCAGAATTATTTCAGAATGTACCACAAAATAGCTGGTATGACTGGTACTGCTGAAACTGAAGCTCAGGAATTGTGGGACATTTACAAACTCGAAGTTGTTGTAATTCCTACAAATAAACCAATTGTCAGAAATGATTACGAAGACCTTGTTTTTAGAACAAAAAGGGAAAAATATAATGCTGTTATTAAGGAAATAAAACGAATAAAAGATGCAGGACGTTCTGTACTTGTTGGTACAACTTCTGTTGAAGTTTCCGAATTGCTTAGCAAAATGCTCAAGCGCGAAAAGATTAAGCATAATGTATTGAATGCAAAACAACATCAAAAAGAAGCAGAAATTGTTGCTCACGCAGGAGAACCAGGAGTTGTGACAATTGCAACCAATATGGCCGGTCGTGGTACTGACATAAAGCTATCGCCTGAGGTAAGAGATGCCGGCGGTCTTGCAATTATTGGTACAGAAAGACACGAATCACGTCGTGTTGACCGTCAGCTGAGAGGACGTGCCGGACGTCAGGGAGACCCGGGTTCTTCTCAGTTCTTTGTCTCTCTTGAAGATGACCTTATGCGTATCTTCGGTTCTGAAAGAATTGCCAAAGTTATGGATATGATGAATCTTCAGGAAGGTGAGGTCATTCAACACAAAATGATTTCAAATTCTATTGAGAAAGCACAGAAAAAAGTAGAAGAAAACAACTTTGGCATAAGAAAGAGACTTTTGGAATTTGATGATGTGATGAATTCTCAACGTGAAGTTGTTTATTCTCGTAGAAAAAATGCTTTGTTTGGACAAAAACTTGATATTCAGATTACTGAAATGATACAAGATATTGCAACTTATATTGTAGAAAATAACTATGAATATCTTGATTATGAAGGATTCAAATACGATTTGCTCACAACATTTTCTGTTGAGCCACATATAGACGAAAAAGAATTTAAAAGAAAGGATATTAATACATTGATAGATGAAGTTTTCCAATTGGGATATGACACTTTCAAGAAAAGACTTGGTTATATTTCTGAACAATTGTATCCATTCATCGAAAAAACATACAAAGAACAATCAGGTCAGTATAAAAGTATTTCTGTTTTGATTTCTGATGGAGAAAAAATATACCGCGTAATTTCAGATCTTGAAAAATCTTATAAAACTAAAGGTAGAGAAGTAGTCAAAGATCTTGAAAAAATAATTATGCTTATTTCAATAGACGAAGCTTGGAAAGAACACTTGCGTGAACTTGATGATTTGAAACAGGCTGTTCAGAGTGCTTCTTACGAACAAAAAGACCCTTTGGTGATATATAAACTTGAAGCATTTGATTTATTCAAAGTAATGATGCAAAAGGCTGATACAGATGTTGTTACAAGTTTGTTCAGGGCTCACATATATATCCCTGAAGAACAGAAAACAACAAAACGAAAGAGTAAAGAAAGAAAAAGTCCATTTGATATTCCAAATTTGAAAATAGGAGAACAGGGAAATACTGGTGGCGGACAGCGTATTCGTACAAAGAAAAAAATTGGTAGAAACGATCCTTGTCCTTGTGGTAGTGGCAAAAAATACAAAAACTGCTGCGGGAGAAATGAAAAATAATTGTTAATTGATAATTGAGAATTGATAATTTCGCAATGCGGCGGTTTATCTTTATGCCGCATAGTTTGTCAAAGTGAAAACTTAGTGAGACTTCGTCAAATATTCGTGCATTCGTGGCATTCTTTTACCACAAAGTTTCGCAGAGGTTTTTACTACAAAGTTTCACAAAGTAAAATTCACAAAGTAGCACAAAGTGGGAAACATTCGTGCATTCGTGGCATTCTTTTCAGCAAAGTTTCGCAGAGAAATAAATTCGTGCATTCGTGGCTTGTTTTTTTACCGCAAAGTTTCGCAGATAAAAATATTCGTGCATTCGTGGCTAATTATTGGGATAAAATTGACGTTGGAAAGTCCCTATCGGGACGTTTCCAAGTCTCGCAAGAACAAAGA
>Ga0114934_10002950_pt1 | contig 10719 bp, 8 predicted proteins | sample 4SBtaG_2_FD_99695 | JGI IMG/M metagenome (GOLD analysis project Ga0114934, IMG submission 99695) | Deep subsurface microbial communities from Kolumbo volcano to uncover new lineages of life (NeLLi) - 4SBTROV10_white metaG | ecosystem: Environmental > Aquatic > Marine > Volcanic ...
AACATACAGTCTATAGATAGTGAGTCTGCATTGAACAGAATTATGAACCTAAGACCTGTTAGTTTTAATTTCATCGAGGAATACTGCCACTGTCATGGCGTCGATGAAGGCAGCACACATTACAACTTTATTGCTCAAGAAGTTGCTGATGTATTTCCAGAGTGTATTGTAGAGGCTGGGGCGGATTTGATTGACGATGACACCGGAGAGCTTATTGTTGAAAATATGAAAGGGCTGGACTCTCATTCAATCAACGTCCATATGATCTCAGCAATTCAAGAATTGAAGACACAGCTTGATGCTGCAAAAGAGAGAATTTCACAACTAGAATCCTAATTATAGGAGTCAATAATGGCTATAGTACAAAAAGTTATCAGCGGTAATAATGTTGAAAACGGAAATGTGTTGGTTCAATGCGGAAAGGCTACAGCACCCGCAGATAAAATCGGAAGTAATTATACTGTAGATGCCCCCTTTACCGACAAAAGGGATCTTACTGCTATTGCTCACTTGAATAGACTATATGACGCTAGATATGATGAACCACGTTATTACTCAGGTGATAGTGCTACCGATTCATAGGGAAATACTTCATGGCCATTCAACTTTCCGGTAAGGTTTTCACAAAGTTCAATGAAGCTATTCAGCTTTTTGAAAGAACCGCAACTCTGGTTTATCCAGAGAAGAGAGAACGGTGTGGCAATTGTATAACCAACACCATAGGGGGGCGGTCTACCAATCTTTATCGGACAGGTGGACCCATCTCTTTTAGCAGGGGGTCGATTTGTCCTTTGTGCGGAGGTAGAGGTTTTAAGATCATAGAAAATAAAGAGGATGTTAATTTACGAATTTATCATGACAGGAAGACTTGGGTTAATATTGGTCTTGAAGTTGACATACCAAATAATTCCATTCAGACTGTTGGATATATGAGTGACTATCCCAAGCTGATGAAGGCTAAAGAGCTTTTAGTTGATATAGGTAGTTACAATAAAATGAGATACAAAAGATCTGGAGAACCTATACCACAAGGTTTTAAACAAAATCCTACGCAATATATTGTTGTATTTTGGGAAAGAGTTTAATGGCTGAAAGCATCAGAATATTAGAAAATAATAAAGAGATCGCAAATAGAATTTTGAAGGCTATGGTGGAGGTGTTTGATCCACATTTTAAATCCGCCATTCCAGAAATAAGCAGTGCGGTTGGTGATCTTGTTCGGAGAAAAATAGCCTCATCTAACGAAATGAAATCCTTGGCTGGGGGAGTGTTGCGATTTGACTTGGGTTTAACTGGCAGTCAAGCTTTAGAAACTGTTAACATTTTTGCAAATGCCGTTGCTAGCAGAGTTCATGTAAAATACAGACCCATTAAAAAATCGGGAAGAAACCTAAAGGGCGGTGTAAGCATAAAAATTCAGCCGTTAACATACGGTAATATTCCAGACATGCCACTTCCATGGAAGTTAACCTCTGGAAAAACAGCAGATATAAAATCGTTACTTCTTAAGTTGGGTGACACCCTATTGGTATTTTCTTACGATATTGAATATGGCAGTTTCGGTAGGAGTGGTGGGGCTAAAATGACAAAAAATATGACGGGATCTTGGGGTGTGAGTTCTGGAATTTCTAGAGTCCCCCCCAGCTTTTCCGGCACAAGAGATAACAACTTTATTACCAGAGCTTTGAACAATGACGATTTTAAATCAGAGCTATCGGGCATCATCAAAAAAACCCTGTCTAACAAGTAGATAATATGTCACACGCCAGCAAAAATTTAAAAGGGTTTGAGAATGTTGGGGATAATACCCTTAACACTCTTCTACAGGATAATCTGGTAGAATTTTTTGATTGGGGATTGTTGGAAAAGGGAAACTTCTTCAATATAGATATTCCCACATCGGGTCACTACGGAGGAGATAAGCATAAGTTAAGACTTGTTGACGACCCAAATTATAATTCTGGACAGGTGTGGGAAGGCTTTAGATCCAATTGGGTTTGGCAGAGTGGTCTTTCCTATCAGTCTCAGCCCAATGTTATACAAAAAATGCTGGAAGACACAAGTGGTGATTACCCTAACCAAGAGAGGCCACCCGGAGTTTCTGGCGTGTTTGTAGATAGCGTATTTAGACCAGCCTCTGGAGTTGGACCATATTCTTTCCATGTAGACTACCCTAAAGGTAGAGTTGTTTTTGGTTCTGCAATTTCGTCTACCAGTGATGTTCAGGCAGAATTCAGTTACAAATGGATTAATGTTGTTAGGGCCGATCAAGCATTTTTTAGGGAAATACAGTACAGGTCACAGCGAGCAGACGGAGATTTTAACTACGCGGCTTCCGGTGATTGGTCTCAGTTGGCGCAAACTAGAATGCAGCTTCCTGTTATAGCAGTCGAGGCGGTTTCTAGGAGAGAGTTCTCACCCTTCCAGCTTGGTGGTGGCCAATACGTTAATACGGATGTATTATTTCATGTGCTAGCAGAGCAGGAATATGATCGTGATAAATTACTTGATATAGTTTCTTTACAAAATGAAAAAACTATTAACGTTTTTGATTCTGATAAGGTGCAGGATTGGCAAGTTAGAGCCTTTCCTTTAGATTGGCGTGGTATGACTAGACCAAGTGGATTAAGATACCCAGAGTTAGTAGATGATTTTAGAAGCACAAAAGTTTTCAACGGAGATCTTAGATTCAAAGATGCTGCAATTACAGCAGTAAGCACAGTTAATCCCAACTTATACCACGGGGTAGTAAGGACTTCAACGGAGGTAATTTTACCGGGAATATAGTTTTTTGGTGTATAATATCATGGCAACTCGCATTCTTCGCATAATGTAAAGGAGAGCTTATAAAATGGCCAATAATAGAATTTTCTGGGCGTGTCAAGCAATACTTCACGCCACACACGGCGAAGCCGACATGACCAACGCAACAGCGCTTTACGGCGTTCAGAGTGTAGGCATCACTACAACTTTCAACCTCGAACAAGCTTTCGAATTGGGTCAAATTGGCCTTTACGAAAACATCGAAGAGGTTCCCGATGTTGAAGTTACGATTGAAAAGGTCTTAGATGATAGACCGTTAATTTACACTTCAATGACTCCAACTTCTGGTAGTATCGTAGCCAAGGCTAATGATAGACGAGATATCTATCTTGCTATTTATTCTGATACGTCAGAAAAAGCTGGTGCAGCAGAACCCGGTTCTATCGTTTACTGTTCAGGCATGTATGTAAGTTCACTTACCTACACTCTTCCGGTAGATGGAAACTGCACAGAATCAGTTACGATGGTTGGCAACGATAAGAGGTGGTATGGCAACGCTGACGACTTTGGAACAGTTCTTCCTGCGCACATGGGCGCTAAAGACCTTAGCTTCGGTGCTATTGGTAGTGAGCACGCTCCCGGCTCTGACGGCATTCAGAGAAGAGAAAATGTCAACCTTGCAGCTTCTGTTCTTCCGGCAGATATTCCGGGTGTAGAAGATACTAGCACGGGCAACGGTTGGAATAGTTCTGCAAACTCACCCCACGTTCACCTTAACAGTATTACTGTTAGTGCTGACCTTGGTCGTGACGCGATTAATGAACTGGGTAGAAAGACTCCGTACCACAGATACGTTACTTTCCCACTGGAAGTTACATCTGAATTCGAAGTCACTACAGTTTCTGGTGACCTAGTTGATGCCAGAAGTACTGAAGATAACTTGACAGATCGACAGATCTACATCGCGATGACCGATGGTACTATCTTGGATCTTGCAAGTAAGAATAAGTTAAACAGTGTTACCTATGCTGGTGGTAGTACCGGTGGTGAAAACGCAACTGTAACTTACAGTTACTCAACGTTTAACGCCCTAACTGTCACAAGTGGAGCTTAATTAGCTATTGAGGTCTAGGTATTTACTAGACCGCTCAAACCAGTATATGATGCGATAGCCATTTTTGGGATAGGCGAGTGGATATACTGGTTGCAACATATTAGGATTATTCAGGAGCGGATACTATGATAGCAAACACAAAATTCCCGTTGGTAAAGTTTCGATATGGAACCTTATGAGCGGGAATTTTATATATCAAGGATTTGTGCGGGGTATATTAAGTATAAGATAAATTCCGAGTTGTCAATTTACATACGCCCCTTAACGATAGATCAACGATACGAAGCAAATGAAACTTTCAGGGATGCCTATAACGAAGCTCTGTTGAATGAAGTTATTACATCTGAAGAATGCATGGAGATGTTAAAAGATCTTAATTTATGGAGCGACGAAGAAGAAGAAACTTTAGAAAAATTAAACAAGGATATCGAAGAATTAAAAGTTCAATTATATAACGCTTCTTTCAGGATCGAATTAAAAAATACGATTAGAAAAGCTTTAGCGAAAGCTAAAAACAGATTCATAGAGCTTGCCTCTAAAAGAGCCGCATACGATTTTTTAACTTGCAAGGGATATGCTACTTATTGTAGATATAATTGGACATTAGAAAATGCCACTAAATACCCCGATAATAATGTGTATGACTGGAAACATGTTGATTTGAATACTATCTTGGCATTCTACCATAGGGAGCAATTAGGTGATGATCAGTTGAGGGAACTGGCTAAAACAGAACCTTGGAGAAGTATCTGGGCTAGTTCCAAAAAGAACGGAGCAGTCTTTAGTCAATGCGGGGTAGAATTGACTGAAGAACAGAGAAGTCTTATTGCTTGGTCAAGCATGTATGACAATGTCTACGAGTCAATGGAGTGCCCCTCTGACGATGTAATTGAAGACGACGACATGTTGGACGGGTGGTTAATAATACAGAAAAGAAAACGTGAAGAGGAACAGAAAAAGTCTTCGGCTGACAATGTGATAGGAAATTCAAAAATAAACAACGCAGATGAAGTGTTTATAATGACAGATCCTAAAAGCGCTAAGGATGTCAATGACCTGAATGATCCTATGGCTAGATCAAGTCAAAAGTCGAGAATGAAGGAGCTTAAGTCTAGAGGGAAGGCCGGGAAAAATACGACTAAACACTCAAAATTAAAAGACGTAAAGCAAAGGGTCCAAATGGAAGCTAATCAAAAATTTTCAAAGAACCTGAAAGGAAGATAGAATGGAGAAGGGATACCAAGATTTAATTAGGGCGTCTAACAAATATAAGGTCGATAAAGACTCTAAATATAAAGAGGACTCCAAAGACAGACTGTTAAAAATTTCCAAAAAAAAGGTCCAGACAACAATGATAGGTGCGCTAAGCACTATTGAAAAACATTTTGGATTTTTGTGGGGACATGAAGAAGGAGACAATTTGACAGATGAACAAAAGCATATGAGAGACCTTTTTGAAGAAGCCCGATCAGAGATATTGGATAAGGGGAATAGCCAAATGCGTAATTTGGAAGCTGAATTCGCCCAATATGACGTTAAATGGTTAAGATACAGTATGACACTTCCTGTTAAAACAGTAAATACGGAGGAATAAAGATGGCTAAAAGTAAGGGTAGAATTAATATAGAGTCTATTGACAAAGAGGGCAACGAAAGGACTGTTGCGGTTTCTAATCCTACAGCTAAAGATAGAAACGAGGCACAGCTACACTACCTAAAGGCTTTCAGAAGGGCCTTGGAAAACGGCGCTATTCTTAGACAGAAACTCGAAGACTATTTGAGAGATCAAAAAATTTGGGATGAAGAAAAGGAAACTAGATATACTGAGATCGTTAAGGAAATTGCCAGCGGAGAGAAGAAGCTTGCCTCTGGTGGAATTAAGCTTTCTGAAGCTAAAGAAATAGCTTTCACCATGCGAGATTGCAGGAACGAATTTAGAGTGTTGGTTGCTGAGAGAACTTCCATGGATGCTAATACAGCAGAAGCTCAAGCTGACAATGCCAGTTTTAATTACCTAGTTTATTCTTGCACGGTAGATCCAAATAGCGGAAAAAGAATTTTTGATAGCTTGGATGATTATGAAGAGAATGCAGATGAACCATTTGCAGCCAAGGCTGCTGCTGCTTTAGCAGACAAACTGTATCAGTTAGACCCAGATTATGAAAAGGGTCTGCCAGAAAATAAGTTTCTTGTTCAGTATAAATTTGCAGATGATAAACTCAGGCTTCTCAATGAAGATGGAAATCTTGTAGATACAGAAGGCAGACTTCTTAACGACGATGGAAGATATGTTAATGAAGAGGGAGAATTGATTGATGTCGACGGAAACCTTGTAAATGAACAAGGTGATTTTGTTAGTGAATTTTCTCCCTTCCTCGATGACTCTGGTAAGCCAGTTGTTTTGGAAGAAGACAAGCCAAAAAAGAAGACTCGCAAGAAGGCGGTTAAAGAAGAAACAGAGGACGAGGCTTTAAACACGGAAGAGGAGGTTGAGGAAGAGGCTGAGATTGAGACCGCTGAAGTAGATAATTAGACAAACAAAAAACGGATAGTAGTGGGTATACGGGTAGCGTTTCGTGCTATCGGTATGCCCACTATTTTCTAGGGGAGAACTATGGCTGGCAAATTTGTATTGACAGCAGAAATTCAACTGAGAGCGCCTAAGAATCTTAAGAGCGTTGCTCAGCAGATTAGAGGCTCTCTGGGCGGAAAGACCGCCGAGGTTAAGGTTCAGGTAAAGGGTGCGGAGCAATCTGCTGCTACATTAAAAAAGGTAGAGAAGGCTGTTGAGAGCGCTGGTTCTAAAGCCAAGCAATCCAAATCAAGTTTTGATGAACTTGGTAAAGCCATTGGATCAGCCGTTCTTCACGTTGCTAGATATGATGTGGCCAGAAGAATTGTTGTTGGATTTTCTAATGCTATTAGACAAGCCGCAAAAGATGCTGTTGCTTTTGAAAGAGAAATCATTAAGGTAGCTCAGGTTACACAACAAAGTGTTTCGAGCCTCAAATTTTTAAATGATGAAATCACTAGACTAGCTACAGGCTTCGGCGTTTCTTCTAAATCTTTGGTTAAGACTACAAGAATTCTTGCTCAGGCGGGTCTTACAGCGAAACAAACTAAGTCGGCTCTAGAAGCTCTAGCTAAAACCACACTAGCTCCTACGTTTGACGATATTACCAGCACTACGGAAACCAGTATCGCGGTAATGTCTCAGTTCGGCATAGAGGCTAGCAAACTGGAAAACGTTCTTGGTAAGATTAACAGGGTGGCAGGCAGCTTTGCTGTAGAAGCTGGCGATCTGGGAACAACCATTAGACGTACTGGCGGCGTATTTAAAAGTGCCGGTGGCTCTGTAGAAGAACTGATAGCTCTGTTTACCTCTGTGCGATCAACCACACGAGAAACCGCCGAGACTATCGCCACTGGTTTCAGAACCATCTTCACTAGGTTGCAGCGTCCAACCACCCTTAAATTCCTGAGACAGTTTGGCATAGAACTTCAAAACTTGAAGGGGCAATTCGTCGGGCCGTTTGAAGCTGTGAAAAGATTAAACGCGGCCCTAAAAAACCTAGACCCTAGAGATGTCAGATACGCACAGATTACCGAACAGTTGGGTGGCTTTAGACAAGTCTCTAAAGTTATTCCCTTGATTCAACAATTTGAGAAGGCCCAGAAGGCTTACAATGTTGCACTAGCTGGCGGCTCCTCGCTAGCCAAAGATGCCCAAACTGCTCAGCAAGGACTTGGTGTACAGATTACCAAAGTCAGGGAAGAATTCAGCGCACTGATCAGGAAGATAAGTGAGGATAAGGTGTTCAGAGGAATGATCACTATCCTAACTAATATGGCCAGAGCCTTTATTCGAGTAGCGGATTCCATTAAACCGCTTATTCCTTTGATCACAGCTTTTGCCTCCCTTTCTCTTGCTAGGGGTATAGGAAGGTTTGCTTTTGGAAGAGGTGGTGGCGGTGGAGGAAGGGGTGGTGGTATACCCGGTGTATTTGGAGCCAGAAGAGGCGGCGTTGTTCCCGGTAAAGGTAGCGGTGACACAGTTCCTGCTATGCTGGAACCCGGTGAATTTGTCATAAGAAAGTCTGCTGTTCAGTCTATTGGAGCTAAAAATTTAGGGCGAATGAATAGGGCTGCTAAAGGGGGTAGAATCAGAAGGTATGGTGGCGGTGGTGCAGTTGAAAGGAAGGCTGCGGATTTTAGAAATCAAGTCATTACGAACAAGGTAGTGCCAGAACCATTTGCCCAAAGGAGAAAGAGGCTTGCCAAAGGCGAGCTTTATAACGCTAAAGACAAATTCAGAACTAGCATTCGCATTTCCCGTGTTGGTGTTAGTAACAGAGACTTGAGAGCCATGAGTAGTAACAGATGGAAAAAACAATCCGACGTAAAAGGGGGGAGCGCTATAGAATTTGGGAATAAGTTTGAAACTTTTGCCCTTCAAAAACGCAGATTAAAAAAACTGAAACCTAGTAATGAATTTTTAGACGCTGCAAGAGGAAGCGGCCCGAAGAAGCAATACTTCGACGCAAAAGCTGGTGCAGAAGAGAATTGGTCTAAAGGGTCAGTTTTAGAAAAGCGTCTTTCTCATTCAATTAAACATACAAGAAGGAAGGGTCAGTTTGCATCTTTAACTGCTGGAAATGATCCTGAAGGGACAAGAGATCGATCAAGTAGCGGGGTTCGATTAAGCGGCGTAACTGTATTGGTTCCGAATTTTACGGGTACGGGAAAAGGAACTAAAAGTGCGGCAAGTAGGGCTGCGGTTGTTCGAAAGAGACCGGGGGGGTTGTCTGGGGCAGGTGCGCGGTCAGGCTTCCAAACCAAAGCTGGAGGGGGTGTAATAGACACTGTTCCTGCGCTATTAACACCCGGAGAGTTTGTATTTAACAGAGAGTCTGCCCAGAAGATTGGGTATAAGAAACTCAATACGATGAATAAGTATGCTCGGGGTGGACCGGTACAGAAGTTCAATAATGGTGGAGGCGCTGGCTTCCCGCTTTCGGGACCAACATCAGCCACAACACAGCCCAGTAAAGTTGTCGACAAAGCTACTAAGAGTGTTGATAAGTTAGGAAAGTCGGCAGAAAGGGGGTCGCGTGATATTCTGGGAACGGTTTTTGCCGTCACCGCACTAGCGGAAAGTGTTGTTAAGACAGACGGAGCACTTAAGAAAGCAGTCGAGGCTACTACTCAAGTTGTCCTTGGGTTCACCCTCCTTAAGAGTTTTCTTGATGCTGAATTTCTGCAAAAAGGGTTTAACAATCTTGCATTGTCAACTGGCCGCACAGGCGATGCTGCTGGCGCGTTTGCTGGCAAATTAAGTTTTCTTACTGCGGGTCTTGCTGCCACTGGTCTTGCACTTAGAAGTTTTGCTACTAATTTAAGACAGGAGCAAATCGCTGCTGGTGGGGCGAGTAGGAGCAGTGCTCCAGCTACAGCAGGAGCATTTGGAGGTGCTAGTGGCGCTCTTCTCGGAGCGGGCACCGGTCTAGGTGTCGCAGCAGGTTTGACGGCAACCGGTGTTGGAGCACCAGTTGGCGCTCTTGTAGCTGTTGGGTCGATTGTTGGTGCGTTGATAACAGGAATCGGTGATTTTTCTAGCGCTGCTAAAGAGGTAAGAAGAGCTAATTTTTCTGACGCTGCTAATAAATTAAGTGATACCTTGGCAAAGATTGGAAAGGGTAGACAGTCCCCTCTGGGCGCGATAAGAGCTTTTGAAACCACCATTGGTGAAATGAGGAAGATAGTCACAGAAGGAGGGGCAGGAGAAAGAGGGAAGTTGAAACCTCAGATAGCCAAGACCCAACAACAGGTTTCACTCTTGCTTAATTCAATAGCAAAAGACGTAACATCTTTTGATAATTTGGACAAGAAAGTTATTCAGCTTATTCATAGCGTATCTACTTTGTCTGGAGTACCGGCAGGCGAGCTTGTGCAAGATGTTAAAGATCAAATTGAAGCCCAAAATAAAGCTAGAATTGCTCAAGAAAAACTGACCAAGGCTATAGAAGAAACGTTTATCACTCTACAGTTGCAACAAGGTCTATCTAGAACGTTTAGCGAGCTAGCCCAAAGGGTAAAAGAAGCCACTAGAAGTTTTGAGATATTTAGCACTTTGGCTTCTGGAAAATTTAAAGTGGGGACACCCAAGCCCGTAGGAAGAGTATTGGAAAATCCAGCGAGTATAGTTGACTTCAGGGCCGCTCAAAACGAGATCGCGCTATTAGATGTAGCCATAGAAAGAAAACTCGGTGATCTTGCTAATGATTTTGGTGTGAGGATTAGCAAGCCAGCCAAAAAGGTTGCAGATGTTCTTTCTAAATTGCCGACAGTTTTACTTGACTCCGCTAAAGCTGGAAACCTTCCGCCGGGAACAACTCTGCAAGACGTTATCATAGAGAACCTTGGTCTGAATGCGGTTAAAGATAAAGAAGTATTTAACGCTATGGCACAAGCGTTGGGTGGTTTGGGCGATGATTTGGCCGGGGCAATTCAGAATGATATAGCAGGCACTCAGGATAAGATTGCTAAAGCACTTGAGCCTCTATTAAAACCGTATGGCGAGGCTGCCAAGCTTATTAACGCTGCCAATAAACAGTATGCCGCTGTTTTACAGCAGAGGGGCAATTTAGAACTACAAATTGCTAGAGAGGAAGTTCAGCTTCAAAAAATACGACTTGCGGGATTAAAGGCACAGGCCAATGTTCGAGGCAGAGGGCTTAGTAGGGCAGAAGTTGAACAGGGGCTGGAAGCGGAAAGATCCGCTCTTATCGGTGGAAGAACCGATGTCGGCAATGTTATCAAAAGATTTAAGGCTGTTAGCGTTGC
>Ga0114934_10002951_pt1 | contig 10718 bp, 13 predicted proteins | sample 4SBtaG_2_FD_99695 | JGI IMG/M metagenome (GOLD analysis project Ga0114934, IMG submission 99695) | Deep subsurface microbial communities from Kolumbo volcano to uncover new lineages of life (NeLLi) - 4SBTROV10_white metaG | ecosystem: Environmental > Aquatic > Marine > Volcanic ...
AAATTGTGTACTGACGTTAATACTTTAACGGAATGCTCTTTTATGTTTTTAATATGTTCAATTTTATTATTTGTCATAAACCGTTTCTAATTTTCCTTTTAACACTTTTAAAATTTTGGAATGGATTTGAGATATGCGGGATACCGTAATCTCAATTATTTCGGCAATTTCTTTATAATTTAGTTTTTCGTAATAATAAAGACTTATAATAAGTCTGTCACGTTCGCTTAATTCCTGAATGGCTTTTATAACCAAGTCTTTCCTTTCGTTATCTCTAACCTGTTCATAGGGGTTTTCTTCTTCCGATGGGATTAAATCATTTAAAGTAAAACCTGTTTCACCACCCAATGGCTGATCTAAGGAAACATTATTAAATTTTACATCATTTTCGGACTGTGGTTTGGAACGGGGTTTAATTTGCAGTTTTCGCAATTCATCAATAATTTTTCCCCTGATTCTTTGGATAGCATAAGTTTCGAATTTTGTGCCATAATCCGGGTCAAACCTGTCTATCGCTTCGCTTAATCCTTCAACTCCAAATTGGAAAAAATCTTTTTCTTCTACAACATGCATATTCATAAATTTGGAGTTATGAATCACATAGTGTACAAGATTAGTATAATTAACCATAATTTGTTTTTTTATTGACGGATCATGTTGTGTTTTGTATGACTTCCAAAGTCCGGTATTACTCATTTTTTGTTACTTCCTGATAATTTTTCATTAAGTTCATTTCCTTTTTCGAGAGATGTTTTATTAATTGCTTTTACAAATGCCATAGCAAAAAAACTTCCCATTACGGATACAACCATAAAAATTACGAATGATCTTAGCAGTACAACATCCCATTGAAATCCTTTTTCACTAAATATTAATACTGATAGGAAAAAGATTAACAGTCCAAAATTCAATACAATTTTATTCATTTTTTATTCCTCCGTGCTATATTCATTTCAAAGAAAATGCCAACTTATTTTGAAATTAGAACGTCGAAAAAAGGCTGTTTTGGTATGTTTTTGTTGAGCAGAAAATTTTCAGAAAATTCTAATGGTTATTATTAACCATTTGACCGATTTCCTCAAATCTTCTGCTTATTCTGATTAGCTGAGTTGTAATTCGTCTGTTTGGATTTTCCAAAACAAACAACTTTTGTTTTTGTACCGATGTAGTAACTTTACTATCGTGTTCTACAACACCAATGAAAGATAAATCTTCTTTTAAGAAGTGTTTTACTGCTTTGCTCAAATTATCGAAGGTTGACTTTCCCTCCATTAAATTTGCACTTTTATTTATTAGCAAATATTTATTATCTTTAATTCGTTTATTACTCAACAACTTAAGTATTGCATAAGCATCCATCACCGCCGTTGGTTCCGGCGTAGTAACAACAACGCGAACATCCGCATGTTTTAGTACTCCGATAACATCTTCGCCTGCTCCGGCTGCCGTATCCAATAAAATATAATCATATTCGGATGATAGCTGCCATAAAGAATCAAACAATGAATTTATTTTCGATTCAATTAATTGAGGATGATCTGTTCTTCCCGAATCACCAAACAGAAAATGCAGGTTATTATCATACTGGTAAACTAAACTACTTAAACTGCTTTCACCTTTAAAATAATGATACAAATTTCTTTCGGATGTAATATTGAGCATTATATTCAGATTGGAAAGGTTCGCATCCAAATCTACAAGTAAAATTTTTTTGTTGTTTCTTGTCATTGAATACGCAATATTAAGGCTGATAAACGTCTTTCCGGTTCCGCCTTTCCCTGAAGTAATGGCTATTATTTTTGAACGGGAATTTTTCTTTTTGGAAATCCGTTTGATTCTGTTCAACTGCTCTAATCTTTTAGCCTGTCCAATCATTGCGTTATTTTCCCGCTATATATCATATTTGCAATAAACTCCGAATCTCCGGCAATTATGTCATCCGGAATTATCTGTCCGTTTGTTAAATATTTTATCGGAACATTAATAGCTGTAGTTAAATTTAAAACATTTCCAAAGGATACTGCTTCATCGAGTTTTGTAATTACAATACCATTGTAGTTTAACATTCTAAATTTTTGTGCGGCATTTATCATGTTTTTCGACATAGAAGTTGCACTTAAAACGAGATAGGTTTCATCAATATTACTAACTTTTAAAAAATCATTAATCCCTTCCAATTGCTCGGTTTTATTTTGGCTGCGTCCAACCGTATCAATAAAAATTAAATCTTTCTTCTTCATTTTGGAAATAGATTTTGAAACATCTGCCGGTTCATAAGCGACATGAAATTCAATGTCGCTTATATCCGCAAAAATTTTTAGTTGATCCAGTGCACCAAGACGATAAGTATCTATCGAAATCAAACCCACATTTAAATTGTGTAGAATTTTACTTATTACCGAAAGCTTTGCAATACAAGTGGTTTTTCCCACACCGGTTGGGCCAACAAGAGAAACAATTTTTGGCTTTTTCTGTTTTATTACTTCAAAATTTTCTGTCGGAATCATCGATGCAATTGTAGAAACAACGTAACTGTCAAGATTTTTTTTATTTAAGAATGCATTGTATTTATTTAATTGGTTAACAATGGTTGAAATTATTCTTTCGTCAATATCCCTATGTTTAAGGATATCGATAACTTCTTCGGAAAGTTTTTTATTAATATTTTTTGAAACGGACTTTGTTATTGTCTTTTTATTCTTGGGCTGCTCTACTTCCTTATTTTTTCTGTAGATTTTATTTTTGAGTTTAGCAATTTCGTTTTCAAAATTTAATATTTCATTTTCATCATCAGCTGATTTCGATTCTGCACCGAATTCATCATCAATTCCACCGGTAATTTCAAACATTTTTTTTGTGCCAATTTCCGGATCAGCTTCAATTACCTGTGTACTAAGTACTATGGCATCCGGCCCGAGCTTTTCTTTCATTGCACTCATTGCATCTTTTAAATTAGCTGCTCTGAATTTTTTAATCTGCATATTAAACCTCTAATTTCCCAATAAATTCAATCTCAACATTTGCCGGCAGTTCGGTATAAGAAAGTACTACAACATTCGGGAAAGTGGAATTGATTAATCTATAAAAATATGGTCTTATAGTTGCCGAAGTAATTAAGATAGGTATATATCCCAATTCTTTGAATGATTCTAAATGATCAAGAATAGACTGATTTAATGATTGAAGCATCTCCGGAGTTAATCCCAATGTTTGTGATGCTTCCTGCTGCTGTGATAATGAATCGGTAATATGGCTTTCAAGATTTTCGCCAATGGCAACTGCATGAATAATCCCGTTTCCGTCTTTATAAAGATTTGCAATGGTATCACCAAGCGAATGACGGACATATTCCGTTAAAACGTCAACACTTTTGGTTACCTTTGAATAGTCAATCAACGATTCAAGAATTTGTACAAGGTCTTTTATAGGAATCAATTCTTTCAGCAAATTTTGTAATACTTTTTGAATTACACCGAGTGAGAGTACTTCCGGATTAATATCTTCTATCACAGCAGGGTATTCCTTTTTGAGATTTTCGAGCAATTGTTTTACAGATTGACGAGATAGTATTTTGTCGAAGTTCTTCTTAATAGTTTCCTGTAAATGAGTTGAGAGTACAGAAATTGCATCTACAACAGTATAACCTAATAATTCCGCTTTATCCTTTTCCTTTTCCGAAATCCAAGCTCCGGCAAGTCCGAAAGCCGGATCTTCTGTTGGTATTCCGCCTATTTCTTCTTCAATTTCTCCCGGGTTCATTGCAAGGAATCTATCACTGTAAATTTCGTAATTAGCAACAACATTACCTTTTATTTTAATAATATACTCATTAGGATTTAATTGTAAATTGTCCCTTACTCGTACCGGCGGAATCAACACACCGTATTCCAGAGCCATAAATTTTCGCGTTGATGAAATTTTTTGAAACAAATTTCCGCCTTGATTTTCGTCTACAAGTGAAATAAGCCCGTATCCTATTTCGACTTCAACCGGGTCAACTTGCAAATATTCTTCAACTTTTTCTTCTGCAACTTCCGGTTCGGCAACCTCCTCAACTTCTTCGGGAATTTCTTCTTCTTTATTCTTTTTTCTTAAAAATACTGCTGCAGTTGCGAGTGCAATTCCAAGAAACAGAAACGGAAGAGTTGGCATACCGGGAATTAAACCAAACACCATTACGGCTCCGGATACCGTTCCCATAACTCGCGGATTTGAAAATAATTGTTTCTGAAGCTGGACATCCATCGAACGCCCTTCGGCATTTTTTGTAATTACCATACCTGCCGAAACAGCTATCAGTAAAGCCGGAATTTGTGATACCAAACCATCACCGATTGTTAAAATAGTATAGGTTTGCAGTGCTTCACTGATTGGCATCCCTTTTTGTGCAACGCCGATAATAATTCCACCAATAATATTAATTGTGGTGATTAACAAACCGGCAATTGCATCACCTTTCACGAATTTACTGGCACCATCCATCGCACCATAAAACTCCGCTTCGTGTGAAATATTTTCACGTCTTTTTCTTGCTTCGGCTTCATTAATTAAACCACTGTTTAAATCGGCATCAATTGCCATTTGTTTTCCGGGCATAGCATCTAATGTAAATCTTGCTGCAACTTCCGAAATTCTACCGGAACCTTTTACAATAACAATAAACTGTATAATTAACAATATTAAGAAAATTATAAATCCAACAACATAACTTCCGCCGACTACAAATGAACCGAATGTTTCAATTACCTGTCCGGCATAACCATTTAAAAGGATTAATCTTGTAGAACTTATATTAAGCGACAGACGAAACAGCGTTAACATCAGCAAAAGTCCGGGATAGATGGAAATTTCAAGCGGTGATTGTATGTATAACGAAACGATTAAAACTAACAATGCTAATGAAATATTAAGTGCCAATAAAAAATCCAGCATAAAGGTCGGAAGAGGAATAATCATCAACCCAAGAATGAAAATCATCCCAATAGCAAGAAGAATATCCGTATTTTGAAATAATTTTTTCATTATACTATACTTTTTCTACCATTTTTATTTTTTAATTCATAAATATATGCTAATATTTTGGCAACAGCTTCAAATAATTTTTCGGGAATTTCATCACCGACTTCGCAAGCGGCATATAATGCTCGTGCAACCATAACATCCTCGTGAATAGGAACATTGTTTTTTCGTGCAATATCTTTAATTTTTTGTGCCATTAAATCAGCACCTTTGGCAACTACCATCGGAGCAGAAGAACCTCCCATTTCATATTTTAGTGCTACTGCATAGTGAGTTGGGTTTGTTATTACCACATCAGCTTTCGGAACTTCCTGCATCATTCTCTTCTGAGCCATTTCCATCTGCTTTCCTTTTATTTGGCTTTTTACGTGCGGATCTCCTTCGGTTTGTTTAAATTCGTCTTTAACTTCCTGTTTTGTCATTTTTTGATCTTTTTTGAATTTATATTTTTGGAAAGCAAAATCGCCCATCGCAATTAATGAAAAGACCAGAGAAATTTTCCAAATAAAACCGAATGAAGTATCAATCAAAAATGAAAATATTTGTCCTACCGTATAATCAACCAAACCAACGGATTTAATCATTAAATCCGGTAAAATAATATAAATCAACCAACCGATTATAAGCAGTTTAAATATGGATTTTAATGTTTCAACTGCAGCTTGTGCTGAAAAAAATTTGCTTTTTATTCCTTCGATTGGATTTATTTTGGATAATTTTGGTTCCATTGCTTCCGGTGTAATTTTAAAACCGGTTTGTCCGTATCCGGCGGCAAAAGAAATTAATATTAAACCGATTATTATAGGAAGCATTACAATAGTAAAAAACAGAAAACCTTTCCAAGCATACACTTTAGCAAGATTCAAATTTAGTTGAAGTGTATCAAGCGACCCGAAAATAAATCTTGAGAAATCGGCAATATTTGCCGCAATGAAATTACGGAATATATACATAATAGCAAATCCGGAAAAAAATATTGCCAAAGAATTAATTTCCATACTTTTGGCAACTTGTCCTTTTTTTCTGGAATCCGCTAACTTTTTCCCGGTTGGTTCTTCGGTTTTATCCTGGCCGCTGTTATCCGCCATTTTATAATCCCATATTTTGAATCATTACTAAAATTTTATCTTCATAATTAAGTAAAATATCCCTTATCACATAAATATATACAGGGATAACAAAAACAATAAGAACAAGCCCAAGTTCTATTTTCAAGGGCTGAACAACAAAAAATACATTCATTTGCGGAATTACCCTTGCTATTATTCCGGCTCCGACATCTACCAAAAAAAACGAAACCAATATCGGAGATGATATTTTTATTGCAAGTATAAAAATTCCTGCCGAATATTTTTCCAACAATTTATACACAGTTTCATTTACAGGATAAAATCCTACCGGAATTAACTTAAATGAATACCCGATAGATTGTATTACAAAATGATGTCCGTTCATAACAATAAAAACCAAAATACCAATTATCAATAAAGTTTGCCCGACAATATTGGATTGCGAATCTGTAGTCGGGTCAAACATTTGAGCTATCATTAATCCCATATCGTAACCAAGCAGCAAACCGGCAAATGAAATTCCGTAAAAAATAAAATTCATTGCAAAACCGATTATTATGCCAATCATCATTTCTTTTAACCCTGCAACTGCAAGCATCATTAAATTATCATTTAATGCAGGATTTACATTCGGCACCATAAAAAAAACTATGTATGTTATTAATATTGCTAAAAGTAATTTTGCCCTATTCGGGATAGCACGCATATTAAAAATTGGTGCGGTAAAAATTATACCTGATACTCTTAAAGCAATTAAAATACCTTTAACAAATGAGGAAACAAGAATTTCCATTATTTTACCAATGTTTCAAACATTGTAAATATTTTTATTGTCAATGAAATTATTTTATCCGCTATAAACGGCAGTAATAAAATTACTGAAATGCCCGTAATAAATATTTTCGGGACAAATGTTAAAGTCATTTCCTGTATTGATGTTGCTGCCTGAAATATTGAAATAATTATTCCGATAATTAAAGAAGCACCGAGAATCGGCAGTAGTACAATCATAATTGTATAAAATACTTCTGTTAATAAATGTATAACCAAATCAAGTGTCATTTATCCAAAACTCCTAACTAATGAACCTATAATTAAATTCCATCCGTCAACTAGAACAAATAACAGAATTTTAAACGGCAGCGAAACCAGCATGGGCGGCAGCATCATCATTCCCATTGACATTAAAATGCTCGAAACTATCATATCTATCATTAAAAACGGTAGAAATAAGAAAAACCCGATTACAAAACCAGCCCGTAATTCACTTAGAATAAAAGCCGGAATGAGAATTGAACTTGGCAAATCCGAAGGAGAATTCGGGCGATTTAGTTTGGCAAATCTAATGAACAGTTCAAGATCTTCGTTACGAACATGCTTAAGCATAAATCCGCGAATTGGTTTCATACCTGCAGTATAAGCCGAATCGATTGAAATTTTATGTTCCATATATGGTTTAACCGCATTATCATTTACTTTTGTAATTGTCGGCGACATTATAAAAAAGGTTAAAAACAGTGCAATTCCTGCCAACAATTGATTCGGAGGCATTGTCATAGTTCCCATTGCCTGCCGTAAAAAACTGAGAACAATTATTAATCTTAAATAAGATGTCATCATAATCATTATTGAAGGTGCCAACGACAAAACCGTTAACAAAAGCAATAATTGAAGAGTGGTTGAAACATCTTTCGGGTTAGAAGAAGAACCGATACCAATTTTAATATTTGGCATTGTAATTGTTTGACCCTGTTGAGCAAAAGCAGTTCCTGCAATTCCGAAAAATATAATTACGAATAATAGTATTAAAATTTTTTGTTTCATTTTCCGCTCATATTATCTTTTAACATTTTCAAAAAGTCAAAACCTTTTTTAGATTTATTTTGCTTTTGAAAATCTTCATCAGTAACATCATCAAGTTTTTCGATTAAATTTATTGCATTATCGCTAATGCCGAGCACAAAATAATTTTTGTGAATCTTAACAATTGAAATAAATTTTTTGGGCATCAAAGGTTGGGTAGTTAATACTTTTATGTTCACATTGCCTAAATCCGTTTTCCCTTGTTTGAATAAATATTTTTTTACCAAAAAAAGGAGTGAATACATCACCCCGGTTAAAATAATTAGCACAAAGAAAATATATGCAATATCTGAAAAATCCATTATTGCAGCCCTACAAGACGGTTTTCGGTATCAATTAAATTTGTTACTCGAATCCCGAAATGTTTATCTATTACAACAACCTCGCCTTCGGCAATTTTTTTATTATTTACATAAATATCCACAGGCTCGCTTGCCAATTTTTCCAATTCAATAACGTAACCGCGTTCCAGGCCAAGGATGTCTTTGATTTCCATCTTTGTTCTTCCCAGTTCGATATAAACATTAAGCTGCAGATCTTGAAGAAAATCTAATTTCTCATCTTCGGCAACTGTTGTTTTTAGCGATTCGTCAAATTCCGGGAAATCGGCTAAATTACCGAGTATGCCTGCATTGTTTTCTGTTGCTCCGCCATTTTCATTTGCTATATTTTCAGCTTCGTTGGCGATATTATCATTATTATCTACATTATCCGGCATAACATTTTACTCCATTATTTCAATTTTTTTTGTGATTTTTACTGCTTTATGTCCATTAACATTTCCGGTGGTCCCTTTAAATAAAACTTTTTGATTAATCTTTACATCAACTTCTTCTCCAACTTTTTTATCGAGAATGATCACATCTCCATTTTTCAATTCCATTATCTGTTTAAATGATAATAAAGCTTTACCGAAAAGCACCGATACATTCAGTTTTGTTTCGGCAAGATGCTGTTTAATAATTGCCTTGGCACTTGTTCCGCCATGATACTTTACCGGACGAATAGTAGAAGTATTTTGGCTTGACAGTTTGGAAAGGATAGAATCAAAGGCATATGTAGCAAAACAAACGTTCATCAAGTAGGATTGATCCCCAATAAATATTTCAAACGTAATAAGTAAAACCGATTCACTTTGCGAGGTAATTTGTGCAAAATCAATATCCGGTTCAAATTTATCTATGCTGAATTCAAAATCATCAATAATTTGCCAAACTTTGCGCAAATCCTTCATAACTCTGTCAACTACTTCCACCAAAACCTTTTGTTCAATCGGTGTTATTACTTTCGATTTTTTAGAACCGTTTTCACCGCCGCCGCCGAGCAATCTGTCAACAAGCGTGAATGCCAAATCAGTAGAAAGTTCCAGAATTCCTTTTATATCCGTATGTTCAATTCCAAAAGTATATAAACAAGCCGGATTTGAAACCGACAAAACATATTCCGAATAATAAATTTGATCTACCGAAATTACATTAATATTTATGATTGATTGTAATTTATTCATTAAATAAGAACTGAAAGACTCCGCAAAATTCTCATGAATATTTCTAATTGTTCTTATCTGATTTTTCGAAATTCTGTTCGGCAACCTAAAGTCAAACGGAACCGCTTCTTTGTTTACCTCGGAAGTTTCACTTTCGGCGGTTTCGCCCGACTGCATATTGTTTAGCAGTTGATCAATTTCTTGTTGTGATAGTACTTCAGCCATTTTAGTTTACAATATATTTACTGAAATAAATGTTATTTACTTTTATTTCTTTCATTAATTTTTTAATACTTTTTTTAAGTGTGTTTTTTAACTCTTCCTTAAAACCTGTTGCGGTCAATTGATTTAAGGTTTTAGAAGACAAATAATTTAACAATAAATCTTTTATAATTATCGATCGCTCTTCTAACATTTTTTGATGTTCGGGCGTATCAACATCAATCCCGAGATTAACCATTAAATAGTGCTGTCCACCTGAATTTTTGGGATTAACTATTACATCTTTTATAGGAACTATGAAAGCGCCAACGCTTTTACTGTTTGCTTCATCCTTTTCAGGTGGTAATTCTGCTGTTAAAGTTGAATCAGCTCCGGCACTTTTATCGCTTGCGGGCTGTAATTTACTTATCAGCATATTTGCTGTTATAAAATAAACTGCTACCAATTGAACAATAAAAAGCGGAAGTCCGATTAGAAGAACTTTAAAATTGAAACCTTTTTTCTTTTCTCCACCGGTTGTTTTTCCCGCTTTTTCCGGTAATTTTTCCGATTCTTTTGCCATTTTTTTATCAAATCAATTTATTATTTGATATTATGTTTCAATAGATGTGCCAGTATTTTTCAGTTAAAAAATGTCTCTTTCCCTTTTATTTAGGCATATTTTAACAATGCCATTTATTTGCAATGGCTAATATTATACATTTGACGAATAGTGAATTTGAACGGAAAGCAATGCTGTTTTTTAGATAAGTTTAATTTATTTTACTCAACTATAAGAAATTATAATTTATCATATTACAAGCAAGACTGATTCAAAAAATCCGAATCAGCCTCTCTGTAATTTTGGCATAAACTTAGTATTAGTGCTATCTAAACGGTAGCATATGCAGAAATCAATAGTAAATTTGCCGTTGTGTGAAAACTTCTTAACGAAGCTATATAGTATTTACGACTAAATCCTCGTTTTTTATGTAAGGAAATTATGCATGCCATTTCACAGACTCTGTCCACGGGGCTCTGTGAGTGAGCGACCTTTGAAGATAATCTTTTTGACATTA
>Ga0114934_10002953_pt1 | contig 10714 bp, 9 predicted proteins | sample 4SBtaG_2_FD_99695 | JGI IMG/M metagenome (GOLD analysis project Ga0114934, IMG submission 99695) | Deep subsurface microbial communities from Kolumbo volcano to uncover new lineages of life (NeLLi) - 4SBTROV10_white metaG | ecosystem: Environmental > Aquatic > Marine > Volcanic ...
GACACGGTCATATCCGCTTGCGTCCTGGCGCTCTGTTCGGGTGCCGAAGTCCTGGAAGCGGCACACATTGCGAACGCCGCCGGCGGCATCGTAGTCCAAAAACACGGAACGGCCGTGACCACTGCGGAAGAGCTCAAAGAAACCCTTGAGCGATGGGGAACGGGGGAGCTATGAGCAACGCTCCTCCGCCTCGCGCCCGCTGGGTTACAGACAGGATACTGGATAGAAAGGAACTCGAGGAACGCTTGGCGATAGGTCGGCGACAGGGCAGCCTCGCCCTCGCGAACGGCTGTTTCGACCTCCTGCACGCGGGGCACGTACGGTACCTGAAGGCCGCGAAGGCGGAAGCCGACCTGCTTCTGGTGGCTATCAACTCCGACGCCTCGGTCCGCGCGTTGAAAGGGGAGGGGAGGCCGCTCCAGACGGAGGAGGATCGCCTGGAAATCATCGCTTCATTGGAATGCGTGGATTTTGTGACGCTCTTTGACGAAATTTCGCTGGAAGCGGTAATCGAAATCGTGGAGCCCGATGTCCACTGCAAGGGTACGGACTATACTCCCGAAACGGTTCCGGAGAGAAAAACGGTCCTGCAACACGGCGGCAGGATAGCAATTGTCGGCGACCCGAAGGACCACGATACTTCCCGGATTATCAAAAAGATCAGTCGATAGTCACCGCGCCGGTGGGACAGTTTTCCACGCACAGGTAGCATCCGGTACACTCGTCATTCTTGACCACTCGCACTTGTTCCCCGACGACATCGAAAACGTCCTCCGGGCAGAGTTCTATGCAGAAGCGGTTGTCTTCGCACTCCCTGTAATCGATCTTTACTACGTACATGACGGTCTCCCTTCGAACAAATCAGGCACAACCACAACAGCCCTGACCAGGTTTCCTCTCAAGGAAAAAGTTTTTCTTTCAACTCTTTCGGCAACTCCTCTTCCGCGAGACGCTCCCTCAGCCAGTCCGCCGATTTTTCTGAGAGCGCCACTCCCCCGAGGCGGTGTTCCTGGAAGGCTTCAAAGGCCATGGGCGCCACTTTGGAGACGATATCGGCCATCACCTTCGCATACTGCCTGATCTCGTATTGGGCGTGTGGGTGAAGCCGCAATTCGAGAAAGTGAAAGAGGTTGTTGAGGTCCATCTGCCAATACCACTCTGTGTAGAGACTCAGCGGAAGCACCACGCGCGCCACCTCGCGCGCGAGCCCCTTCTCCAGCATCGCGGAGTACCGCTCGTAGTCTGATTCTCTGCCTTCCTCTAGCAGACCCATGATTTCACCGGTTTCCTTCGAGTTGAACGTTTCGTCGGAGCGTCCCTGTTTGTTAACCTGGGATTGGGTCCGGAGGGTATCGGCGGCCGGTTCGTAAAACTCCTGCTTCAACACCGAGTAGCGACCGGAGAGCTCGTTGAGGCGAGCGGTCCGGTGTCTGACCCACTGCCTGGCCACAAAGATTGGGAGCTTGACGTGAAAGGTGAGAACCACCTGCTCGAAGGGAGAAGTGTGGGAGTTTCTCATAAGGTAGTTTATGAGTCCCCTGTCCTCCCTAACGCTTTTGGTTCCCTTCCCGTAGCTCACCCTGGCCGAGGCTACTATCCGCTCATCCGAACCCATGTAGTCGACGAGGCGGACGAAACCTTTGTCGAGGACCGGAAAGGACTCATCGAGTATCGCTTCTGCTTCCCGAACTACTGTGTGAGGCATAAAGGCTCCTTGCGCAAAGCTACCGTTCAAAGTTTACCACTCCGTCCGATCGCTTGCATCTTCGGCTGAATCATCCTATTATCTAAACGATAAGAAGTTGGCGTTTCTACCTGCTCGTGCCGCGCCTGCAGACCAAGGGGATGCAAACCGCCACGGGGGAGGGAACCATGGGGAAGCTAGAAAAAAACATCGAATCGTTCGACGCTTCAGAAGTTCCAACCGATTTGACCCGGAACCGGGATCGATGGAAACGCATCGTTCTCTCCTGTCTTGTTTCGGGAGTTCTTCTCTGCGCTTCTCCGGCTCTGGCTAATGGACCAACCGGTGAAAAGAGCGTTTTGAGGCTCTTCTACGAGTCCAAAGAGCTGGTGGAATCTCCGAGCCGGGTGCCCGAAGAGGCGAGGACCGCCCCAGCCACGGTAGAATTATTCACCGCCGAAGACTTGCTTAACATGGGCATCAGAAAACTGTCGGACCTGCTTGAGACGCTTGAGTCGGTCTACATTTCCACTCAGCCGAGTTCGCTGGAGTACGTCTGGGTGCGCGGAGTCCGCGAGCGCTATAATGACAAAGTTCTGTTGCTGATAGACGGCGTACCCAGGAGGGATCTCGTCTACGAACACGCCTTCATCGACGAATACCTGCCGCTCACGAATATCGATCGTATAGAAATCATCAGGGGGCCCGGATCGGCCCTCTACGGCACAAACGCCTACGCTGCGGTCATCAGCATCAGGACGAAAAAGCCTCCCCAAAAAGCGGAGGGACGCCTGACCGCCGGCGGAGGCGATTACGAAACATCCCTGGCTTCGGTGGAGGGAGGGGCCTCCAAGGGAGACTTCGGCTTCTACGGTTACGCTCACTACTACGACACCAACGGAGACGGCGTCGACTACACCACTCACTACGACAAGCAATACCTAAGGAGGAATCCCAAGAGACAGCAGTCGGCGGGCCTGATGATAACGTGGAGGGACTTCACCTTTCATGCCGACAGGATTCATTACCAACACACCTTTTTTAACGACTGGGACGTACCGACGTGGAGGTGGAAAGACGAAAACTACCGCCGCGACGACACCTTCGTAAGCGCCGGCTACCGCCACGAGTTCAGCAACGCCGCGAAAATCCGGTTCACCACCTACTACCAGGATTACAACCTTTTCAACTACTGGAGGTACTTCTACTGGGGAAAACAGGGACCGAACGCGACACCCGCCGACGTTGAGTACCTGATAGACGCGACCCAGAACGGCAACCGCGCCGGCGGAGACCTCCAGGTGACCTTCGCCCTGGGCCGGAAGAACTCAATCGTAACGGGAGGTTCCTTCGAAAGGGAGAAAATAGCCACCGTACGTGACCTATGGCTCAACCCGCACACCGGGGAAATCAGCCTTCCCTTTTACATCGATCCGGCCACAATCGATACCTGGGCCCTGTACCTGCAGGACACGTGGACCCCCGACGACCTGGTTACCCTGACGGCAGGGGTGAGGGCAGACCACCACGGACTCTTCGGCTGGAAAACGAGTCCCCGCCTGGGAGTTTCCTTCCATCCCGGCCGGAAATTCGTCGCCAAGCTCCTCTACGGCGAAGCCTTCAGGGCGCCGAGCGCAAGAGAACTCTTTACGGTTACCGGTGTTTTTCACAGCGGGAATCCGAACCTTGAGCCGGAATCGATAAAAACGGTGGAGACTGACTTCGAATACACCTTCTCCCAGCACGTCCAGGTTCACCTCAACCTCTACAGGGAGAGAACCTACGACGACATCTATGCCGTTGAGGACAAGCCCTACATGAATCACCCGGGGGTGGAAATAAAGGGATTGGAAACAGGAGCAAGGTTCGCATGGAAAAACGGGGTCTCCGCCTACGTCAACTACTCCTACACTGAAGGCAGCCTCGTGGACGTGCCCCGCTACCTGGCTCACGCCGGCTTGAACTTCCCGTGGAAGGACAAGCTCAACTGGAACATCAACGCCATCTTCGTGGGTGACCGGCCCAGGGATCCGAACGACCTCTTCTACTACGATACGACAAGAGCTCCCTACCACAGGGGCGATCCGGCCGACTACCCTATAGTAAACACCACCTTGCGCTTGTTGAACGTGTGGAGGGGAATGGAGGTGAACGCCTCCGTTTACAACCTCTTCGACAGGAACTGCTTCGATCCCACGTGGGAGCCGACCAAGTACTATGACATCAAGCGGCCGAACAGAACCTTCCTCATAAGGCTCGCGTACCGCTTCTGAATCTGCCGGAGGACCGTTGAAGCGATTTCGTTCAGAACCGTTACCTGGCCGCCACTGCATATTCAGCAGAGTCATTGTATCTCGCGGCATCCGCCTCGCGGCGACGTCGATTTTAGTCGCGATTATCGTTCTCGCGTCAGTCTCATACAGCCCTGTCGTGCGCAGAGGGCCGGTACTCGTCTTTTCCAGCCTGAAGATAGCTCCATATCAGCGCATAGTTGAGGCGCTGCGCGACAAGGTGGGAAAGAACAACTCCAGGGTTTTCTACCTGGACAGGAACCCCGGGGCAACGGACAGCATCGCCAGGCTCAAGCCAAGCGCGATAGTGACCGTAGGGCGCAAAGCGCTTGAAAAAACCCTTCCTCTTCACGACGAGACACCCCTCGTTTTTACGATGGTTCTCTTCCATAGGCAAGTTTTGCCGAAACCCCGTCCCGCAGTGCGCGGAATAGCAATGACGCCTTCACCGGACAGTGAACTTCGCATACTGCGAAGGGGCTTCGGGTTCAAGCGCGTAACCGTATTCTACAACCCAGAAATAACCGGAAGTCTGGTCAAGCTCCTGGCGGAAGCCGGTTCATCGGGAGTAGAGCTGAGAGCCATTAAGACGACGTCGCTCCTTGAACTCGACCGGAGACTGCCCGCGGCCCTCGACAAAACGTCCGCCTGCCTGCTCGTGCCCGACCCGTCGATTCTGACCGAAGAGGGTTTCAAGACGATAATAACCGGTTGCTTCGAGCGCGGTGTGCCAATCGTGGGCTTTTCTCCCATGTACATAGACATGGGCGCCGCGATATCGATCTCCGTTCCCGAACGGGAGATGGCCGATAACGCAGCCCGTCTGACATCCGAATCCCCAATTCGTGCTGAACTCCACGACGGCGTCTATTACATAAGGAGACCCGAAGTCACGATCAACCGTACGGTGTGTAACAGGCTTAAAACCAGGATTAACGAAAGTTACATCAGAAGCGCCGGATCCTTGAAATGGAGGGGAAACAGTTGAGGGGCTCCTACTTCAGGACCATATTCGTGAAACTTCTCCTGCTGGCGGCCCTTCCGGCGACCCTCTTTTCCGCCTTTTTCCTTGTAGAAACTTACAGGGTCGGTGAGACACACTTCAAGAGAGCCACAGACATGCTCCGGACGACGCTCTCCGATTCCGCGAAGGAGGGCCTGCTGACCGGCCAGGTCCATCACTATCTCGATCCACTGACCGACTCCGCCCTGCTTCAACCCGGAATATCCGCGGTAGTCTTCAGCGACGACAAGGGCAAAGTGCTCCTGTGCAGAGCGAAGGGTAAAGAACTTCCGTTCAGGAAAGCTTTTCAAAGCTTAAAGGCCTCCGCGCAACAAACACAAAGCGGCGAAATAGACCTCAGCGGCAAACGCTACTACTATTCCTCCGGGCCGGTCAAGGCCTGGCGCCTTCAGAACTCGGAGCAACTCTTCGGATTGGAGAAGCAACACACCGAGGTCGTCGTGGGAAGGGTCACACTCTTCGCCTACCCGGGCATGCTCTTTGCGGCTCTTAAGACCCGCATCATCCAGAGTCTGTTCGCACTCGGCATACTCCTCGTTCTTGTTTTTCTGGTGGCATTGACGATCGCCCGCGGTATAACCCGCCCGGTGGAAGAACTGGTTCGCGGCTTCCGTGCACTCGAAGCGGGGGACGAGCCTCCCGAGATACCGGACCCACGCGACAGCGAACTCAGGGTTCTCACGAACCAGTTCCGGCGTTCCACCCGGAGAATCAGGGATTTGATAAGGGAGAAGGACTCCTACTCGGACCAGCTAATGGCAACCGCCAGCGAACTTGAGGAACTGAACGCCAGTCTCGAAGAGAAGGTAAGGGATAGAACGCATTCGCTAAAAAACGCGGTGGAAATGCTTGAGCTCTCCAATTCCAAGATACAGGAGGCCGACCGTCTTAAATCAGAATTTCTGGCCAACATGAGCCATGAACTGCGCACTCCGCTCAACGCCGTCATCGGTTTTTCCGAATTGTTGCTGGAAAGAATCCCGGGGCCCGTCACCCCCGACCAGGAATCCTGCCTCAACGACATTCTCAACGCGGGGCGTCACCTGCTGAAGCTCATCAACGAAATTCTCGACCTCTCCAAGGTGGAGGCGGGAAAGATGAAGCTGAATCTTTCCACGCGAAAGATTCACGACATTTTAACCGATATCCAGACCATGTTCCGGCCGATACTCTCAAGGAAGAACCAGCGCCTGGAGGTAAAGCTTCAGGATCCCGAACGCAAGGTTTACAGCGATCAGGACAAACTCGCTCAAATACTTATCAACCTTCTGAATAACGCTCATAAGTTCTCCGACAACGACTCCACGATCAGGCTGACGGCTGGAAGCGATGGCGAAAATAACTGGTTCACCGTGAAGGACCAGGGAGTAGGAATCCCGAAGGAACAGCTTACAAAAATATTCGAAGCCTTTCACCAGGTTGACAGTGACACGGCAAGAAAACAGGAGGGCACCGGCCTCGGACTCACCCTCTGTCGACGGTTCTCACACCTCATGGGCGGCACGATAACGGTGGAGAGCATTGAAGGCGAAGGCTCCACCTTCACCCTGAGGCTTCCCATGGACCCCACGCTGTCAACCCTGGACCAAAAAAAGGAGGACCTGGCCGATGGCGGCAGTGCTTGTGGTTGAAGACAACCCGGCAAACCAGCGGCTCATGGATTTGCTCCTCAAGTCGATGGGGCATTCCGCCTGCCTGGCATCAAGCGGCGAGGAGGGACTCGAAAAACTGATGGAAAGCCGCTACGACATCGTCCTTCTTGACATGCAGTTGCCGGGAATGGACGGGTTTGAAATGGGAAGAAGGGTTCGGGACGCGTACGGTCCTTCCATTAGGATCCTCGCCGTCACCGCACTTGCCATGAAAGGAGACCGAGAGCGGGTGCTAGCCAACGGCTGTGACGATTACCTGGAAAAACCCGTTTCGGTCGTGGAACTGCGCAAGAAGATCCAAAAGTTGCTGGAGGCGTAGGCTATGGACAGTAAAGGTCTCATCCTGGTAATAGACGACGACCCGAGCCTTCGGAGGCTGCTGACGAAACACCTCGTCTCCCGCGGGTATGAAGTTGAGGCCGTACCCGACGGCGAATCCGGTATCCAGAAGGCGCTGAGCCTTAAACCCGACCTCGTGATTCTGGACCTGTTGCTGCCAGGCATGGACGGCTTCCAGGTGTGTCAGAAAATCCGTGCGGAGGAGAGCTTATCCTCCGTACGCATAGTGATGCTCACCGCCATTTACTTGAGCGAGGAGGACAGGATTTCCGGCTTCAGGGTCGGCGCCGACGGCTATATTATCAAACCCGACGTATTTCTCTCAAAGCCGGTTCAACTCGCGGAGCTGGCCGAGACCGTCGACAACGTGATTTCAGGCAAGAGCGATGCCCTGCCTCACCCTCCCAGTCCCGACAGGATACTCATCGTGGATGACGACGAAAGCAACCTCAGGTTGATGACGATGAGGCTCGCAAGCGAGGGATTCGAGGTCCAAGGCGCGGCCAACGGCCGGGAGGCCCTCGAGAAAAGTGCCTCCTTTGATCCGCACATCATACTCCTCGACATTCAAATGCCGGTCATGAGCGGTATAGACGTTCTAAACGAGCTGAAGAAGAGGGAGATAGGAGCGCCCGTGGTGATGATGACGGCCTACGGCAGCGAAGCAATAGCGGTTGAAGCCTTTGCAAAGGGCGCCGCCGATTATCTCATCAAACCCTTTGACAGCGGTTCCGCCGCCAGGCGAATAAGAAGAATAATTGACGGCTACCGGCTGAAGCTGAGCCAGGAAAAGCTGACGGAGCGGTTGAAGAAGATATCCTTCGACCTCCTCAACCGAGTATCCCACCTGCAGAAACAGAACGAACGCCTTGAGGAGGCATACAGCACCGTCAGGGGACTCTCGGAGTTCAACCAGCGTTTTATCAAGTCTCTGAACGCTGAACTGCGCGCGCCGCTCTCCATGATACTTAGCTTCGCGAGCCTTCTCCGGGACACGCCGAGGGAGCAGATGGACCCCGGGAGTGAAGCGGAGTGCCTCTCATCCATCTTTGCAACGGCCTTTCGTTTGGAGATCAGGCTCTCCAACCTAATCTACCTTTCGCGAATTCAGGCCGGCGCCATGAAACCCGTGACCGGCGTCTTTACCCTGGAGCCACTGGTGGAGGAAGTTCTCGCGCTCGTCAAAAAAACGCTGGCGAGAGACTCCATTAAGGTTGCGTGGTTTCCACAGGAAGCGGTCCATGAAGTAGAAGGCGATTCCGCGATTTTTAGGGACATCCTTACGAATGTTCTCGACAGCGCCGTTCACCGGATCGAGGGGCCCGGAGAGATCAAGCTTGAACTCGTCGTGGAAAAACACGGCAAAGGCGACGAATGCCTCCTAAAAATTCGGGACGACGGCCGACCGTTCACGGAGGTTGATCTCCTGGAGGTCGACCTTCAGGACACGACCTTCGAATTTCTCCAGCATGGCTCCGAGACTCTCCGCATGAACCTTTGCCGTCACCTTTCTGCTCTGCTCGGGTGGTCCTTCGGGATTTCCAACAGGCCGGCGGGCGGCGGTGAAATAAGCATTGTTCTCCCGGGATTGCGTCAATGAAAAAGCGTAAAATGACCCTCCTCTCATTTCTCGGCACCAGGGAAGCTCGTTTGCTGATTACGTCATATTTGACAAACGACTATTCTATCGTTCACGCGCTTCCCGACAAACCTCCGCTTGAGGCCCTCCGGACCAGCGAACCGGACATCGCGCTGGTCGAAATTGGACACCCGGCGGTAAATGGACTGGAAACGGCCTACGCGATCCACCGGGACCCGCTCTATAAAGACCTTCCCGTCGTCGGCATGGGCCTGCGGGAATCCGACGGAAAGGACAAGGTGGCCCTACTGGCGGGCTGCTGCGGTTTCATCCACTACCCGCTCCAGGCCGATACCTTTCGCTCACGGATACGAACCTTCCTCGACGGAGCCAGGGAAACCCTGAACGAGGAAGAAACCGGGCGCTACCAGCACCTCTTTTCCAGCGTCCTCATAGAAAAGCTTGAGACCCGTCTCAGGGTGCTGGAAGAAAAGACGGCCGCGATGGAGGCCCAGAAGAACCACCGGGATAACCTTATGTTCCAGGTCCTGAGCAGTCTCGTCACCTTAATCGAGGCAAAAGACCCGTATCTTACCGGACACTCGCGCCACGTAACCGGTTACGCCACCGGTCTGGCAAAGGCCGTGGGAATTGATGGCGAAGATCTGAAGATGCTCGAACGCGCTTCCCTCCTCCACGATATAGGCAAGATTTCCATAGACCTCCAGCAGATAAACAAACCCGGCAAACTCAACGACGAAGAATGGCAGATCATCCGCCAGCACCCCGAGACCGGCTTCAGGATTCTCTCCATCATCGATTTTCTCCAGGACGAAGCACAGCTGATTAAGTATCACCACTTCAGGTGGGAGGAACTCGAAAAACACTCCGAAATCTCCCCCCGACTCCGTTATCTCACGGCCATAATCACACTGGCGGACGCCTTTGACGCAATGACTACCCAGCGACCCTACAACAAGCCCGTCGACGTTGAGGGAGCGGTGGAAGAGATGAGGCGTTGCGCGGGCGGGCAGTTCTCCCCTGAGCTGGTAGAAGCCTTCATCGCAATGCTCAGAGAAAAAGCTGCTGGAGTAGATGCCGTTGAACCCGCCGATTGAATCTTCCCCGCTTTTCACTGCAGTCCAAAAAAATCGTGGGGGTCACATCTTGAATCTTGCAATACCACATTTTGCTACTGATGAAGCCAGCATTCAGCCCGTTTCTTCATGCGCTCCAGTGCTTCACGCTAACCCCTGTTCTTAGCTGTGCGCCCTCCATCCAGTTTTTAGACTTCCGGCATCAATACCTAATTATTGACAATATCCTTCATCAATTATTCGCCTTTTCCCTCCAATCCTACCGTCTTCCCTGTGAAAGGTTGGTTGCTCTTCATTGAGAGAGGATTGGGTCCGGTTCCTGGAAGCAAAGAACGCGGCGGCGTCAGCGGCAGGCGACGGCGCACTCAAGGGCCTGGCGGTGAGCGGCGACGTCGTGGACGCGCAGGATGGAGGCGCCGTTGTGGAAGGCAGTCACGTGCAGGGCGATCGAACCCGGAAGGCGTTGTTCCACCGGCGCGCCGGTCAGAGCTCCGATGAGACTCTTTCTCGAAGCGCCCACCAGCACCGGGTGACCGAGGGCGGTGAGAGCCTCGATGTGCGCGATCAAGGCCGTGTTGTCACAGGGGCGTTTTCCGAAGCCTATCCCGGGATCCGTTATAATAAAACCCGGGCCAAGTCCGGCTTTCTCCGCCGCCCTTACCCTCTCGTACAGTTCCGCCGCAACTTCGGAAACAACTTCATCGTAGCGCGGCGCCTCCTGCATCGTCTTCGGCGTTCCCCTTATATGCATCAGTACGACAGGGACCCTTCGCTCCGCGCAGAGAGGCAGCATTTCCGGATCGAAGGTTCCGGCCGAGATGTCGTTAATCATGTCGGCGCCGGCGTCCAGGACCTTTTCGGCCACCGCTGACTTGGTCGTGTCCACCGAAATAGGAATATCGGGGAGCCTTTCACGCAGTGAAGACAGGACAGGCAGGAGCCTCTTCAGCTCTTCTTCCACTGATACCGGCTCGCTGCCGGGCCTGCTCGATTCGGCGCCGAGATCGAGGATATCGGCGCCCTCTTCCGCCAGCTTCATCCCCTGCGC
>Ga0114934_10002954_pt1 | contig 10714 bp, 8 predicted proteins | sample 4SBtaG_2_FD_99695 | JGI IMG/M metagenome (GOLD analysis project Ga0114934, IMG submission 99695) | Deep subsurface microbial communities from Kolumbo volcano to uncover new lineages of life (NeLLi) - 4SBTROV10_white metaG | ecosystem: Environmental > Aquatic > Marine > Volcanic ...
CGAATGCACGAATATTTAAAACTTTGTGGTTAAAGAATGCCACGAATGCACGAATGTTTAAAACTTTGCGGTTAAAGAATGCCACGAATGCACGAATGTTTAAAATTTTGTTAAACTTTGCGTTTTTACTTTGTGAGACTTAGCGGTAAAAAGATTATATTCCTGCAAAATTTCAAAAAAATTCAAAAAAACTTTTTTTCTAAAAAAGAAAGTGTATCTTTGTAGAATTATTTAATTTAAATTTTTATTTATGAACACAGGAATTGTTAAGTTTTTCAACACTTCAAAAGGTTATGGTTTTATCACTCCAGAAGATGGTGGTAAAGATGTATTTGTACATTTAAACGGATTAATTGATCAAATTACTGAGGGCGACAAAGTTAGCTATGAAGTAGAACAAGGTCAAAAAGGTTTAAATGCTGTTAACGTTAAAGTTATAGACTAATACCTATCCTTAAACAAGATACAATGAAGTTTGATAAAAATCATTCTTCAAACGGTATAAAAAATAATCTTTGAAATTGCAAAGAGGCTATCTTAAAATAGCCTCTTTTTTTTTGCTAATTTCAACAATACCTTTTTATAGAAATTTGCTTTTGTTTCTTAAATTTATACCAAGCCGCCATCAAAATTAGTAAATATAAAACGTTTCTTTGTCCTTTGCTTTTCTTCAAAAAAATATTCCGTAGCTACGGCTATGCAAGATTTTTTTTCATCAATCAAAGAAAAAATAATTCATTTTCTAAATTACAATTTTGAAAGCGGTTTGGTATAGATATTATTAAAAAATTTTTCATCTCAAATTATAATTAAATTTTTCAACAAAATTCACAGCATTTTTCTATTATATTTCCTAGAATATAAGCATAATAAAACATACCTTCAAAAAATTTGAAATTCGCATACTTCTTGAAAATCCATATTATGCGTTAATTATACCAGAGCCAACAATTTCGTTGTCATAATACCAGGCAGCAAATTGTCCGGGAGTGATACCTCTTTGCAACTCATCGAAGACAATGTATAAACCTTCGTTCTGCATTATAATAGTAGCTTTTTGCAAAGGCTGGCGGTATCGAATTCTGCACCAACATTCATTTTGTTGATTTTCAGAAAGTTCAAGGTCGGGTCTTATCCAATGAATTTCGTCTTTTCTTATGAATAAACCTTTTCTGTTGAGTCCAGGATGATCGTGTCCTTGACCTACATATATTATATTTTTCTCAATATCTGTAGCTAATACAAACAAGGGTTTTGGTTTTCCACCAATATTCAAACCTTTTCTTTGGCCAATTGTGTAGTAATGAGCACCTTTATGTTCTCCTGCAATTTTCCCTCGAATATTTGAAAAGTCGAATGGTGAACACTGTTTTTTTAAGTCTGTATTTTGAGTCATTTCCTCTACTTGCTTTTTCAAATCTTCTGACTCTGCATCGATTTCAATAACTTTTCCTTGTTTTGGTTTTAGTTTTTGTTGAAGAAAAGTAGGCAAATCTACTTTCCCAATGAAACAAATACCCTGAGAGTCTTTCTTTTGTGCAGAAGCAAGATTGATTTCTGCAGCTATGCGTCTTACTTCGGGTTTGTCAATCTTTCCTAATGGGAAAAGCACATTCTTTAGTTGAGCTTGTGACAATTGACAGAGAAAATATGATTGGTCTTTATTTTTATCTTCGGCCGCCATAAGTCTAGAATAGACTTTATCGCTAACAGCAATCTCATCAATTGCAGCGTAATGGCCAGTTGCAATGTAATCGGCTCCTATTTTTTCTGCAGCTTCACGGAAAATATCAAATTTGATTTCTCTATTACAAAGCACATCAGGGTTTGGAGTCCTACCCTTTTCGTATTCGCTAAACATATAATCAACGACTGATTGTCTGTATCTTTCGCTTGAATCAACAACTTCGAGTGGTATCCCGAGTTCCTTTGCTACTAATTTGGCAACAATCAAATCTTCTTCCCACGAACAATCTCCTGACAATGTAACTGTATTGTCTTTCCAGTTGATCATAAACAATGCTCTCACATCGTATCCCTGTTCTTTCAACAGATAAGCAGCAACACTCGAATCAACTCCGCCTGATAATCCAATAACTACTGTCTTTTTCTCTTTATCAATCATCGATTATTAAAAATTTTCTGCAAAAATAATTCTTTTATTCTATTTTAAAATTTATACCTGTTCAACTAACAACTATAATAATTATTCTCAAAAAAATAAATATTAGCATCATTTTTGTAAAATGATTAATAAATTGTTTTTTTCATAACTATTTAATTTTAAAAAAGAAAACAGCTTTTCTTTGAAAAGCTGTTTTTCTATTTATTTTAGTCATTCAAGACATTTAGTATTGCTTTCTTAATTTTCTCTGAATAAAACAAATTGTCTATATCAAAATCATGTAATGCTCTGTTTTTCAATTCCAGAATTGCTTTCCGAACAATTTCTGTATGATCAAAAGCCAATTCAGGCAAATCTTTAACAGAAAACCATTTTATATTTGCAGCATCATCCTGTGCCTTGACATTTTCAGTGAATGGAATTATTGACCAAAAAACCGAAGTAACACATCTTCCGCGTGGGTCGCGCCCTAGCTTCGAAGCTACAGTAAACAATTTTAGGTTATCTACACTCAAAGAGGTTTCTTCTTCCAGTTCTCTTTTTGCACATTGTTCAACAGTTTCTTGCATATCCAAAAAACCTCCGGGCATTGCCCATTTCCCTTTGAACGGGTCATTCTTTCTTTGAATCAAAAGTAATTTCAAATCCCTTTCGTCTTCTTTATAACTAAACACAATAGAATCGGCTGTTACAGAAGCTCGTGGGTATTCATAACAATATTTAGACATTCCTCTAATTTTTATCAATTCTACTAATTCTCGGTAACATAACCAAAAACTTTTTTGATAATATCTGAACTCCATTTGTATGGGTCTCTGCGGATTTGAATTTCTTGTTGTCCTACCATATAGAACATTCCATCAAGAGCTTTATTTGTTGCATAATCTGATAAAGTATAATCAATCGTAGGTTTTCTCAAAACAGGTGCAACATATCCATTGTAATACTTCAATAATTCATTCCAAGCTTGATTGGCAGAAAATCCAAGCCCAAGGTCTTTGTCCAAAATAGCATTCATTTTAGGCTTAAAAAGATTGAATAGCTGTGGTCTTGTTTTCATTTGCAAATAGTGAGTTGCAGCGATAGAATCAAATCCAGAAACGTGATTTGACAAATCTTTGCCTTTCAAAATATCCATTCCCTGAGAAATTGTAAGACCTGAAACTGCATTGATAAAAATAGGTTTTGCTTCTATGGCAGCTTCTTCAGCAGCACGATTGATTGAAAGCACAAACTTTTCTGTTTTACTTTGCAACACTTTGTCTAGTCCCAGTGTTTTCACTGTTTTATTTTGCATTGCTGTTTGCAAAACATTGTTTACCTCTTTGGGCAAAGGTATTTTAACCACCTTATTTTTATAGTATCCATCAGTTTTATGCAAATTTGTTGCAGCGTAGTTTGTTCCCATTGTCAGTGCTTTTTTTAGCCCCTGAACTATTTCTTCTGTGGTTGGAGCGACCTCAGTTGGCACTTGTTCCAAAATTTGTAATAACACATCGCATCCTTGCAAGAAAAATGCTAGCATTACTACTATTGCAAACTTTTTCATAATTTTAAATTTTGTAATTATAATGGCTAAATTACGATTTTTTGAATTAAAAAAAAATATAATAGCTAATGATACAATTACTTAAACCAAGCGCTATGCAAATAACAAATTTAATAATTTTTGTTTTTAGGGCGGCCGGGCGGGCTTTCCGCTTGTAGTCCCCTCGTCTCAGAAGGCAAAAACAGCAGGCTACAAGGATTTTCCCTCACCACTCAAATCTTGTAGCCTGTGTTTTGCACTCCTTCGAGCATCGGGGAGCTATCGCTGCTATCCCTGCCGCTCGCACGCATCTACACAGAACATTATTCAGACAATTTAGAAACAACGCATAAACGGAAGTGCTAAAATTGCTTATATTCAGAAATCAACTATATCCTTAATCTTGACATCGGTTTAGTATTATCTATCGAAATCAAAATGCTATAAAATTACAAAATTTGTCTAATGAAAATCTTATCAATTTGCTTTTATAAAAAACAAAGACATTTATTCTTATTTTTCTTATAAAAAATATTTTTTTATTCTATATCCGTTTAGTAAAAAATAAAAAACTCCTCTCATATTTAAAATCAGAGAGGAGTCATAGTCACTGTGTTGTGTTTATTATACCTTGTCTTTTTGATACAAAGGGAATTGAAGTGTAAATGTTGTTCCTTTACCTTCTTCTGATGTAAAAGAAATTTTACCATGAACACTATTTACAATATTTTTAACCATTGCCAGACCAAGCCCCATTCCACTGGATTTTGTAGTAAAACTAGGAATAAATAATTTGTCTTTTATATCATCAGGAATACCGCTACCATTATCCTCAATCTTCACAATGACAGTTTTTGCAAATACATCTAAATGTATTACGATTTTCCCTTTAACTCCTTTAGGCATAGCTTGAATAGCATTTTTAATTAGATTGATAAATGCTCTGGTAATTTGTTTTTCATCTGCAATAATTATAGCTTCTTTGTAATTTTTCAAGTCTGGAACTACTTCTACATTTTCAGTATTTTCGTAAAGTTTGCATATTTCTTCTATCTTATTTGCAAGATTTATGACTTGTTCCTGTGGTTTTGGCATTTTTGCAAAATCTGAAAATTCTTCTGCAATTCGCTTCAATGTTTCTATTTGAGTGATAAGAGTATTTGTAACATTTCGCAAACGTTCGTCGAAATCTGGATCCTGATTATCCCACGATTTTGTAAGCAACTGAATGCTCAGTTTCATAGGTGTAAGCGGATTTTTAATTTCATGAGCAATCTGTTTTGCCATATCCCTCCACGCACTTTCTCGCTCTGATTTCTGCAGTTTATCAATACTCTCCTGCAGTTTATCAACCATTTTGTTATACTCTCTAACTAAATCTCCAATTTCATCTTTTCTTCTATAATCAACCTTTTCATATGTGCTTCCAAGTTCTAATTTTTGGAAAGTACGCTGTAAAACAAGTAATGGAGACATTATTTGTTCTGAAAGTATTATCGAAAGTACTAATGCAATTGCAAAAAGAACCACATAAATATTAACAATTGATATTATAATGCTAGAAATATCTGACCTTAACTCATCTGGATCGGAAAAAAACGGTACGTTTACTATAGCTTTAAATTTGTCATTATCAAGTATCAGCGAATATGCTGATGTATAACTGAGATTACTTATTTTCTCATTCTGAATGAATTGCACATAACTTTCGTGCTTTATTTTGTATAATGCAAATTCGTTTATTCTTTTGCCTATAATATTAAGATTATATATTTCCTGACGTGATGTAGAAATCAAAAATCCTTCGGGCGAATAAAGATTTATATCAAGGCTAAAAATATCTGACATTTTACGCAATTCATTATGCAGATTTTCTGGATTCTGCATATTTTCATCAGTAAGCTTTTGCGATAATGAAATATTTATTTCCTGCAATTTCCTTATTATTTCATTATAATGCTTTCTCTCATACTGTGAAATATTGAATAATACTGTTATTATACCGATTATTATAAAGCTAAAAGTCAATGCAGCTAATGATGATAATGTTATTTTTGTCCTAAAACTTAAATTTTTTATTCTAATTTCTGAAATACCATTTTTATATAATAATATAAATGAAATTAATATTATAAAAATCAAAAATAGATATGCAAACAATATTATAGCATTTACAAATCTTATACGCTTGTATGTTAGGATATTAATTGAATTTTTGGACACATTGTAAACCAAATGTTTCAAAGCTCCTTCTGTGATAATAGAAAAAGGTTCTGATTTACTATACTGTAGCTTATTTTTCAAAGGATAATTGTATGAACCTGATTTGTATAACAATTTATTATCTTCATATTTTGCATAAGAATAATTTGTTAATTTTTCTAGTTTTACGCTTTCATCTAACAATAATTCTGGATAGCCTATATTAGTGGGATAAAGTTTTGGTGTAAAGATTAAAAATATATTTGCCGAATCTTTATTATTTGTCGGAAACTTCTTTTCGACTAAATAATATGATTTACCGCCTGATTGCATAACAAAATATGTTCTATCAACAATCCATTCCTTTTTATCACCTTTTGAAAAATATTTACTAAAGGGACAATTTTCGTATGATGTAGTATCATTGCATACAATAACTTTCAAACTGTATTTATTCCAATACGACTTGAGATAATTGCGTTTTAGGTAATCCATCAAATCATTTTCAAGCATAGATACTTCATACTTTTTTGAGATAATATCAGGAATATTCTGATCAATATTCAGCTTACTGCTAATCTCTTTTAACAATACTTCTGCTACGTCGTCTCTTTGATTTGCTAGTTTTACTATTAGTATTTTATTTGTTTCACTTTGTTTAGTTACTAAAGAATCAACCAAAACAATTGTTGTTACTATTGTTGCTGTAACAACAAGACTTGCAAAGAAAAATAGAGAATTTACTTTTTCTTTTTTTATAAAAAACAATACTATTGCTAAAACTAAAAGCTCAAAAATGAATAGATAATAATTACCAAACTTAAGTACAAAGTATAATCCAAATAAAAGAAGAGTTAATACTAATATAGTTACAACTATAGTTTTTGTTGACAAATTTTTCTCAGCAAATTCTACAGATTTAAAAATGAAATAGAATACCAAACCTACTGATAGGGATATATTCAATATCACAAAATAACTGTATTGAGACAAACTCAGTAGATTGTTTAAATCCAGATTGATGTTTGAAAAAACTATAAATTGTTTTATAAACTGAAATGTATAAATTAAAAAGCTTGAAGCAAATACAAGTAAAATGTATGAAATAATTGTGGAAGTTTTCTTATATTTTAAAAAACGTTCTATATATTTAAAAAAGTAAAACGAAATTACTAGCATTAACGATACATTGAAAAACCAATCACCTATAGATAAGAATAATAGATTTTTGAAATATAAATTTTTTGAAAACAATTCCAAAGAGTAATAATTGAGAGGTAATCGGAATATTATCATCAATACTCTGAAAGCAATTATGCCTATAATTGTCCAAATAAGGTATTTAGAATTATTTTCGCTAATCCTCTTCAGTACATCATATAAAAACAGAGTGAGGAATAAAAGACTCAATATATAAAAAATATTTGTAAGTGAAGAGTCACTCTGATTAGTTATGAATCGGTTGTTTGGTATTAAAGACAATAAATATTCCCCGTCAATATTTTTTATATCTATTCCATAGGAAATAGGAATTAGAGAAATGCTTATATTACCGGGTAAATTGAGGTCTTTCTGAAATTTATCTTCTAAAAACTTATTGTGAATTTTATACTCTTCTTTGATTCTAAAAACAGTAACTACCTTGTAATTTTCGTATTGAGTCAAATAAATATCTGACCATATATTGCTGATTTTGTTGCATCCAAGTTCGAATAATTCGTATGGAAATTTTTTCGGAGCATCAAACAAGTTATCTGACCAATAAAATAATGTGTCGTTTTTATAAATAAGAACAGAGTAACCAAGCTCTGTGAGTTTTGTAAGATCTTCGGGGCTAAAAAACTCATAATTAGCAAAATTCATAGTATCATTCTGTTCTATAAAGTTAATCAATGAATCGCCTATGAATCTTTGCTTCTTTTCTTTTTGATGAATAATGTTTTCAACATTTTTCAAATTCTTTTGTATAGAATCTATGTTTTCAGAATGTTTTACATTAAACATTCCTAGTAAAAACAATATAAAGAAAAGTATAAGAAATTTGTATTTAACTATCTGTTTTGCCATTTTTGTTCTTAATGATGATAACTTTGTCCTTTTAAAATTGTCATTGCTCTGTAAAGTTGTTCAATAAATATCAACCTTACCATTTGATGAGAAAATGTCATTTTTGATAATGCTATTGATTGATATTTAGATTTAAGAGTGTCTGAGAATCCAAAAGCTCCTCCAATTACAAAATTGATGGTCTTGTTCATTGTCATTTTTGTTTCTAGGAATTTTGAAAATTCTACTGATGTCATTTCTTTTCCTCTTTCGTCTAATAAAATTGTTAGAGAATCTTTCTCTATATTATCCATAATCAACTCAGACTCTTTAATTGTCAATTCTTTTCTTGATAATGAACTATATTTTTTGGGTGTGTTTATTACTTTTTGATTAAATTTCACATAGTGTTTCAATCTTTTCTCGTATTCGGATATCCCTTCCTTAATATAGTTAATATTAGTTCTTCCAATCATTATCAAATTTATCTGCATTGTAAAGTTTAAATGTTTTTTTGTTAATAAAACTATAACAACCTAAATATCAATCATTTACATTTTTTATTTCTCATTCATAATATTACAAATGTCGTTCCATAAATTTTGCAACATCGAACAATAAAGACATAGAGCAATATTAAGTCTTACTAAATTTAAAATTTACTCATAAAAAAGTAACTTGTAATTTACAAATTTCTACAAATTTTATCAAAATAAAAAATTTTATTCCTAAAATTCTAAAAAAATACAATTTTATCTGATTTATTATCTGCAAAAAATAATCTTAAATTTCTAAAAATGATTATTTTATAAAGTTTATCTCAGTAAAGGAATAGATATTTTATCAATAAATTTTATTTTTAATAATAAAACTTTATTATTGTATTAAAAAAATTGTGTTATGAAACTTGCCAAATTTTTATCAATCATTTTAATTTCTATTTTTATTTTCTCTTGCAATCAAAATGTAGTTTACAAAAAATATATTAAAAGTTTTACTGATTACAAATGGAAATCAGACAAAGTGTGTGAATATAATCCTACAATTGAGGATACAGTAAGTAACTACAATATTACTTTTTCATTCAGACATATTTATGGTTTTCAGTACGCAATTTTAAAAGTTAATATGGAAATAATAAGTCCTTCGGGTAAAACAACAAACAAAGATTACTCAATCCAAATTGTTGATAAAAACAACAAATATCTGGCTGATTGTGCAGGAGATTACTGCGATTTAGACCAAATTATAGAAGAAAACTACAAATTTACCGAGTCAGGAACTTATATATTCAAAATCAAGCAGATTATTAGCGAAAAACCGATTCGAAGTGTTATGGAAGTAGGTATTATAATCGAAAAAGTTGAGTAGTAGAACTAATTTCTATTATTCGGTATTTTGTTTTTTTATTAAACGATTGAAAACTAATATTTACATTCTTGTTTTAATAATAATTCTATTTGCATAAAACTACACAACAAAGAAACTTTTACAGATTAAAGAAACATTATAAAACGTATTTGATAATACTCAGAATAAATAGCTTGGAAGTCTCAGAATAAAATGTTAATTAAGCGATTCGATAGGTTTAATTACACTTTCGCTATGCATTAGTTCATTAAGCCTATATAACCAAAAATTCATTATTTGTAAAAAAACAAACATCAACTATTGCTTATAAAAGCTTAAATAAGAAAAAAACAAACGGAATAAGCTAATAATCAACACAAAAAAATGTTAAAGAAAAATGTATTTCAGCTCTATTTATTATTCTTCGAGTGTTAATGAGATCAATTTTGCATCTACACCTTTAATAAGGTTTAGTTTTCTTGCAAACTCTTCGTGTTTTTCTTTTTCACCAACAAGTTCTAAAAAAACCATTCCGGTATCTGTACAATTTTCTAGAACTCCATCGTGAATTCCCAATCTTGTTTTGATGTAACAACCCCAAGCTGTTAACACTTTTTGTGCTTGAACTGCAGTCTCATTTCGAGTACTCATTAAAATCACTAATGCTCTTCTTTCCATTTTTTTTTCAAATTTTTTTAAAAAAAAGCTAATAAAAAATGATTTATATCATTAAATAACTAAGGCATATAGTTCGAATTGTTATAAATCGTCATATAATCAGTAATATTCATCAACTCCTGTAATGTGACGTCATTGTTTTTCATAAAAGACTGAACAATTTTGTAGCCAATAAAAACTCCCACTCTTGGAGCTGATTTATCCTTAAAAGGAGTTGTAAAAGGAGCTTCTCCTGTATAGGTTTTTATATCCATACTATTGGTCGAAAAAACAACTTTTTGCTCAACCATAAAGTCCCAGATTTTCTTTTCGTATTCATTTGCCCATCCCCATTGCATATATGTATAGCCCCATTTTAAAGTATCTGCTGTTTGAGGAAACATTGCATCAAGGAAATACTGCATACGTCCCAAATACAACATATTTGACATAACAGTATTGACAGAATCATTGAAAGGGAATGCCACAAATTGAGCATAAGCCTTCATAACGTCTATGGGCAGCATAGATTTGTCCATTCTTCTGCTAAGATATAAATCAAACATTGCTTTGTATGGTTTATAGTCTTTTCCTAAATATTTATCAAGACTAATCCCAATAAAATCATCTCCGGGAAAAACAGATACATTATATCCTGTTATAGCTGTATAAATATTAGGTATCTTAGCATCAGGCCAGTAGTATTTAAAATGTTTGAAAGCGTCTGTAAGTGAGTTTTTAATATATGTGTCACCCGGAGGAAAAACTTTCCAAACATCTTGTGCCAAGCTAATCTGATCGCAATA
>Ga0114934_10002955_pt1 | contig 10714 bp, 2 predicted proteins | sample 4SBtaG_2_FD_99695 | JGI IMG/M metagenome (GOLD analysis project Ga0114934, IMG submission 99695) | Deep subsurface microbial communities from Kolumbo volcano to uncover new lineages of life (NeLLi) - 4SBTROV10_white metaG | ecosystem: Environmental > Aquatic > Marine > Volcanic ...
ACTGGTTGAAAAACTAAAAACCAAGGTTGATGAAGACGTGGTAAACGTATTATTTGACCAAGCAGTTCTAGCCGAAGGCGGGCAGCTTAAAGACCCAGCTGAGTTTGTTAAGCGTATGAATAAGTTAATCAGCTAATTCATTAATAAAGCATTCAATAAAAAAAACCCGCTTTTGCGGGTTTTTTTACATCTGTAATTTTAAATCTAAACAATCTCAACAAAACCAATACTCAAATCATCTAACGTCTGAGTAGAGCTTACTGTCGCCGATAGATCAATCACCACATCATTAGTTGTACTATCGACATTCCAAGTGAGGATGCCATTAGTTAAATCTAAGTCTGCATTGGTGTGTTTATCAGTTGCTTGATAATAGAGCTGGATTGCATCATCGGCAAGACTAAAATCTGTAATGACATCACTAGCTGCTGTTGCGGTGAACTGAAAGGTGTCACTACCTGCACCACCAGTTAAAGTATCACTACCCGTACCACCAAAGATTGAGTCATTACCCTCTCCACCATTAATGATGTCATCGCCGTTAGAACCCCAAAGAATATCATTACCGGCTTCGCCGTTAATCTCTATGGCATTAGCCATGATAAAGTTAGAGCTTGTTAGATCTACGATGTCGTTACCCTTTCCAGCATTGATGACTTCTAGGTTGGCTATTCTTGCGATAGAGTCTATGCCTTGAGTGGTAGGAGTTAAGCTACTAGCAAGAGAGCTATGTGTATCTGAATAGACATCATCTATAAAGAAAGCATCATTACCAATGGTAAGATTTAGAGTATCTACATCTGCGCCACCATCGATGACATCGCTGAAGCGGTTAAGACCATCTAGACTAATCTTTTGATTAGTGCCAACAGAAGTATCATTGCTAACGTTCATAGCAGAGTAACCATTAGACCAAGTAACTAAAGAGTCAAGCTTCACAAGATCATCTCCTCCATGAAGTTGAACACTAGAATGTCCAGATATTTTTCTAATTATATCATCTCCATTATGTAACTCAACAAAGGCGTTGGAGTCGGATAATATTATATGGTTGGCTGTCTCATCGCTTGCGATATATTCATTTGTGTCAATTACTTTCATATCAGAGATAAAGAAATCAAAGATTGAAAAATCAAGATTATGTGAATTTTCTTTCACTTCTCCATTCAGTCCCCCTCCAGTTGGGGAGGTGTGTTCAGTGTTTGAATAATCAAAATTGTTTATATAATATCTTTCGCTTGTAAAATTTGCAGTATTGTTTGCTAAATCAGGTCTTGGTGTATCAGGGTATGCGTTATCTGTAAAGACAATATGCATTGCTGCATAATACCCACTAGGCAAATCCTTGAGCGAAATCTCAATTTCACCATCAAAATCATCGTCATAGAATTTGAAAACATCACTAACACCTATTGGGTCAAATGTAGACCATGATATGTATACTTCACTTAGGCCACTATCATCATTTATTGAATATTTAAAAATTACCTTATCATCGCTGAAAAGCTGTCGGTTGGGTTTGTCGATTGCAATGGATTGAAGTTCAGGACCCCAGATATCATTTGTTATACCGTTAATGTTAAAATAGTTTTCATCTAGATTTATTTGATGTGTGTATTCTCCAGAAGCCAGGACTCCATTAATTGAGCCACTAGAAAGATAGGCGTTTCTATTGCCCCCAAGATCATCAGCACCAATAAGGGTAATATTGTACAAACCATCTCTCCAAACAGGGTCGCCATCAGCATCTGCGGTTTCACCAATAACAATGTCAATAATCCCATTAAAGTCATTATCTTCATACAGCTTGTAGCTATCGCCATAGATAGCTGGATGATCATTCTTGAGCATGACATAAAATGAACTTAGGTCTGAATATTCTTCAGAAATATCATATTGGATTGTTAGAGTATCTCCCCAATTAACATTATCTCTGTTGTTGGTCTGGGTTGAAAATGATGTAATTTCAGGTCCAAATATATCGACGTCATTTCCAATAATATTAATATCACTCAAACTAGATAAGTCAAAATTGTGCGTTGTTTCGTCTATAGGTCTTGCACCATTGTATTTACCATCTAAAGTGTAAACAACACTATTCCCTGCTTGGTCTATAAATTTTATAAACCATAAGTCATATTCTCCATTAACTATATCTTCGTTAATTTCAACTGTAATAACACCATCTAAGTCTTCATCGTTTCCGCTAAATGCAACTGGCCTTGAGACTGATGATTCTTGAATGTAGTGTATATACATGACCTCTGCCGCCTGAATGCCAGATATATCATCAACACTATACGATATCGACAAAGCCTCACCTGAAGAGTACGAGTTTTTTTTATCCCCTAGAAATTCAAAAGAAGTTAATGTTGGTCCATAAATATCGTTAATTTCAGGCATAGTTTTATATCTTAAGTATTAATAGCTCAATTGTACCCAATTAACTTTCAAAAATACATTTTCTTAATTAGAGTGGTGTTTATGCGTTAGCTTACAACTGAGTAAAAACATCCACCATTGTGTATTAATGTGCATTGCTTCCTCTATTTGAAGTTACTGTTTACGAAGGTAGCTAGTATCAAATAATCTCAACAAATGTAAAGACCTCGTCGTATGTAGAAATATCTATATTGTTTGAGGTAATTGTATTGGACATATTTATAACGACGTCATTGGTAGTGTTATCTACATCCCAAGTTAACACGCCACTTACAAGACTTAAATCAGCATTGGTATGGTTATCCTCTGCTCTATAGTAAAGCTGAATAGCATCATCAGTCAGACTAAAGTCTGTAATCACATCGCTACCACTTGTGGCGGTGAACTGAAAGGTGTCAGCACCAGCATCTCCTGTTAGGGTGTCATTTCCTGCGCCACCATTAATCGTATCATCACCAGTTCCGCCATCAATCGTGTCATCGCCATTAGAACTCCAAAGCACGTCGTTACCAGCTTCGCCGTTAATCTCTATAGTATTAGCTAGGATGTAGTTACTACTGGTTAGGTCTACTATATCATTACCCTCTCCAGCATTGATAACCTCTAGGTTGGTTATTCTTGCAGTAGAGTTAACACCTTGAGTTGTAGTAGATAAAGTAAGAGAACTGTGATGTGCCGAATAGATGTCATCAATAAAGAAGGCATCATTGCCAGTCGTAAGGTTTAGAGTGTCAACGTCCGCACCACCATCGATTACATCACTGAAGCGGCTTAATCCATTTAATGAAATAGCTTGAGATGTGCCGATAGAGGTATTAGTGTCGACATTTTTTGCAATGTAACCACTGGACCAAACACTATCTATTTTCAAAAAGATTGAATCATTGCCAGAATCTCCATTCAAATTATTACTACCACCACCCACAACAATTAAATCATAACCTCCACCTGCATTAACCAAATCATCACCTAAGCCCGTTGTGATTAAATCTACGCCGTCAATACCGGTAATATCATTATTTGAATCATTACCCATAATCTCGTTCACATCTACAATATTGATTGCAATATTGTAATTTTCAATAACGTTGCCCTTAATGGCTTTTATTGTGAAGTTAAACTGATGATCATTGCCAACATCTACAGGCACTTCATAATCTGAGGAAAATCCTGTACTGTTAATCGTAAAACCAGAGATGTTTTGATCAGAAATATAAAAAGAACTCGCATCTGCACCGCCTGAAATCTCAAAACTAAAACCATCAAAGTCATCATTTGTTGGATGAAACACACCAATAGTACCAAAGCCGCCACCATTTGGACGTTCTGCACTAATGCCACTTTCAAAGACATCAAACACAAAAGTTTTGCTTGGTGCATCATAGCTCACTTGAGGATCCCAATAATCACCACCTGTTGAAACAGCCTTACTTAATATATTGGTACCAACCGAATCAATATAGCCAAAGTTATTAGAATAGGTAGTTATAAGATCACCATTATCATCAAGCCGTTCCGTTATAAATATTTTGTTATTATTTTCATCCTTGTAATATTTATGATCATGGCTTAATTGTTCAATACCCCAAAAATCTACACCCTCATTAGTTGTATCATGAAAACGAACCAACCCCGTTTCATCAACTATTTCTGTATAAATACTTGTTGCATTTCCGTATTCATCAACTCCATCTGAGATAGTAACAGTTGTATTCATGGTGATATTGCCAGCCGAATCTTTAAACACTCGAGTAGAATGAATATCAGTCGAATTTACATAAGTGATTTCAATAACCTTTTCAACCGTCACACCATCACTTGTATATTTGGTCACTACTTTGTTGCCATTGGTGTCTTTTAACACCTTAACATTAAGTGTTCCATCAAGCCTTGTTTCGGTATAAACTTCAGTATAAGTTTCACCGTCAGACTCATAAGTTTTGATTTGCCTAGATTCTTGGCCTGCAACCGCTTCTCTTATAGAGATCTTTTCAACCAAAACACCCTCAGCATCATATTTGCTAATCTTGGTGTGTGTAAATTCAGGTTGACTTTGTGACAAGCCATACTCTACACCATCTACAGTATGCGTATGAATACGAGTTATGGTTGTGCCATTTAAGTCATTATCTTCAGTTTGCTTAGTTTTAACTGTGCCATTTTCACTAGTAAATATACTAATGTTGTCGCCATTGCTATTGACTCCAGTCGTTGACTCCCAGCGAACAACTTGATTATCATAGGTTTCATAAAAATAATAATGCTCATTAACTCTATTATGATTAGAGTTGTAATCCCACTCAGCAACTATCAAACCGTTATAAATATTATCAATATCGTTAATCACTCTACTGCCAGTGGTGTTGGTTATAGTTTCAAGGTAGATTAGCGTCTCATCATCTTTAACTTGGACCACATCGTAATGTATTGCATTACCAGCATCAAGAATACTATCTTTATTAGTTAACGATTCTTGCAGTGTCTTAACGATAGATTTATATACATATCCACCATTATTGGAATATTCATAAGTTTTTACCTGGGTATTGTTAATATAGTTGTAGACATTACTATATTCATAGCCAGGCTCTGAATTTAAATATGTTTTTATTTCAAGAATATCATTTGTATTGTATTGGTATTTTGAAACCCTACTATCTATCTGATTTACATAAATTTCAACATAGCTACCATCATCATTAAAATCTTTAGAAAGATACCAAACTACGCCATCATCGTCAGTGTGAGATTCATTACCCAATAAAGAATAACTTGCATCCGTGATAGAATATATAGATTTATTTCCAGCATTATAAGGAGCTACCACAGGTAGAGAAGATGTCACTACATCATCTGATAGTACTGGAATCGCATCAGCATACCACGTGTTATCTATTTCAACGTACACATCGGTAGTCATTAGATTGAGTAATGAATTTACATAATCTGAGTAATCAACCTCTCCAGAGGACTCAATATCTTCTTGAGTAATTTCGCCACTTACTAAGTCAGAATTAATAGAGTCAAGCAGTTCTATCCATAGGTTTGCAATTTCTGCAGCAACTCTTGGTGTAGCAAAAGATGTGCCAAAATTCCAACCAGAATCCCATCCAGCGTGCTCAACATAACCATTAGCATAAATATCAATTACACTATTGTTATCTGCAAGACCGTGCAATGAGTCACCTTCTAAGTCAACGTTATAGGCTGCAACCTCAATAACATCATCGTATATCTCTGCCCAAGTAACTCCACTTGATGTTACATTTGGAATTGATTGAACAATGACCGCAAAATTGTCGACTAATGTTTGAATTGCGTAAGAATTTGAAAATGAAGGATAAACTCCAGCATATGAGAACGACAATGCTATTGGAAGATACTCAACTGCATTTGTGTCATTTTTTACAAGCCAATCATTGACAATACTATCAACACTTATGGTGGCAAAATCTAGTTGATTTGGATAGTCACAATCTATTAGGATAGTTTCTACATCACTATCAAGCTGATTCTTAAATGCGCTTACGACCCAATCGCCGTGTTGTACATTTAGATTACCAGTAGATTCATGAGCAACCCATTCTAAATAATCATACGAATAAGCGTTGTAACCATAAATGCCTATAAAACTATTTGAGTTATAGTATGTATCAGCAATTGAATAATCGACGGCACTTGAAACTTCTGTATAAACTAAAGACCCATAAGCTGTCGTTTCAACCCAGTCAGCATCTCCATATCCATCAATCCATACCCCGTCTAGAGTGTAGTAGTCATAACTAGTCACATTATTAATGTAACCAGCATCATACAAAGTGGTGTTGCTGAACTCCAATGACCTTGAAGTAAAGTCATCCATTATTATTACAACCGGTTTATATGTTATAGGCATATGTTTATTGTACTCCAAAATGAGCTGTTCCGTGGGGGGTAATTAGAATTGAAACTTTGTCTCGTATGCAAGGGATGGTTTGTTAATACATCCGTACTGGTATAGTTCTTTCTATAGGTGAAAGCAAGTGAAAATCTTAGAGAGACATATATTTAGACAATATCGGCCATTACATAATCACTAGAAAACTCACCACTGGCATTCACATCGCCATTAGCAACCATAATCCAGTTTGGTGCAGTGCTTAGTGAAGTGGGATCAAGTGTGGTTACTCTATTGCCATCATCACCAACCAGGTCAAAACTATCAATCGCTTCTAAATCAACAATGTGTCTTAGAATATCAATAGCATCAGAGATATTAATGTCACCGTCATTATTAACATCAGCTGCGTGATAGCCTGCAGACCCTGGTGTAAATGATTCCAAATCAACAATATGTCGTAGTACGTCAATGGCATCGGAGATGTTAATGCTTTGTGTGTAGTTATTGGTGTCTGCTATTTTTATAGTGTCAAAACTATAGCTTTCATTAATATGCAGTTCGCCATTATCAATAATTAAATCTTGATTGGTATCAGTGCCTTCTTTGTAAAGATCAAAGCTAATGTTATTGGTGAGTTTTGAGGTGTGGTTGGCGGCTTGTTCAAGATCATACAGGTCTGATATGGCCTTCATAACTACTTTATTACCATATAGTTGAGTTTGATTAAGATCTGCTAAATCTAGTTGTTTAGCACCATTGTCACTACCCGCTGTATAACTAAATGCAGTTGGCTCTCCATCCGATCCTGCTGATATTACAAAGGTAGGATTAGTTCTTTGCTCACCTTCATACAAACCATCAAAGGTTATGGTTGCAGTAGATGTGTCATCATCCCAATTTACTGCAATATTAGTTAAATCACTCCAGCCTGTGTATTCTAAAGAAACTTTAGCAATATCCTCCATACTGGTAGCACTTTGAACATTGGTAACCATGGTTTCTATTGTGCTAATCTCGGTGTAGACATCCTCAACAATGCTTCTTTCACTAGCATCAAGATCAGCAATAGTTCCTATAATAGTACCGACATCCGAGTGATCTATTGATGCATCATAGTTTTTGATACTGCCATCATCATTAAACACAATGGTTGCACTGCCGTTAGTGAAGTTATGGTTTGAGGTTATTCTATCAATTTCGGTTAAAATTTCATGGCCTGCTTCAACTGTAAACAACTCTACTGCACTCAAGTCAGACTTGTTAAATATTAACATTGAACCGTTGATTTCAGCCATGGTGTAATTACTTGCCTTAATAACAAACACCTCTGCATCATTTAAATCAGACTCAGTAAATGAGACTTTGACACCATTAACGGTGCCACTACTCTTGTAATAATCAATATCTCCATTTGCAGCTGTAGAGACTGTAATCTTAGCGTTAGTAATAATATCGCCATTTAACACTGCACTATCAACTTCAATAATTGAGGTAAGTAGACTCTTATCCCAACTACTAGTAAGCCCTAAAACATTCGTATATCCTAAAGCTTTAAGTGCAATATGTGCAATTTCATTACTAGTTGTTTGGCTACCAACGGTTTCTAGTGCGTCAATTGCTAAATAGGCCTGTTTAATAACCTGCTTCTCAGCTGAGGTTAGTTCAGACTCGGTAATAGTTCTCCAACTTCCGTATGTTGGCAAATACGCATTAGCCTCAAAATCGCTAACATTACCATTGACATCTAAATCGAGCTCCATTGTAATATTAATTACACTTGTGCCATTAAGATATGCGGTGTCAAAACCTAATGTTAATAAATTAGCGTTAGTATTCCAATTAGAGCTAAACCCTGTTATATAAGAATAGCCCAACTCTCCTAAGATAAACTCAACCACCTCTGAGATTTCAGCAGAAGACAATTTTGGGTCTGCACCGAACACCACCGCTTCACTACTGTACGAAGTAATTTCACCACTTGAATTACCAGTTGATACGATTTTGGCATCGTTAATAATACGACTCTCGTATTTAGCACTATCAACTTCAATGGTATATGTACTGTTAGCGCTATCCCAATTACTCGTAAGCCCAATAATATCGCTATATCCTAACGACTCTAATCCAAATTTAGCAATGGCATCTGCATCTGTTAAATCGACTGTACTTACCGCTTTTAATATTGTTAACAATGAAGTGATCGCCACTTCCTCTGCTGAACTCAAATCTGATTTTGTTAGTGGTATTGTGCCCGCACCATTGACATACATTGAGCCAGATACGTCTGGTGTTTTTGTAACGCTATTAAGCACAAATGATAAGTTAAAGTTCTGAGTATAGATGTTATTGATATACGCATTATCAAAACCATAAGTTACACTATCGTTTACTGCACTGTATTCAAAAGTATATCCGTTAATATTATGGTATCCAGCTTCAATAAGCCCCTGTTTAAGGGTCTCACCAATATCATCCAATGTGACTGTTGGCATATGCTCAATCACTGAAAAAGTATCGTTAACTGCGCTATCAAAAGATAGGCTAAGTGTGCTAGCTGAGGCATCCCATGAGCTGGTTAAATTTACACTAGACGGATAGCCAAAATCACCCAGCATGTTCGCAACAATTTGGTTACTTTTAAGTGTTAAATCGATATCTGGATTATTTGTGTCAATTGTTTGCGGGGTTGGAGTGCCAATATTAAACACAGCATCCTTGCCCTTGATTGTAATATCAATATCTTTGCTAATGGTTTCAGTGCCGTCTGATAATGTCATTACAAAAGAATCAGTAACAGTATCTCCAGTAGCAAGTGCAATAGTATCAGGGTAGCTTTCATTAAGCGTATATATCCAATTGGTATCATTGTCCAGCTTTAATGAGCCGTACACACCTTGCTGATCTTGGATTTTGTAAAATAAGTTATTCTCTATAGACAGCACTGAATCAATGCCATGCTCAGTTGATGTTGTATATACCCCAGCTCTAACGTCATCTAGGTTATCTATGATCACCCCATCTTTTTCAACATCTCCATAAGCATCAAGAATATCACCAGATTCGTTGCGCACTTCAGTCCAATTTCCGCTGTAAACAACACCATTAACATTAGCACTTCCTGTATTCGTGTATTCGTTAGTTTGGATGTTGTATGAAGTGATCATGTTTAAATCGTCAATCCAAAGTATGCTTGAGCCGTTCGGAGATCCTCCAGTTAGGAGTACATCATATGAGCCGTTTGGATATTTTGTTTCTACACTTGTGCCAAAATTGGTTTCGGTAGTAACAATAGTATTATCACCATTTGTAACGGTTGTTACGTTCTCCCATAAGCCGTCACCAGATGTTGCAGAATAACTTTCAGGAATATTATTTAATGTAAATGAAGGGTTATCTAAATCAACCCAATCTTCAGTAGAGGTAACGATAATAGAATCGCCCCAAACATTGGTAATAGTAACAACATGCTCGGATAAGCTGTTGATTTCTTCAGTTGCTACTGTCCATTGTTGGTAATAATTAGCCGCTCTATCAAATGCGCCAATATATGTATCATCAGAATCCGAGCCGACCATCAATCCACTTATAGATGAATCACCACTTGTGATACTTCCACTTAAAACACCTGAGAGTTCTGGAGCATCATTAACCGCATTAACTCTTAAATATAAATACTCTGTAATGCTAGTCTCGCCATCAGAAACGTTAATACCAATCTTGAAAGGGTCGTATGGCTCAATATTGTCAGTTGTAGGCGTAGCTGTCAAAATACCTGTATCAGAATCTATCTGCAACCAACTCTCTTCTTGCCAGCTTCCATTACTAAATGAAGACCATACATAATGATATGAATCTGCAAATGAGTAGGTAAGCATACTGTTAACATCAACATCATCAAAATGAGATGATAAATCATAAGTAAATACACTGTCTTCATTAACTTCTGATATAGGTAAATCGGAGGTTAATATTGGAGTGTCATTAGTATTATCAACCGTTAGTGCAAAAGTATCAGAAGCACTATCACCAGCAGTGTCTGTGCGTGTAACAGTAACGTTAGTTGTTGCCACATCATCATTATCTGGTGTGCCTGATAATATGCCAGTGGCTGCATCAATACTTAACCATGTAGGATTGCCCGATACAGTGTAAGTAGCAGTATCACCTGTATCAACATCAGTAAAGTTAGCTGAAGCATCGTAGCTGTAAGCTGCATCTTCATCGGTTGAAGCATCTGAGATTGCGCTTGAGACAGTTGGTGTGTTATTGATATCAACTGTTGTTGTATAGCTCAATTGCGTAATATCAGCATCATCACCTTGGTTGATGTTCACTGCACCACCATACGTAATATCCAAACTAGTAACCGAATCAACTGGATTTAGATAAATA
>Ga0114934_10002956_pt1 | contig 10711 bp, 13 predicted proteins | sample 4SBtaG_2_FD_99695 | JGI IMG/M metagenome (GOLD analysis project Ga0114934, IMG submission 99695) | Deep subsurface microbial communities from Kolumbo volcano to uncover new lineages of life (NeLLi) - 4SBTROV10_white metaG | ecosystem: Environmental > Aquatic > Marine > Volcanic ...
ATTATATCATATGGGCAAAACTAGAACCATGTCGTCACTCCATAGTGACAGCCTAGTGCTAGCCAAGTGAACTTAATAGTTTTACCAGTGAAAACTATCAGAAGGAATTTACGGACAGGGTAACGTATACCACCAGCAGCTACGCCCATAACGTCGAACAAGGGATTCGGAATGGCGCTACCTAAGAACAGGGTCGGTCCGGCATAGCGTAGGAACAAGTTCTTAAACCGTATATAAAATCTGTTCCGCTCAAAGACAGCCTTGCCACCCATGCCAGCTAGGTAGCCAGTCAACTCTCCAAGAGCCTCTGCTGAGGCTGCTACAACAGCTATTAGGAATGGGTCAAGGTCTACTGCTGCTCCTACACAGACTGCAGCTAACGCCCCGACCGGAGCAAAGACTAGTGCTGCACCTATAAAGGCTAGGAACCAGATGCTAGCGTAGCCAGCAGCTTCGATGTTAAATGCTCCGATAGCCCACAAGATAAGTCCCGTTACGACAAAGGCTATGCCTATAGGTACTGGCTTAAGACGCTGCGTGGTGTAACTCCTTTAGATCCTTATAGTCTACCCAGTCGCAGTCTTGGGTATCGACTATTACTACTACGTCACCGATTCCCCAGTCACTAGTTCCGTCGTTACGGAAACTAAAGGGACGTAGGAAACAAGCTGTACACAAGCTTAACTGTTTGTTCTGGCGTTCATCATCAGGCGAGTAGATGAACATGCCTATAAATCGTTCCATAGGATTGTCTTTCTAAAATGAATAGCCCCCGCCCGATCAGCCTGAAATACACAAAAGGCTGATAGCGCTGGAGTGGGCGAGGGCTACAAAATAAACTGGGGGAGGTTGAATGTTGTCCAGTGTTGCGAAAGCACTACAGAGGACTCCTCAACCTTGGGGACGAAAATGATTGTCGCCATTGGGTAAATCACGTAAAACCCAACTCGACTGTTTGCTTGGAACTTAACCTTTAGGTTGGGGTCGATTCCGACCTGCCAGCTAAGTTATCTATACCTTTAAGGAAATCCCTTGGTCCTGAAGCGAAAGGAGTTGGTGGGTATTAACACCAGCTTTAATCACAAGCAGGAGAACTTCTTTGACCCCCCCAGTTATACATACCATTATACCATTTCGGTTCCTTCGTCCTCCTTTAAATCAGGAAGCAGATGACGACCTAATGTTTCCTTGGCAACTGGTGACAAGGGTTCAAAAACCATGTCCGGTATAGGGAATAGTTCCTTCAGCATTTTCATGTCAGCTATGTTCGACTTCTCTTGCAAGTGTTCCGGCTGGACAGACTCAAGAGCTTTGATGCCTAGGTAAAGGGCTTGTGCCACTATGTATGTACCTCTATGGCTGGCGAATAGTTCCATCGCCTCCCCTTGAAGTTCATCCATTCCTAGCTTCGTCCAGTACGCGTCAGTCTTCTTGCCCATGTTCGTTTTCCTTCCTTAGTAGCTCTTGTATATAAACAACGCTATCTAAAAGTTCTTCCTGTAAATGGCTAAGCCATTCAACAGTTGTTAGGTTTGCTTTATCAGTCGTTACCCCGTACTCCTTCACCCCTTGTTCGGACCTAGCTCTTAGCTTTGTAATTATCACTTCTACGTTGTGATCCCCCATACTAGTTGTCCTCTTCCAGTGTGAGTATTAACTTTACAAAGTCATCCATCAGCATGGTGACACCCATGATGTTACCAACATTCCCTCCTCTAGCATGTTCAAATGTCACTAGCGGTAGCTTGTCTGTGCCTTCGGCAGCAGCTTGTGCTTGTTCGATAGCTGTTTGAAATCTAGTTGAAAGAACCTTGCCGTACTTGTGTTCGATCGCAAAGGTAGGATGTTCTACGTCAGGGGCGGAGCCACGCTCTCGCCCCGTAACGGGAACTCTTTCGCCACCTAGGATCTCTGCTATCCGGCGTTCCGAAGCCTTCCAAGTTCCCCTAGCTGTCATCGGTTACTCCTTTGTTAGCCACTGGATTAGGAGTTTCCTAATCGAAGTGTTGGTTATTCTCATAGTGGGTTTACCACTCTTCTTCTTAGGGTTTGTACTTGCCATGTTGAACGAGACTTTATCTAAGTCGCCTCTGTCAACTAGCCTGTAAATACTAGCCCTACTAATGTTCAACAGACCTTGAGCCTGTTTACATGAGATTAACGGTGGCAAGCCTTCCATTAAGTTATCTACTAGTTCAATGTCCTGAATTGGTTTTCTTTTCATACTGGTTCCCCCTTGTTTTCTTTCTGTGACAAAAACTCTTCGAGTTGTTGATCCGAAATTTTATAAAACTTACGTTCTCCTTTTCCATTCGACAAGTTGTAGCATCGCATCTCTCCGTTAGCTATCCAGCTTCGGACAGACTGCTCATTAACACCAAGCTTTTTTGACACTTCTTTTACTGAGTGCAGGTTTAGTATTTTTTTTGCCTCACTTCTTGCGAAGCTGTTTGCAAGAAGTGTTACTTTTTCTTTACCCATAGCCTTAATCCTCTGTCGTATAACACCCCTTTAAGGGGGTGTTATTACACTGTTATACCTAGATCTGTTTTAGTCCCCACTTCTTGTTGTTCCCTGCAGGGTCAGAGATAAGGACAAATAACCCGGCATCTCTACCTCTGGTTAACGCCCTAGTTACCCTTTCCTTGGTGACACCGGAGCCTAACTCATCCACTATTTCACTGACGGTCATAGCCCCTTCTTTCTTCAAGAGGTTTATGATCCTAGCCTTAGTGGGTATGGACTCAGCCAGCTTCCCGCTAGTATCAATGACGTTAACTTTCTCAAAGGTAACTTCGGTTGGGTTTCTCTCCGGTCCGTAGAACTGGAGCCTTATACCTATAGGGTTTAGCAAGTTAGAGTTGTTCGACTTCTTATGTACTAAAGCTATGTCGGTGTAGTTCTGCCCAACGTTCTCTTCTTTCTCAACCTCCCACACATTTCGCGAAAGATTAAACCAGAACGTTGATCCGAACATCTTTCCTTCCTTGCTGGTGTGGCTGATTATCAGAGAGGCACAGTTGAAAGACCGCAAGGTATTCATAAAGCGCCTAGCTGTTTCACTGTCATTAGCGTCACCGTCCAAAGCCGGAACTAGTGAGTCAATAACTATAAGCTTGCCAGCATTTTGCTCTACCCATCTCTCAATCTTCGGTTGCATGGTCGTTAGCGGAGCCACACAGCGATGATAAGTAACCGGGAAGTCCTCTCGATCCAGATTGCCTTCTGCAAGCCCTCTACGGGTTACGCCTTTAGCGATTATGTTCGCCCTGCTCTGAAATTCCTTGTGATCGTTCTCCCAATCCAAGAATAGGACACCACCAGTATCGGTTGCGTCTTGAATCCCGTCGATGATAGGGATCATAGACGAGACACTCATAGCAGTTGCTATTCCAACTAGTGATTTACCAGAGCCACCTCCGGCATACACAACCGTTGGAACTTTGTCAGGTAACAGACCGGGAACTAGCCACTCTCTGAAGCTACCGTCAAACGGTTCCTTCCAAGACTCTATGAACTCCGTCGTATCATCCTGAGCATTACGAGCAATTCGACAGGCAACGTCAAGGATTGCTCCCCATTCCTCAGGCTGTGCTGAGTTAAGGGCAGAGACTGCTTCCTTACGCTTACTCATCGACATGAGATCGAAAGCTACGGGACCTAGTAAGTCACCGACTTGGTGACTAGTTACTGTGATCTCACAGCTAAGCCGTTCTCGTGACCTGCTTATACGGCTGAACCTTATCCTTACACCGTTGTCAGCCCAGACAATATCAACATCGCCGTTAGGAATCACCCGGCACAATGGCGGTGGTATAACACCGTCAGTAAATGCCCTAACTTTTGTTTGCTGATACCGCATAACAGAAGCTAGTACATCGGTTACGTCTTTTTCTGAAAGCTGAGGCTTACAGTTCTTAGCGAACTGCAGCAAGGTAGACTTAATGATGTCTTCCTGTATACCCCTTGACCAGAAGTAACCTGCAAGCCTAGTTGCCGTTAGGTTCCTTTGACCTTCCGGTGCGCCGTTAGCTAGAGCGTCAGCAATCCAAGGGTCTATGTTCTTCTTGTTCTCAGAATTGTAACTCCCTGTTTTCCTGTCGATAAAGACTTCAGGAACCACACCGTATTCTGAGAACTCCCCGTTGTTATCTACGATAACAACATAGTCTGTGTCATCCACAGAACTTGGCGGGGCTACCACGTAACCCCCATCGTTCCGAACATCTACGTTATCTAGGAACCCTGCACCAGTTTTAAACAGGTTGTTATACCTGTAGTAATAGTGCCAGCCCTTCGGTGTCTGAACTGTATATGTCTCAGGTAAAGAAATCCCGGCATCTAATAAAGCTTGCCTTCCCTTCTCACCGTCAACGTCAACAACTGTTACACCAGACACAGAGCCTGTTACGATTCCCACATTCGCGTCTGGAGTTTCCTTCCAGAAGCCACGTAGATCTCCTATGTTTAAAGGTTTCTTTTGGTAGTCTTTCCAGCTAGCTACCAAGGGTCTTTTGTCGTTTGGCTTGAGGGGGATGATACTCATCCCCCTCTTCTGGTAAGCCAGTACTTCGTTAATCACTAGCAACTCCTAAAGTATTACTACGTCTTCACCGTCATCGTTAGTTTGAACTGCATCCCCGTAGTCCACATCACTGGACTCGTAAGACTTATCTATGGCTTCCAACGCTGCCTCTAAAGTACCTTGTTCTTTAGGAGCAGATTCTCTAAGTTGAAATCTCTCGCCACTAGTAAGCAACTCAAAGACCGAAAGGCTCGCATCTTCTTCACCAGTTCCACGATCAATGATCCTATCTTTCACTAAGTCTTCGAAGTAACTTACGTCAGAGGGCTTGCTTTGTGCGAGTAAACTCATTTCAGCAAGGACTATCTCTGCCCAAGGAAACGTTACACCAAGCAGGTCTTTCATACTGGATCGTAAGTCAGGGTTGCTTATCACTTCCTTAGCAAAATTAACAACCATACCTCTGCGGATGTGTTCCGAATTAATTTCGTACTGGTTCCTTGGAGGAGCAGGTTGCTTGCGCTGCTCTGAGTTAGGTTCATTGGCAGGTGTCGAACTAGGTGCTACGGGTTCCGGGGAACCAGTTATGTGCGTGATCTTCCTGATGAGAGCAGTATCCTGCTGTCGCCGGACTTCACGAGCCTCATTCATCTGACCGTTGTACTCGTAAGTACGGCGTTGAAGTGATACCTCAACAGCGTCATTCTCTTGGAAGGCATAGCCATTCCAAGGCAACTTGTACTTCTTGCCAGTCTGAGGGTTCGGCTCCTGTGACCATCCACCATCTAGGTTAAAGATAGTTCGTGGCTCTTCTGTGTCTTCAGCAAACTGAAGACCAGATATAGAACCGTCATCGTTAGTGAAGATACGAGAGATCGTAAATTCTTTGCGCTTGAAAACAACTGTTTCCCCTGCGCCATTCCGGTTAGGGTTCTGACTTGCTACGTCGTATGGGAATCTATCGTCTGCCATTACTTTTGCTCCTTAATGCTCAGGTATGGACTCTGACCTATTTCTCTAGCCCGTTTAATTATTTGTCCTACTTCGCCTCCTAGTTTTTCTACTTGCTTAGCGCGAACAGCATCCACTTTCATAGTCTCTTTGACTTCTTTGTAGACAAGCTTCCTCTTGTCGGAATCAGCTTGAGCTTCATGTAGATGCTCGTAAACTTTCGAAACCTCTCCGGCATCTAAAGCCCCTCTGTGTTTCAGATGCAACTCCTGCATCACTCCATTGTCGTCAGGGAATTGGACTAGCGTTTGCTCATCCTCTCCCATCGTTGCCATTAACTCCCAAGTGAGCCGATGATCTTCTTCCCTTAAGATTCTCAACTGCTCCCTAGTTCTATGTAGTGCTTGGGACAGCACTTGGCTTCTATTCAGTTCCATAAGGTTCCTTCTTTTCTACTTGCTCAGGGTTGCCAGCTATCCATGCAATGATCGAGGTGTAATCCTTGACCGCTGATGTAGCAGCTAGTTTCCTTTCGATCGTCAGGGATTCGTAACTAATACCTAGTTTGGAGCAAGACATTTCTAATAGCTTCGCTCCTAAACACGAGAAGATTCTCGTAGCCTTCTCTGTGTTCATCCAATCTAGGTCTTTATCCCACTGCTCGACCGGGATCTTATTCATCGCTTCGAGCCACTCCATAGCATCGGCGTAGTTAGTCATCTCTCCTTCCTTCTGCCATGCTTCATCCATTCGCTGTTTGAGGACTTGGTATTCCTCATCCTCTGGTGTTAAGTCGGGACGCTCCTTGGCTATCATCTTTTCCCAGATGAAGTCCTTGTACTCATCCCCTAAACGATCCTCTGCCCAGTACTCACTGTCTTCAGGCTCGTAGTGTTCTTCCCAGTCATCTTTCTTTTTGTTCATGCTTGGAATCCCCCACTGTTATCAAACTTGTTAACTCCTCTTTGCTCAAAGGCTCTTACCGATTCAGCGCGAATACTCTCTGGACCCCACTTCCTAACCCTTCGGTTATGGCAGTAGATCAGCATGTCTATGCTCTGAGGATTCGTTCCCGGCAAGTCAATCGTAATAGGCTTTAGTATCTTCAGTTGCCGAAGCTGGTGACTGTAGTTCCTTACGGTTCTACGCAAAGTTCTTTCACTGCTCTTGGGATACCGTTGCTTCAAGAAGCCTTGAACCAACAAGGTTTCCATGGAAAAAGCAGCCTGTCTATCAGAGGTGAAAGTACCATGCTTGGTCTTTCTATCCATAGCCCAGTTTGCATAGTCAGCCATAAAGCGCAGGGCTTTCACTGGAGTACTGTAAAGTATGTGCTGCTTCTTTAGCTTGAGCCGACTCCCTGCAGCTTCGAAGTGACCTTGAACACCGTTAGGGTCAGGGTCAGGGTCAGCTTTAGGCTCAGCCTCATCGCCAACCTTTGCTAGTTCTTTAAGGCTTCCAACCCCTGCGAAAGCTAGTGCAAAAGATTCCAAGTAAGCTATGTCGTTTCGACAAAGAGCGATTAGTCTCTTCAGCTTAATAACCTCTTCATCTACTGGTAGGGAATGGGTGTGACTGCTAGTCAGTAACTCCATAGCTACAGGGTCTTCCCCGTATCCCTTCCATTGCTGCCTTCGCCTTATCTTTAGCCACTTGAACCACGAGGGTTTAGATACATCTATCTTCACCCCTAGTACTGGTAGCTTTAATGTCTTACTCATATTGTTTATCCTTTCTAAACTATGAGGTTTGCCATTAGTTCTTGTATCGCACCTTCGCTCTCAGGGGAGCGAGGGTCATAGACACCTGAGATTTCACTGCCGAAGTTCCTAGCTGTCCTTGATCCTCTTCCATAGCCGTAAGCATTAGGAACTACGATCACTGCTATGGTTGCTCCACCATCAGCTAGCCTACGAACCATAGTCGGAGCGGAGATTCCCGGCGAGCCGTCAGTGATGAGTACGATTACATCATCTGATCCACCGCTCTTTAAGCTAGCCCAGTGAAGGGCTTCGGATGTAGGAGTACCACCGCCACCAACGTTACCGTCGTAGCCATACCACTCACCCCTTGGGTACTGCCCAGATTTAAGTCCAGAGTAGATTTCTACGTTTGTCCTTCCACCACAGAACCCATAGGCTACTGAGTTTGGCGAAGCCTTGAGCAAGGTTCCGGCTAGAGTCCACATGACTTGCTGAGTAGACCGGAAACCACGAGGGTTATCCTTGCCAACCTGCCAGCGATCGTTGGTAGAACCTGAGCAATCCACTAGAACTAGTAGCTTGCTTGGGTCAGATTCCATTTGACTGTTGAAGACGTTTACCTTGCCCTGATTAAGCTGCCATGTTTCATGGGTTGGAATACCCCTGAACGACCGACTGCTAGATCCGTCATCTTCCGGGGCAGCTAGGTCATCTAGGTTGTAAGGGTTATCTATCCAAGTAACCCTCTGGTCTTCGTTGATGGTGTACTTGCCGTCGAAGATCCGTTCCACTTCATCTTGGACACGTTCACTGTGATCCTCTACATCGGCAGGAGTTAAGTCCTGAGGTTCTTCATCACCTACACCAACGTCAGGAGTTGCCTCTTTTAGCTGGTCGAGAAGTTCATCTAGGATCTCATCGACTGGACTTTTATCCGGAGCATCTTGCTCACCTTCGCCCTCACCATCCTTGTCGTCAGGCTGACCTTCATCTTCAGACTCTCCACCCTCATCTTCACTGTCATCCTCACCTTCATCTTCGTCTTCAGACTCGTCTTCAGGCTTGTCCCCTTCGGACTCTTGCTCGTCTTCGGATTCGTCTTCGGATTCATCCTCAGGCTCTTCGTCAGGTTCATTGCCCTGATTACTAGTTGGGGCTTGGCATTCTTCCTCACCTTCGTCGTCAACTGGAACCGTTGGACCGCAACCAGTTCCTTCGGGTTGCTCCGAAAGCCCTAGTATGTGAGTGGCTTCCCTTAGCACCCTTGAGTAGAAGCTTTGGATGTTCTCATCCTTAATTTCAGCCTCAGAGATTTCAGCTATGTGGCTTGTCGAATACTTCTGCTCAGCTTCGGTATACAGAGCAGGTTGCCCAAGCAATCTAAGAGCAACGTTGCGAATAGCTTCGTTCTCATAGTTGATCTGCCGGAACTGATTACCTGCTACTACTTGCTGCTCAGCAACTAGCTGATCGACTGCGACCTTTTCAATACCTGAGTTTGAATAGTGCTTGCTAGCTACCTTGGCTCCCCTTGCATATTCAATAGCACCTAGGGCATCTTGAATATGGCTAGGGTTAACGGCTGGATCGTAGGGAGAGTGGTACGAATCACCCTGCCTACTAGCTGCAAGTTTTTCCAAGTACTGACGAATGTCATCCCGACCACGCATGATGTTATACATGGCGTTGTAAATGTCATTAGCCCTTACCAACGGAGAGGGATGGGCTAGCCTTCCCGACACCAAGAAGTTTTCCTCCTTGGTTGCTCCGCCTCTTAGGAAAACTTGCCTAGCGTTTTCCCATTTTTCGATTACGCTACCATGATCCTTGTTCGACCGAGTAACTTGTATGTTACCTTCGGTCGAAACCATGTTGAACAAGCTGTTAAACTCATCCACTAACGGTTTACGAAACTTCATAATTAACCTCCCTTTGGGTTGTTTCGACGACTAGCTTCTTACTGCTTGTCGTAACTGCGCCAGAACCTCTTCCAGCGTTGGGGTTGACTCTTCAGCCTTCACCTCTTCGACCACTGGCTCTTGAGTCAAGGGTTGCTCTGGGTTGTCAGCTTGAAGGTATACTGGGGCATCTGTTGGGGTTGCCTCTTCGACCGCTGGCTCCTCAACCACTGGCTCTTCGACCTTAGCAACTGGTTTCACAGTAGCTTTACGCTGTGCTTTGGTTAGGTACTTGAGGTCAAAGGTTTCAAAGTGACCAGTGAAACTAGTCCTCATAACTCCGACATTCTTGTACTTGTATGTCAGCGTCTGATCCAGAGCATCGACAGGTTCGATTCGCTTTTCGGTTACCGCCCTAGCTACTCGTACCAAGTCACCAGTGTTTATCCTAGTGGACTTGTCGTTCCTGAGATCACCTGCCCAAGCTACTAGTCGTTCAGCAAACCCGGCAGGGTCGTGAATGGACTTAGCTGCTATGTGGTTTAGCAGTTTGACCTCATCAGCTACTGGCTGTTCTATCGTGACGATCAAGCTGAACCTTCGAACCAATGCAGGGTCAAGGGTTACAGTTGCATAGTCACCAGACACCGGGTTGGCGCTAGCTAGGAACCAGAAGTCATCGGACACTGGAACACTAGGCACTCCGGCTTCTGGTAAAGACCAGTACCTGTCTGCACTATCCAAGATACCTAGCAATCTACCTGCTAGATCTCTTGGCGCTCTGGTTAACTCTTCACCTAAGAAGATCTTGCCGTTCCGAATTGCATCGGTAAGCAAGCCATCTTGCCAGTCAACCGTAATGCCGTTGTCGGTAGGAATGGGTCGCCACATACCGACTAGCTGGTCAACGTTCTGCTTAGGAAAGAAGTTAATACCTGTAAACTCCCTGTTGTTTTGATTAGCGTAGTGCTTCAACAAGGTTGTCTTACCCCAACCAGTATCTCCGATCAATAGAACCGGATCAGGCTGATGCTTCGACAGCATGTCTAAAATATCTTCGCCGTAAGACGAAAGGTAAACTTCATTATTCATTATCAAACTCCAAAAATTGTTGTTGGTGGCAGTGGAAAAACTGCTCTCTATATATTATTACATCATACTATCGGATAGTATGATATAATATATGGTGTTGGGATTCAACCCCCTTTCTGGTTTGTTCTAACCGATTCGAGCGCGTCTTTTATTTCCTGAGCAAGCGGATCTGCGGGCAAATGTTCCACCATAATCCCATCCTCAGTTATCACCTCATCCTTTTCGCATACACGACAGTATCCTTTGTGGACTTCCCACCTACCTATCTTTGTAGACCTAGGTTCTATGACCTTAAGTCCTGAACCTGTACACCTAAGTAGTACTTGCTCTAGTAACCTACGGTCTGAAATTTTCTCAGGATCTAGGTGTCTATCGACATGACTTACACTTTTACTCTTGTTCCCCTTGTAGTAACGGGGTAACGTAACTTTCTGTATCGCTTGCTGCTTGGAGCTAGGTTCCCTGCTGCAGTTTATACACTTAGTTACTTCGTACTCTGTTAGTACTGTTCCGCCACACCATTTACACTTCATTCCAAACTC
>Ga0114934_10002958_pt1 | contig 10708 bp, 10 predicted proteins | sample 4SBtaG_2_FD_99695 | JGI IMG/M metagenome (GOLD analysis project Ga0114934, IMG submission 99695) | Deep subsurface microbial communities from Kolumbo volcano to uncover new lineages of life (NeLLi) - 4SBTROV10_white metaG | ecosystem: Environmental > Aquatic > Marine > Volcanic ...
CCCGCTACCGCAAGCGTCCTCGCTTGTGGTAAGTAAAAAATAATATCTTCACCCTTTATGTATCATTTTCCTAATTTCCTCAAAATGAACCTCTGTTATAGGAACCAATGGTAAACGAAGTTCATTTTTCATTAGCCCCATCTGTGAAAGTAATGCTTTGATTCCGGCAGGATTTCCGTCTTTAAAAATGGTTTCAATAAAAGGTAGTAATTGATAATGGATTTCCTGAGCTTTTTTCATTTCGCCTGCCAACATATATTTTGTGAGTAGCCGCATTTCTTTTGGAAACGCATTTCCGATAACGGAAATAACACCCGAAACACCCAAACTCATCAATGGGAAAGTTAAGGCATCATCACCGGAAACTACTGTAAAATTATCGGGCTTTTCAGTCAAAATATTCATGATTTGTCCGAAATTGCCCGATGCCTCTTTGACAGCAATAATATTCGGATTCTTGGCTAATTCTAAAGCCGTATCTGCAGCAATATTGACTGCTGTCCGCCCGGGAACATTATACAATATAATGGGAACCGGCGAATATTTTGCCAAAGCCGTATAATGAGCAATTAATCCCCGTTGGTTTGGTTTATTATAATACGGTGTTACCGACAACAAAGCATCAATACCGGTAAAATCAGTTTGATTGATTTGGTCAATAAGCCCTTGTGTATTATTGCCACCAAACCCCATTACAATAGGAATCTTACCATTTACTTGTGAATGAACGACTTTGAGAATCTCTTTTTTTTCGTCTGCTGTCAAAACAGGCGCTTCCGAGGTTGTCCCAAACACCACTAAATAGTCAATGTTTGGTATCAGATGTTGAAGCAATTTTTCCAATGCTTGAAAATCAACAGATTTATCTTCATTAAACGGGGTAACCATGGCTACACCCAATCCTGTAAGTTCTGGCTTCATTATTATTGATTTATAGTCGTTAAATAATGTTTTATCTGGTCGATAAAAAAGGATAGTTTATCTTCCGGTTTAAGCGTAATCATAAAGTCGGCATAGGAGCGCTTTTCATAGAATTTCCCTACCTTAAATTTTGCTTTGGATAAGCCCACAATATATTGCATGGTAATAATCTGTGTCATGCTGACATCAATTAAAATATCAAACTGATTATCAATAAATTCCTTGTATTTTATATTTCGTGGTTTACCATACCATGTCGTATTTTTTTTAGAGAAAAAAAGAATGGAAGTTCCCTTTGCAAAAAACTTTTGGAATTCCTCATTTTTTACCAAAGCCAATACAAAAACAGTTTTTCCTTCTTGTTTCAGTGAGTCCACAAATTTTGAAATGATTTTGTATTTCTCTACCGTATCCATATTGGCAACAATTGCAATAGATTTAGCATCTTTCAAATTCAAGAATACGGGATTGCGTTTAATTTTGCCAATCTTTTTTTCCAAGAAGTAATAACCGATATTTTCTTTTAGCGTTCTAAACATATTTGTCTCAAAAGTAGAAAAATTTATTCAAGTCCCAACATCTTCAAAAAATCATCTTCTGAAATGATAGGGATATTCAGTTTTTTTGCTTTTTCGAGTTTGGCAGGTCCCATATTGTCTCCGGCAAGCAGATAATCGGTTTTTGACGACAATGAGCTGACATTTTTCCCACCATATTGCTCAATCATCTTTTTTAGCATATCACGGGAATGGTTTTTAAATACGCCGGAAATGACAAACTTTTTATTATTTAATAAATTTTCGCCCTGTGCATCTTCAATCATTTGAAATTGTAACGGATATTGTTTCAACTGGTTAATTAATTTTATGTTTTCAGGATTTTGAAAGAAATCCACTACGCTTTGCGCAATAACGTCCCCAATTTCGTGGATTTCAAGCATTTGTTCAACCGTTGCCTGCATCAAATGGTCTAACGATTTAAAATGTTTTGCCAATGTCTTTGCTACGGTTTCACCAACATAGCGAATGCCTAACGCATAAACTAAACGATCAAAAGGAACTTGATACGACTGACGAATGCCTTCAATTATATTTTTTGCTGACTTTTCGGCAAACCGTTCCAGATTTAATAAGTCTTCATATTTTAGATGGTAAAGATCAGCACTGTTTTTTATCAGTCCTTTTTCGTAAAGCATTTCGACTATCTCGTCACCCAATCCGTCAATATCCATTGCTTTGCGAGAAACAAAGTGCAAAATTTTTCCAATAATTTGTGGTTTACAACCGATTTCATTAGGACAGTAATGCCGGGCTTCATTTTCCTTTTTTACCAATAAAGTGCCGCATTCGGGACAGTGTGATATGAATTTCACCGGCTTTGCTCCGGGTAATCGTTTACTAATATCAACCTTTGTGATTTTGGGAATGATTTCACCACCTTTTTCAACAAAAACCATATCGCCATAATGTAGGTCGAGAAGATTTATTTGGTCTTCGTTATGCAACGATGCTCTTTTTACGATTGTTCCCGAAAGCTGTACCGGTTCCAAATTAGCTACCGGCGTAACTGCCCCCGTCCTACCCACCTGAAAATCGACCGACAATAATTTAGTAAGTGCTTGTTCGGCTTTGTATTTATAGGCTACCGCCCAACGAGGAAATTTTGAAGTAAAACCCAATTCCTCTTGCTGTTGCAGGTTATCAACTTTTATCACAATGCCATCAATATCATAGGGAAGCGTTTTCCTTTTTTCTTCCCATTCGGCAATAAATTGTTTGACCTCGTCCAGATTATTGGCACGAAACATATATTCCGATACCGGTAATCCCCAATCTTTTGCTTTCATCATCAATTCGTAATGCGAAACCAAAGGATATTTATCCATCGCAAAATAATAGAAAAAACAAATTAATTTACGACGGGCAACTTCTTCGCTATCAAGTAATTTTAAGCTACCTGCAGCCGCATTACGGGGGTTGGCAAAGGGGGCTTCACCTATTTCTTCGCGTTCAATATTAAGTCGTTCAAAAGTATGATGTTCCATCAGTACTTCGCCGCGAATTTCAAATTCGTGTGGATAATCCAATCCCAAAAGTTTATCAGGAATCTTACCAATGACCTTGGCATTAGCGGTAATGACATCTCCTTTTTTTCCATCACCACGGGTTAGTGCACGCACCATTTGCCCGTTGCGATAATATACATTTATGGAAGCACCGTCAAATTTTAATTCGCAAGTATATTTTACTTGTTCTACGCCCAGTCCTTTTTTTACCCGGGCATCAAAATCATTTAGTTCTTCAATGGAATATGTATTACTAAGTGAGTACATTGGGAAGCGGTGCTGAAACTGCAAGCCCTCTTCCGAAGCTAAATCGCTGCCAACAGTTTTAGTCGGTGAATCAGGTAAGGCATATTGTGGAAAAGCCGCTTCTAATTGCTCCAATTCTTTCAGTAGTTTATCATACTCAAAATCAGATATTTCAGGTTTATTCAGCACATAATAGTTGTAATTGTGCCGCTTCAGTTGTCCGGTTAATTCCGCAATACGCTTTTTGGCTTGATTGCTCATATAGGATATTAAAATATTTTAATTATATTGAGTTCATAAACAAAAACTTATTTTGAAGAAATCTCTACTTCACTTAATCATAATCAGGAATGTTTATTAATCAGAGAATTTCCATGTGTGTTTCATCGGTTATTTTTTCACAATAGTGGCATTTTAGCGAAATTGGTTTTTTAGAAATAACCTTAAATTTTGTAGTAACCGGCTCGTTGTTAGTTATACATTTAGGGTTCATACATTTTACGATGCCTTCAACCTTATCGGGTACTATCACTATTTTCTTCTCAACCACAGTATAATCCTTGATGATATTCAGTTTGGCATCAGGAGCAACCAGTGCAATACGGTTGATTTCATCATCTTCAAAATATTTCTCAGCTACCTTAATAATCGCTTTCTTGCCTAAGCGTTTACTTTCCAGATTAGTGCCAAAAGTAATGGTTGTTTCTATTTTATCTAATCCTAAAATATCAATAACTGTAAATAATTTATTGGCTGGAATATGGTCAATAACGGTCCCATTTTTCAGGGCGCTTACTTTTAATTCTTTTGCTTCTTTCATGATAAATCTATTTTAATCCTAAAATTAATGAAATAATGGCTTGGCGGACATAAACACCGTTTAATGCTTGTTGGAAATAATAGGCTTTTTCGTTTGTATCTACATCAGTATCAATTTCATTGACACGGGGCAGCGGATGCAAAATACGCATATTCTCTTTTGTGTTTTCCAACATTTTGTTTTTGAGGATATAGGCATTTTTTACCTTCTCGTATTCCATTGGGTCAGAGAATCGTTCGCGTTGAATTCTAGTAGCATACAAAATGTCTGTTTCTTTGATGGAATCACAGATATCTTTATATTCCGTAAAAGGAATATTTTTTTCTTTTAAAAACAGCTTATATTCTTCCGGTAATCTAAGTGAATCGGGTGACACAAAATGAAATTCCGGATTAAAATGTGAGAGTGCCATTAAAAGAGAATGTACCGTTCTGCCATATTTTAAGTCACCAACCATCGTAATTCTTAGATTTTCTAAGGTGCCTTGTGTCTTTAAGATGGAATACAAGTCTAAGAGCGTTTGTGTAGGATGCTGATTAGCACCGTCACCGGCATTAACAATAGGAACCGGCGATACTTCGCTGGCATAACGGGAGCTTCCCTCTACAGGATGACGCATCACTATCAGGTCAGAATAATTAGCGACTGTGAGTATCGTATCTTTTAACGACTCTCCTTTCTTAACACTTGATGATCCCGCATCGGTAAAACCAATAATTCTTCCGCCCAGTTTGTTAACAGCACTTTCAAAGCTCAGTCGTGTACGCGTTGAAGGTTCAAAAAAAAGCGTGGAAATTACTTTTCCTTGCAAAATATTTTGAATCGGTTTTTTTTCAAACCCGGCAGCAATTTCCATTATTTGCAAATAATCGTCTTTGCTGTAATCCATAATTGATACCAAGCTTTGGTGATAAAAGTTACTTTTTTCCATTATAAGATTTATTTGAGTTTATTATATATAATATTGATTATCATGATATTGCCTATATCTTTCTTATTTGTATTGTTTTAAATGCTTGACTTAAATTTTCTATTATTGTTTTTGTTTGCGAAAGCTTCAAAGATATTTTCATTGAAACATTTTCTAGCATTTTTACTTCGGAATAATCAATCTTTTGTTGTTTCAAAAGGCCCATAACCTGTCCCATTTCGTTATAGTCGCAAAATATACGAAAAACATTTTTCAATTCTTTTTCTACGATTTGAGCTTTCAAAAGAGCTTCTTTGGCAGCTGTTTTATAGGCATTAATCAAGCCACTGACCCCTAATTTTGTGCCACCAAAATAACGAATAACGACCACCATTGCATTTGTAATATCAAAAGAATGAAGTTGCCCTAAAATTGGTTTCCCTGCAGTTCCCGATGGCTCTCCATCATCATTGCTGCGTTCTATAATATCTTGTATTCCAATCCTGAAGGCATAGCAATGATGTCTGGCATCATGAAATTCTGAACGGTAATTTTCAAGGACAGCTTTAACTTCTTTTTCGGAAGAAACAGGATGTAAAAAAGCTAAAAATTTACTGCCTTTTTCTTTATAGACTCCTTCTGACTTACCTATTACAGTCCTATATTTCACATCTTTATCCATTAAAAAAAGATAACATAAAAATAGCGGCAATTGACAAAACGATACCAACCATATTAATTTTTAACAATTTTTCTTTAAAAAATAAAAGACCAAGCAAAAATGAAAGGAGCACAATTCCTGTGTTGTTAATTCCAAAAATGATGGCACTGGCATAAATTCCACTATTGAGTGCCGAGATCAAGAAATAAATAGTTCCAAAATTGACCAATCCCAATAGAATGCCAAAAAACCAAACCCAACCATAGCGGTATGCTTTCAAAGAATCTTTTTTAAAGAAAGTAAAGACCACGGCAAAAATGGCACTTACCAAGAAAAGAAAAGCAGTGAAAAAAGAGTTTGTTTCGGGTGTTACAAATTCTTCCTGAGCATATTTTACTGAAATATCAACGAGCCCCATTCCAAAAAATAATATAACCGGCAAGAAAGTATTTTTTGTGATTTTTTTGTCTTTGGGTTTTTGGTAAACAGTAAAGAATACAGCAGCTAATGCAAGTAAAATACCAATAAACTTTGTTCCTGTTAATATTTCTCCGAAATACAAAATTGAAAATGATATTGGCATTACCACACTCATTTTACTGGCAACAGATGTAATGGCTATACCGGCTTTTTGAGAACTTTTACCAATAACAAAGAACATAACGATAAACAATAGTCCAATAATTATGGCAAACCAAATTGCTTTGGAATGGAAAAAATCTGTCATAGTTAGTGAAGAGTGGTCTAATGTAAATCCAAGTATAGCTGCTACAAAATAATTTATTAAAATAATGTTAAAGACTGGAAGGTTTTTAAGGTCAACCAACTTAAAAATAAGGAATATTCCGGTAGAGGAAAAAATACTAAGTAAAAGAAACCACATAAAAAAAATTTAAAAAAAAGGGGGCTGTAAAAACTACGCCCCCTAAGTATTTTTGATTCATTGTCATTAGCTTTTCAGTTTTTTCTCAATATCTACAATGTATCCCTTAAACCGTTTATCGGTATCTATCAAATTATTAACAGTTTTACAGGCATGTAATACTGTTGCATGGTCTTTATTGCCAATTCTGGAACCAATGGTTGATAATGAGGATTTTGTCAATTGTTTTGCAAAATACATGGCTATTTGTCGTGCTTGAACAATTTCGCGTTTCCGTGTTTTAGAGGCAATTAATCCTACAGGCATACCAAAATAATCACATACCACTTTTTGAATGTAGTCAATAGAAATTTCTTTTCGGGTATTTTTTACAAGCTTATCTACCATTTGTTTAACTAACTCAATGGTGATATCTTTTTTATTTAAAATGGATTGTGCATGTAAAGTATTTAATGTGCCTTCCAATTCGCGGATATTTGTTGTAATATGAGACGCAATGTATTCAACAACTTCATCTGACATTTCTACACCATTCAAGTAATTTTTATGTTTAAGAATGGCTTTTCTGGTTTCAAAATCAGGTCCTTGCAAATCTACAGGTAGCCCCCATTTAAAGCGGGAAATTAACCGGTCTTCCATACCTTTTAATTCGGAAGGTGATTTATCAGAAGTTAGAATAATCTGTTTCCGGGCCTGATGAAGTTGATTAAAGATGTTAAAGAAAATTTCCTGTGTGCCTGTTTTCCCAATCCAATCGTGGACATCGTCAATAATCAGGACATCAATCATTTGGTAAAAATGCAGAAAATCGTTACGGTTATTATTTCTTACTGACTCAGTATATTGGGTCTCAAATTTATTTGCCTGAACATAAAGTACTGTTAATTCAGGTGATTTGCGTTTTACCTCAATACCAATAGCTTGTGCAAGGTGTGTTTTTCCGAGTCCCGAATCACCAAAAATAAATAATGGATTAAAAGATGTTTTCCCGGGTTTGTCTGCTACGGCAAATCCTGCGGAACGGGCAAGTCGATTGCATTTTCCTTCAATAAAATTTTCAAAAGAATAATCAGGATTTAATTGTGAGTCAATTTCTACTTTTTGAATTCCGGGAATAATAAAAGGATTTTTTATTTGAGAGTCATTATCTTTCATTGGAATAGAAACGGGTGCATTCTTAGGGATATTTGTATCCCTGTGAGGAATTTTGACCGTGTACCCGCCATTAGCATAGCTGTTGTTCTCAACCATTACTTTATATTCCAATCGTACTTCTTTGCCGACAACTTTTTTCAAAGTTTTTTTAATTAAGTCAGCATAATTTTCTTCCAAAAATTCGTAGAAAAAAAGACTTGGTAATTGTAATGTTAAAACTTGTTCTTCAAATTTTAGAGGTTTAATTGGTTCAAACCATGTTTTGAAGCTATCCGGCTGAATATTGTCACGAATAATTGTTAGACAGTCCCCCCAAAATTTGTTAATAAAATCTTTTACCATTAAAAGTCAATCCTTTATAAAGTGAGTAGTTTCCTTAATTTCAAAGTACAATGTTGTTAAAAATTTCCCACTTAGAGAAACATTTTTTAAATTTTTTTTTAATTTTTTTTATTGATAAATATCACTTCTTAATTTTTAAGCAATTACAAAAAAACAGCTTTTCATAAAGATAATGCATTAGCTATAATTTCTGCTATATCTAATATTTTTACTTGATTTTCTTTTTCTTTCATCTTAATACCATCCATAAACATTGTCATGCACAGCGGACAGGCAGTTACAATTACCTCAGGACCAACAGCTAAAGCGTCTTCGGTTCGTAATTCATAAACTTCTTTATCTCCTTTTTCCGCTTCTTTAAACATTTGTGCGCCACCACCACCACAGCACAAGGCTTTGCTCCGGTTGCGATGCATCTCTGTAAGATTATCGGTTAATTGGTTGATAACAAAGCGTGGTGCTTCGTAAACGCCATTACCACGCCCCAAATAACATGGGTCATGGTAGGTCATTTTTATTTTACCGTAGGTTTTTTTGTCTAGTACTAATTTTTTTGATTCAATTAATGCTTTAATAAGTTCACTGTGGTGAAGAACTTCATACTTTCCTCCTAATTCGGGGTATTCATTTTTCAATACATTATAATCATGTGGATCACAAGTTACAATTTTTTTTATTTTGTATGCATTCAATGTTTCAATTACTTGCATTGCCTGCATTTGAAAAAGAAATTCATTGCCTGCCCGTCTGGCAGCGTCTCCGGTATCAGTTTCTTCGTTGCCAAGGACAGCATAGTTGATTTTGGCATGCTCCAATATTTTTACAAAAGAACGCGTAATTTTTTTTGCACGGTCGTCAAAACTTCCGGCAGAACCGACCCAAAATAAAATATCCGGTACTTTCCCTTGAGCTGCCATGTCTGCCATTACCGGAACTGTAATTTTTCTTTTACCCATAATGCAATGACTTAATTTTCGTTAATGTAGAGTTCTTCTGCCCATTTTATTCTTTCGTGCGGTGGATACTGCCATGGTGCACCGTTGTTTTCAGTATTACTGAACATTGTATTTATTGGTGGCGGTGCTGAAGCTTCTTCCATAACGAGATATCTTCTCATTTCCAAAATAATAGAAGGATGGTCGATATTTAAAGGACATTCTTGAGCACATGCATTACAGGTAGTACACGCCCACAGTTCTTCTTTTGAAATGTAATCACCCAGTAAACTTTTACCATCCTGAAATTGTTTACCTTCTTTTAATAGACCGCCCATTATTTCCGTAATTCGTGAACGATAATTCATTACAATTTTACGAGGTGAAAGGAGCTTTCCTGTTAAATTTGCCGGACAAACAGAGGTGCAGCGTCCACATTGTGTACAGGTTAATGAATCTGTATAATTTTTCCAAGTTCCATCTTGTACATCTTTCATCCCAAATCGTTCAATTTCTTCAGGGGCTTCAGCAGATTGGTCAAAAGCATTACCACTCATCATCAGTTTCACTTCTTTGGTTACTCGCTCCATATTATACATCTTGGTCAAAGGTGTTAACCGGCTAAAGAAAACATTTGGCAAAGACATAAAAACATGAAAATGTTTAGAATAAGGCAAGTAATTCATAAAGAAAAAGATTGTTAGAATATGAATCCACCAGTTAACATGATAAATGCTGTTTAGTGTTGCTGTAGGAGTTGCTGCAAAGAAAGTGTTAGCTAAAATTTTCCCAATAGGGAAATAACCCTCTTTGCCTCCTATTGTTACATACGAAGCATTCATCAGTAATAAAGAAATCATCAAAATAAGAATCAATGTCAAAGCAAAATTGGCATCAAGATGTGATTTATGGGTCATTTCAACGCCACTGAAACGCTTAACAAGATGGAAGAATCGCCGGATTAAAAAAATAATAATTGCAACGGCAATAATTAACCCGAAGATATCACCTGCTGCCATGAAGAAGTCATAAACAGGTCCTAAAAATGATAAAATCCTTTCTGTGCCAAAAAGCCCGTCTAACAACATTTCAAAAGAACCAAATAAAATAATTAAAAATCCCCAAAATACTAAAGCATGTAAAATTCCGGCAAAAGGGAATCGTAAAATTCTCTCTTGAAAAATACCATTTGTAAAGAATCGTTTTATTCTGGGACCAAGAGGAAATATGGGATAAGGGTTTTTCAGCATTTTGATAATACGAAAAACTCTGGAAAATGACCACGCTAAAATTGCAAAGGCAAGAATTGTAACCGCAATAAAAATAATTTGTTGGAGCATTGAATAAAATTTTTCAGCAGCCAAAAATAGTAAAAATTACGGTTAAAACCCACAATGTATTGTAAAACATATAATGGCTCAGGTTAAAAATCGGGGGGAGATTAAAATATTTTGTTGATGATACTTCTTGTTAGAAAAAAGATGGCATACGAGTGAAATAATTTTACCCGCATCAAAAAACAAACACCAAGATAAAATTTGAAAACAACAAAAGGATGCTACGGTATATATTTATAAGTTCTTATGTTCAAATTGTGTGCAAACAAACAAAAAACAGCTACCGAAATGAGTGATAACTGTTTGATTTTTAGTGTCGGGGCGGCAGGATTCGAACCTGCGACCCCCTGCTCCCAAAGCAGGTGCGCTAACCGGACTGCGCTACGCCCCGAAATATTTAATGAGGGTGCAAAAATAATCGTTTTTTGATAAA
>Ga0114934_10002959_pt1 | contig 10708 bp, 10 predicted proteins | sample 4SBtaG_2_FD_99695 | JGI IMG/M metagenome (GOLD analysis project Ga0114934, IMG submission 99695) | Deep subsurface microbial communities from Kolumbo volcano to uncover new lineages of life (NeLLi) - 4SBTROV10_white metaG | ecosystem: Environmental > Aquatic > Marine > Volcanic ...
CTCGGATCTGCCGGCCCAGGACCGGTTGCCGCTCCCGTCCAGCCCCGACTCTCAACTGGCCGATGAAGCCGCTCAGAGAGGTGAGCCGGCATTTGCCCGCCTCCTCCGGATGACCACTCACGAGAAGGTGCTGACGGCGCTCAAGGGCAGCAGCGAGGAACGGTCGATCCTGGTGAACTCGAGAAACCACATGGTGGTCCGGGCGGTTCTGGCTAGTCCAAGACTCAGCGACATCGAGATCGAGAGGTTTGCTTCCTCGCGGAGCGTCTCGGACGAGGTGATCCGGTTGATCGCACAAAATCCCCGCTGGCTCCGTCGGTACCCGGTGATCCTGGCGCTGGTCAACAACCCGAAGACTCCCGTCCAGATCGCTCGACGGCTGCTGCCTCGAATCAACGTCCGTCACTTGAAACACCTCAGTGTCAACAGGAATATCAACTCAGCCGTTCGCACACAGGCCGCCAAGGTCTTTGCCAAGCGCCGTTGAAGGTTGTGGCCGAGGTCTTGCGTCATGTTGCGTCCGATTCTCGGCCATGATAGAAAGAATGCGGGTTTAGGCTGACCCCCATCTGGGTAGAATAAGATGAGTCAAAATGTGACCCTCTACGATGTACTTGGCTTGAAGGCGGACGCGGATGACAACGCCATCAGGGCGGCGTTTCGGCGCCTAACGCTGAAGTATCATCCCGACCGGTTTCCCAAAGATCAACGGCGGGAAGCCGAAGAGCGATTTCAGCAGATCACCGAGGCCTTCAACGTCCTGAGCCGGCCGGAGGCGAGGGATGCTTACGACCGGAAGCTTTCGGCGTCCCGTGCCGCGAACGATCTCGACCCGAGCGAGATTGCGCGGAAGTTCGCGGCGAAGGGCGCACAGGAATACAAGTCGGGAAACATCGTCAGGGCACGGGAGGATCTCGAGCTCGCAATCCACCACGACGATTCCAATTCACGCGCCCACTACTTTCTTGGGTTGACCCTCCTCAGGCTGCCTGGTCAGCAACGAACCGGCCTCAGGCACCTGGACCGCGCGGTGACGCTCGAGCCGGAGAACACCGTCATCAAGGCGGAGGCGGCGCGGTACTTCTTTTCGGCCGGAATGAGGTTTCGCGCCAAACGGCTGGCTCAAGAGACGATTGAAAAGGACCCCACAAACCGCCGCGCGGCAGAGGTCCTTGAAAAGATCGGCGAGTAATGTGAGGGCATGGCACCCGGTCTGCCGCCACCCCGGGGCTGTAGGAGTTGAAGGGCACTTTTTCAGATGAAGCCTCCTGGATTGACCGTTATTGCCCGGGGTCAGACCGATGTGGGCATGAAGCGTCGGATCAACGAGGATGTCTTCGTGATCGACGACAACCTCGGGATCTACCTCGTGGCCGACGGGATGGGGGGCCATGCCGCCGGGGAGGTGGCGTCCAGACTGGCAACGGAAGGAATCCTCGACTATCTCCGTCGGGCCATGGCAGGGACCGGGGAAGCTGGACGGGAGCCTCTTCTCGAGGGGGAAACGGCGGGCGAGTTGCTTGCGGCTGCCATCGTGAGAGGGCACCAGGAGCTCTGTCGTGCCGTTGAGCGTGACCCGAGCCTCAAGGGCATGGGGACCACCGTGGTCGCCGCCTTTCGACCCCCCGGCCTCGAAGGGCTTATTCTGGGTCATGTCGGCGACAGCAGGGCCTATCGTTTCCGCAACGGCCGTCTTCAGCTCCTGACGGAGGATCACTCGTGGGTCCACGAGCAGGTGGCTGCGGGCTTTCTCTCGGAAGAGGCCGCGCGGAGGCACCCTCTCAAGAACGTGGTCACTCAGGCTCTCGGAGGCAGCTCGGAGCCCCACGTCGATATTCGCGAAATCGATATCGAAAGCGGGGATATCTTCTTGTTGTGCTCCGACGGGCTGAACTCCATGCTCACCGACAAGGAGATGGCCGGGATACTAGCCCGTGGGGACAGCCTGGCGGATCGCCTCGGGAAGCTGATCGTTGCGGCCAACCGAAAGGGCGGCAACGACAACATCACGGTTCTGCTCCTCAGTGCTGGAGCCGGATGACCCAGCGATCGCTTCCGTGTCAATGATATGCAGCAGGGAGGTCGTGAGATGCCGTGGTCGCGAGAGGAAGCAGCTTACCGTAGTTTGAGCCTTCAAAGCGATACCCGGATTGTCTTCCTGGTTTTCGACGGTCTGGGTGATCTTCCCGGTCCGGAGGGCCTGACGCCTCTGGAGACGGCGCGAACGCCGTCCCTCGATCGACTGGCGAGCGAAGGCGTCTGCGGTCTTTTCGACCCCGTCGCCCCGGGAGTGACGCCGGGCTCGGGCCCCGGCCATCTGGGCCTGTTCGGCTACGACCCCCTCCGCTTCCCGGTGGGGCGGGGGGTGCTCGCCGCACTTGGCATCGACTTCCCGCTGCAGCCGACGGATGTGGCAGCTCGCTTCAATTACTGCACGTTGGATAAGGATGGAAGGATCCTCGACCGTCGCGCCGGGAGGATCTCCACGGATGAGAATCAGCGCCTGACGTCCGTTCTCCAAAACCGCCTCACGCCGACTATGGACGGAGTAGAGGTCCTTCTTCGGACGGTGAGTGAGCACCGAGGCCTGATCGTTCTTCGGGGCCGGGATCTCGGCGAGCGGGTCTGCGACACCGATCCTCAAGTAACGGGAATCCCGCCGATTGAAGCTCATGGAGAGGACGAGGCCTCGGAGCGGACGGCCGCTGTTGTTCGGCAGATCGGACGGCAGGTTGGTAAGCTGCTCGCCGCCGAGAAGAGGGCCAACGGGATCCTGTTTCGGGGGTTCGACCGTCAGCCGGAGATAGCCTCGCTTTCCGAGCGCGTCCAGCTGCGGCCCGTTTGCGTCGCTCAATACCCGATGTATCGAGGACTTGCTCGACTGGTCGGGATGCATGTCCCGCCGCCTCCGCAGAATCTCGAGGCCATTCCCCAGGCCCTCCGAACGGAGTGGGGCTCTCATGACTTCTTCTTCGTGCACGTCAAATACACGGACAAGGCGGGAGAGGACGGCGACTTCGCCAGGAAGATCGCAGTAATCGAAGAGGTGGACCGAATGATCCCCGAGATGCTCGATCTCGGTCCCGACGTTGTTGTGGTCTCGGCCGACCACTCCACCCCGGCTTCCCTGCGCACGCACTCCTGGCATCCGGTCCCGACGCTTCTCTGGTCCCCCGGCCGCGTCCGCAGAGACGCCGCCAAGTCCTTTGGAGAAACGAGCTGCCTCGGGGGAGGGTTGGGCAGACACCGTTTGATGTACCTGCTTCCTCTGGCTCTTGCCCATGCCGGCAAGCTGAAGAAGTACGGCGCATGAGGCCGGTCGCGGGTGCCACGGACTTCAGCTCCTTGCAGCAGGCGCGTGGGGTCGTCTTCACCGACCTGGACGGGACCTTACTCGATCCCGACACCTACGAACCCAGCCCCGCCTCCGCCGGCTTGATCCGGGGCCTCAGGGACAGGCTCGTCCCAATCATCCCGGTGACGTCGAAGACCTCATCCGAGGTAAAGAGGTTGAAGGCGACCGTGGCCCTGGCCCCACTGGCGGTCGTCGAGGGTGGATCCATTCTCATGATTGACGGCGCTTCGCCGCGTCGCCTCGGCCCCCCTAGAATCCGGCTCATAGATCTCCTAAAGGCCCTGCAGGAGGAGGGCTGGCTGGTGACCGGCCTGTCGGAGATGGACGATCGCCAAGTCGCAGGTAAGACCGGGCTGAGCTTGGAGGCCGCAGGCCGGGCTCTTGATCGCGAGGCAAGCGAGCCGTTCGTTTTCGAGCCGGACGACGTCATGACGGGAGAGAAGCTGAAGGCGCGAGTCGAAGCGCTGGGCGGTTCGCTAGCCCGCGGCGACCGACTCTGGCACCTTCTGGGCAGAGGTGTCAACAAAGGAGCTGCGATCCAGGCTGTTCGAGAGGAGTTTCCAAAGCTCGGGGAGGTTCCGAGCGCCGGTATCGGAGATGCCTGGAACGACCTAGACATGCTGGCCGTCGTCGATCGTGGATACATGCTTGGAAATGCTGTATCAAGTAACGCTCTTCCCGAGGGCACCGTACGGATCGCCGAAACCGGTCCCGCAGGTTTTATCCGAGCGATCGAACGGTTCGTACACGAATTCGGACTGTAGAAACTGCAACGAGGCTCTGCTAAAGTCCACCCATGGCAGTCCCGATCCTCCCATTTCTCGAGCCGATCTCTCGGATCCAAGAGCGGATCCGTGCGCTGGAGCAAGAGGTGTCGTCGAGCGAGGGAAACGACGCCCTCAAGGATGCTCACAGCGAGCTGGAGGAGACGATTAAGAGGGTCTTCAGCCACCTGACACCCTGGCAGACGTGCCTGCTGGCGCGTCATCCGGAGAGACCGTACACGCTCGACTACATTCACGGCATGATGACGGAGTTTTCGGAGTTTCACGGCGACCGGAGCTTCGCGGACGATCCGGCCCTCATCGCCGGGTTTGCACTGTTCGACGGGATGCCGGTGGCGGTGATCGGGCACCAGAAGGGACGAAGCACGGCAGAAAAGGTGAGCCGTAACTTCGGGATGCCGCGGCCCGAGGGATACCGAAAAGCGCTCCGCGTCATGAAAATGGCGGAACGATTCAGGAAACCGGTCGTGACCTTCATTGATACGCCGGGCGCTTACCCGGGGATCGATGCGGAAGAACGGGGTCAGGCCGAGGCCATCGCCAGAAACCTGCTCGAGATGGCTCGTCTTCAGGTTCCGATCGTGGTGGTCGTCACTGGGGAGGGTGGGTCCGGCGGCGCCCTCGCGCTCGGGGTCGGGGATCGAATATTGATGCTGGAGCATGCCGTCTACTCGGTGATCTCTCCGGAAGGTTGTGCCGCCATTCTCTGGAAGGACCAGGCTCGCGCAGAGGACGCCGCCGGTTCGCTGCGCATTACGGCGTCGGACCTCAAGCGCCTTGGAGTCGTCGATGAGATTCTCGACGAGCCTCCCGGCGGCGCCCACATGGATCCGGTTCTCATGGCGGCGACCGTTGCTGACTCTCTACGCCGCAACTTGCGGCAGCTTCGAAAAGTGAAACCGGATGCCCTGATCGCCCGCCGCTACCGGAAATACCGGAAAATCGGGAAGTTCCTAGATCGCTGACGTCCAGGTAGACTCGGTCAGAAGATCTTCAAACCATGGATGAAAAACATCTCCTGTGGCTTCGACGCGTCACCGTCATCCTGATGGTCGCGTTGGTGGTCGTGATCGCGGCCTTCCTGGTCCGGGGCATGCGCAAGGGAGGCCGTCAGAAGCTCCTGACACTGCAACCGGAGCGCTTCGAGGGTTCCTCTGGTTCGGCCAAGGCGGAGATGGTCGGTGTCTACCACGGTTTCGAGTTCACGGAGAGTGTAGCCGGGAAGACGGTTTTCATCCTTCGAGCCGATCGGACTCTCGGCCTCTCCTCCGGCTGGCAGGATATCCAGGGCGTCCAGCTCGAGCTGTTCCGAGAGGGGAAAAGAACGGCAACACTCACCTGCGACAATGCGCGGTTCAACCCTCAAACGCGGGACACGCGTGTCTCGGGCGCAGTTCACGTTCAGTTTGGAGAGGGTGGTTTTGTCGACACCGAGAGCGGTCGCATGGACTCTTCCTCGCGGTCATTCATTACCCATTCGAAGGTGGTCTTTTCATCGGGATCAGCCGTCGGGGAGGCGGGCCGAGCGGTCTACAACCTGACACGGAACGAGCTGATTCTCGACCACGGCGTGGCCATCGGGCAACCCGGCGGCCGCACACTGAGGACACCGTTCCTGCGATACCTTCGCGGAGAGCACAGGGTGCTGCTCCCACGCGAGTGGGTCCTCAGCTCCGGGGGGTCGACCGTTCGGGCGGCCCGCGGAGAGATCACGATGACCAAGGAGGGGGGGAGCCCAAACCGGATTCGACTTCTTGGGGGGGTTGCCGTCGAGGGTCCGGCCGGTGCGAACACCGGGGCGTTTCAGGCCTGGGCCGAAGAGATCAACGCGCGACGGCAACCTGGCGGATCCTGGCAGGTGACGGCGACGACCACGGGGCCGTGGGTGCGTTTCAAGAGTCGCGGGGCAAACGGCTTGGCCATGAGGAGTCTGAAAACCTGGAGGATCCGGGCCGTGCTCGGTGAAGAGGGACCGGTTAGCGCCGAGTGCGACCCCGTAGTCTGCCTCGGTGAAATCACTCCTGAGGGACGGCTTCGCACGGGCGAGGCGCAGACGGCCAAAATATGGTTCCAGGGTGGTCAAGCCGCCGGCATCGATCTCAAGGGGGCGGTCCATCTCGTTGGAGACGGAGTCGAGGCGCAGGGCGCTTCAGCCAGATTACTGCGGAGTGCCGGCCGGGTCGTCCTAGGATCGGATCCCAAGGAGTTGGTTCGAGCGACTTTGCATTCGGCTGGGTCGCGTGTTACGGCGGCTCGCATCGAGATCCTGGACGGGGAGGATGCGGCCCGGGCGCGGGGCGATGTCCAGGGCGAGCTGGAGCAAGGAGTCGGGCTACTGTCCGGGAATGCGGGTCAAGGTCAGGAGCGGGTTCGTTTTGCCGCCCAAGCTCTCGATGTCAAGGCCGGAGGCTCGGTGCTTCATCTCAAGGACAATGCCAGGGTTTGGCAGGGGCGTCGTCTTTTGCTCGCGGATGAGGTCATCTATGACCGGAAGGTGGAGACCATGGAAGCTCTGGGACACGTCCGGACGACGTTCCCGTCCGGTGAGCTGAACCCGGGCACCACCGGCGGCGAAGAGGTTCTCGTTGTCGCCCGCTCTCTCAACTACGACAGGGGTACCGGTGTCGCCGTCTACAAGGGGGCTGTAAGGTACTCCGACGGAGCCCGCATTCTCTCGGCCGCCAAGCTGGGAGTGCGGTTCGCCGAAGACCACTCGGTGCGGACGGTGGAAGCGGATGACCAGGTGAACATCATCGACCTCGCAGAGAATCGAAGAATGACCGGGGACCATGCTCTCTTCAACTCGGGCGACCGATCGATGAAACTCACTGGATCCCTTGTGAAAATCACCGATGCGGAAGGCAACGTCGTCACCGGGACTTCGTTGACCTGGAATGGGGCCGATGGTACGGTCACCATCTCGGGGGGCAAGAACGCGCCCTCGGAGACAGTCTTTCACCCGGAGGAAAAACACTGAGCCCGAAAGCGCTGGATCTTGCTGCTCGGGGCCTCAGGAAGTCCTATAGAGGTCGGCGGGTCGTAGACGAAGTCCAGCTGCGGATTTCGCCCGGAGAGATTGTGGGCCTGCTCGGGCCCAACGGCGCGGGAAAGACAACCACCTTCTACATGATCGTCGGGTTGATCGAACCGGAGGCGGGAGAGGTAACGCTGGGCGACCGGGACATCACGTCACTCCCGATGTTTCAGAGGGCACGTATGGGAATCGGCTACCTTCCCCAGGAACCCAGCTCATTCAGAAGCCTCAGCGTAGAGGACAACATCTGGTTGATCCTTGAACCGATGGTTGCAAGCCGCCGTGAGGCCCAGGAACGGATCGACGATCTCCTGGATGAGTTCGGTCTGAGGGATCGGAAGCACCAGCCCGCCGGCACCCTTTCGGGTGGAGAGAGGCGCCGCCTCGAGGTGGCGCGAGCGTTGGCTCTCAACCCGACCTTCATCCTGCTCGATGAGCCATTCGCGGGTATCGACCCCATCGCCGTGCTCGACCTTCAGCGGATTATTCGACACCTTAAGGCATTGGGAATAGGCGTTTTAATTACTGATCACAACGTTCGGGAGACGTTGAACATCACGGACCGGGCTTATATAATCAAGGACGGAAAGATATTTGCTTCCGGGTTGCCGGATGAGCTGGCAGCGAGCCGGGATGTAAGACAAATTTACCTGGGAGAAGGGTTTCACCTCTAGTGGCGCTTGAACAGAGACTTCAGTTGAAGCTGGCCCAACGGTTGGTGATGACACCTTCCCTCCAGCAGGCGATCAAGCTGCTGCTGCTTTCCCGAGTAGAGTTGGAACAGTCCCTTTCCAATGAAATCCTGGAAAACCCGATGCTCGAGGTCGAGGCCGATGAGGAACAGGGCTCCGAGGATGTTGCTGTAGAGACCACCGCGGAGGACGGCGAAAATGCCGCGGAGAACAGCCTTCCGGAGTCCGACTCCATCCTGCCGAGTCCGGAAGAGTCCTATGCGGACATTGACGTCGAAGCGTTCTTCTCGGATTACCTGGGGGGCTCGGTATTGGAAGGACCTTCGATGGCGGTTCCGGAAGATCGTAAATCGCCGATCGAAAACATGCTTCCGGCCTCATCCGGACTCTACGAACACTTGCTCTGGCAGCTACACTTAACCGACTGTTCGAAGGGGGTCCTTGAGGCAGGGGAGTTCGTGATCGGGAACCTGGATGAGAACGGCTTCCTGCATGCCAGCGACGATGAGATCATGACTGCAATCGGTTGCGACCGAGCTCTGGTCCAGGAGACGCTGGAGATCGTTCGCTCCCTCGACCCTCCGGGAATCGCGGCGCGAAGTCTTCAAGAGTGTTTGGAGCTTCAGATCGGTTTTCTCATCCTGGGAGCCGAGTCGGAAGACGAACGTGCGCTTCTGGATCGCGCCAGGATGCTGGTCACCCAGCACTGGGAGTCGTTCCTCCATCAGAGATGGGAGGAGATCGCTCAGGCATTGCAGGTTGACCTGGACATCCTGCGGGAGGTCGTCGGCATCATCCGACGCCTCGAGACAAAACCGGGTCGGAAGTACCACAGCGAAGACAACTTTTTTGTAGAGCCGGACGTCTTTGTGCGGAAGGTTGAGGGGGAGTACCATGTCTTCCTCAACGACGATGGGCTTCCGAAGCTCAGGATCAATAGGCGGTACATGCGCATGCTGGAGGGGAACGGCCTGGACTCTCAGGCTGCAGGCTACCTCCGCGGAAAGATGCGGGACGCCATCTGGCTCATGAAGAGCATCGACCAGAGACAGAGGACAGTATTTAAGGTGGCGCAGAGCATTGTCAGCTTCCAGACGGACTTTTTTGATTACGGGCTGGAGTACCTGCGCCCGATGGTGTTGCGCCAGGTCGCCGAAGATATTGGGATGCACGAGTCCACCATTTCGCGAGTCGTGACCAACAAGTACATGGCCACACCGCGCGGGCTCTATCCGATGAAGTTTTTTTTCCACTCAGGAGTCGATTCGGCCAGAGGGGAGAATGTCTCCTCTCTGGTGGTCAAGGACCACATCAAGAGGGCGATCGAACAGGAAGATCCGAAACATCCACTGTCGGACTCCAAGATCATGAAGATCCTCCAGCGCGACGGCATTCGCCTGGCCCGGAGGACGGTGGCCAAGTATCGGGAAGAGATGGGCATTGCATCCTCCGACAAAAGAAGGCGGGCGCTATGAACCTGCCACCACGAAGGAGAGAAGCCGATGAAGATTGACTACATTGCACGCAAGGTCGATTTAACTGACGACGTCAAGCAGTTCACCGAGAAGAGACTCTCCAGGCTTGACAAGTATTTCAACCATATTCTCGGAATTCGGGCCGAGTTCACACAGGAACGCCATCTCTTTGAAGTGGATTTCCTGATCCACGGGAAAGATTTCGATGCGCGGGCGAAGGGCCGACATAAGGATCTTCGCTCTGCGATTCAAAAGACCGCGGACAAACTCGAGATCCAGGCCAGCAAGGGCAAGACCAAGCTCAAAGGAAGAAGGCGGGGAGAGGAAACCCTCCGCGCCCCAGACTGGAGCGTCGAGGTTCTGGCGAGGGACTCCATTTCCTCCGGTACACCCGAGATCGTCAAGACGTCGACCATAGAGGTCAAGCCGATGACGATCGATGAGGCGATGTTGCAGTTGGAGAAATCACGCAATGACTTCATCGTTTTTCAGAACGCGAACGATAATCGAGTCAATGTGCTCTATAGACGTCGAGACAAGAACCTCGGCCTGATCACGCCCGAGTTGTGAAGTGAAACTCCAACAGCTGATCCATGCCGAAAGAGTCCATTTTGGCTTGTCGGCGTCCGATGTCGTTTCGGCGCTGAAGGCGAGTGCCGAGATCTTCTCGAACGACCTCGGTGTCCCGGCCGACGAGATCGTCCGCGCGCTAGTCGAGCGTGAAGAGCTCGGCTCGACGGCGGTAGGACACGGATTCGCCATCCCGCACTGCAAGCTACAGGGGATCAGTGAAATCTATCTAGCGATCGCACGGTTCACAAACGGGGTAGACTTCCGCGCGACCGATGGCAAACCGGTCCAGATGATGTTCATCGTCCTCTCGCCACCCGACCAGCCGGCCGCGCATCTCCAGGTCCTGTCGCAGATTGCACGGGTTCTCAAGCGGAACGAGTTCAGGGAGCAACTGCTCAGGGCCGGAAACGAAGAAGAGCTGGTCGCCGCCGTCCGTGCAGCGGCCGAGGTCGAGGGGTTGTGAAAAAACAACCGCCCATACCCGTAGAGCTTCTTCTCAAGGCGCCCGAGTTACAGACCTTGGGCCTCAAGATTGTCGCGGGAGGGCGGTACCTCGCAGAGAGGGTTATCTCCAACCCGAGAATCCAGAAGCCTGGCCTGGCCCTTGCGGGGTATCTGCCCTACATCAAGGGCGGGAGGCTGCAGATTCTCGGTAAGTCCGAGTACGAGTACCTGAAAACACTGACAGCAGCCGAAAGCGACTCCCGTTGGCGAGCGGTCATCGACAGGGAAGTGCCGGCGATCGTCTCCGCAAAGGGTCTCATGCCGCCGGAGGAGATCCTCCGCTACTGCGA
>Ga0114934_10002960_pt1 | contig 10707 bp, 10 predicted proteins | sample 4SBtaG_2_FD_99695 | JGI IMG/M metagenome (GOLD analysis project Ga0114934, IMG submission 99695) | Deep subsurface microbial communities from Kolumbo volcano to uncover new lineages of life (NeLLi) - 4SBTROV10_white metaG | ecosystem: Environmental > Aquatic > Marine > Volcanic ...
ATCTCTGTAAATCCCTCCAGAGCCCTGGCCTGTTCCACCGTTCTCGGGAATCCGTCCAGGATAAAACCATTGCTGCAGTCGTCCTGGTGCAATCTCTCCTTCATGATACCGATAACCAGTTCATCCGGAACCAGCCGCCCAGCCTCCATATATTTCTTCGCTTCCTTACCAAGCGGCGTACCATCCGACACCGCCCTGCGGAGTATGTCCCCTGTAGATATCTGGGGAATAGCAAACTCCTTCACAATCTTCTTGGCCTGGGTCCCTTTCCCGGCACCCGGCGCACCTAACAGTATTAACTTCATATTATCATCGCCCTAAAAGAGAGGGGTTATTTTAGTGTTGTGCTGGGAACAGGCTTAAATAACAATTTCCATATGCACAAGGGATGAGCAGGGAAAAAGATGCCATTGAGGAGGAGATTCTGCTGCTGAAAAGGAGGTTAAAGGAGCAGGAGAGACAGATTAAGAGCCTGAACTCCCGCATGGATACACGAACCAAAAGGGAAAAGATGTTCATGAAATCCCTCGGCATCAACAACCGCACAAAACCAGAGGATGTTTTTCCCGTGACCCACAGTGTAAAAAGTCTCCTTGCTCTTGAGGAAACATTCATAGATATGCAGAAAAAACTGGGGATTGTTCTAAGGGCCATAAAGACCCACAGAGAGAGCATTCTCCGCCTTAAACGGCGCCTCTATACCGAGGAGGCCAGAAAGGACATAGAGATGGAACTCAACATAATGAGGAATACGCTGGCAATCATGTCTATGAACGGCATGGCATACAGCACCAGGATAATAGACCAGATAAAGGAGATAGAAGAGATGCTGGAGAATAAAAAAGACCTGAAGGATGTAAAAAAGAATATGGCTGTGTTGCGTAAGAAATACTCTGAAGAGATAGAACGGTACGATATAGAGAAGATACACGAGAAAAAGGCCCATCTTCCGGGGTATCGATAGGCTCTCAGAAATGATGCAGGGCAATAGAAAGAGATATAAATAAGATTGCCCATACCCCCCACGAAGAGGAGAAGAAATACCCTTCTAAATCTACAAAGGTGATTACTATTCCAGATAAAAAAGAATGTCCGGTATGCGGAGCTGAAGTAGATGCCAGTGCTCTGGAGTGTCCCGTATGTGGTACGCCCCTTGACTTCGACGATATTCCAGAAGAGGAGAGGTCATTATGCCCGAGCTGCGGGAGGGTGGTTTCAATACACGCTTCCGTCTGCCCGTACTGTGGGGAAGTATTTGAGATGGAGGATGAAGAGGCTGCAGAAGAGCTGGCAGAGGAGTTAAGCACCGAGGAGGCCAACAGGGAAATCGACCTTTCAGAGGATTCTGAGGAGGCTGTCTGGGAGGTCATGGATGAAAACGAGGAAGATAATGAAGAGGGGAGAGGAGAGATTATTGATGTTGAAGAGGGTTCACCAGAAGATGAAGGGGAGATAGAAGAAATTATTGATGTTGAGGAAGGTTCTCCAGAAGAGGCCGAGGATATAGAGGGTGAAATGAACAAGGAACCGGTTGAAGAACAGGAACAGAGTACTGATGAAACAGAGCGGAAAATCGACCATGAATACTCTGAACCCGAGATATCCGAGGAGATTAACCCAGAGGATATAGAAGCCAGAGGTCCAATGGAGGAAGAGAGAGAGGATTCTGAGGAGATCGGTGGCGAGACCAGCCCTTCAGAAGATGAGGAGATGGAGGTCAACATCACAGAGATTGAAGAGATTCCCGTGGATAATGAAGAATATGATATCAGCGAGGATGAAGAAAAGATGCTCATCGAAGAAAACGGAGATGAAGACCTCATAGAAGAGCTGGAACGCGAGGGTGAAGAGGAAAGTGATGAGGAAAGGGAAGAAATACCCGATGAAAACCTCTTATACGAGGAAACAGAGACAATTGAGAGTTATGAAGGAGAACCTGAAGAGATAACGGAAAGAACAGCTGAAGAAAGAGCGGCTGAAACCTACAGCCCGGAAGAAGAGGAAGAGTTCTCATACGAAGAACTGGAGCCATTGATAGATGAGAAAAAGATGAAAATGGATAACTACATCCTCTGGGGAAGCATCTCTCTTGTCATTTTTGGCGCCATCATAATAGGTTTCCTTGTATCCTATGTGCACAATTTCCTGAGGTTCCCAGCCAATCTCTATATTGGCTTCGGCTATCAGGATTCTATGGTTGGCACTATCGGTTTTGTGCTTATGGTTCTTGGCGTGATAGGAATTATATATCTGTACATAAAACGAAAGTACAGGCACTGCTCCTTCTGCGGTGCTGAGATTGACCCAGAAAACATCGTAGAGGCGATAACAGACGAGGATCCGGTGTTAAGAGAGTATGTGGTATGCCCGAGATGCGGACTTGCCGTCTGCAGAGCGGATGAATTTGACGAACGCGATGAGAACCTTAAGAAACTGTTTAAAGGGATTGTTGGCCTCTATGGCTCTCTTGCCCTGCTAGGATTCAGCGCACTATGGCACAACATGGAGGTTGAGACCCATAATACAAGCGGTGCACCGATGGGTGTTGGCTCCACCCTTCTGTCATTGCTCTCCACACTTTTATTCCTATACGGATCATATAACCTCATATACTATTACAGAATAGAAAGAGATGCTGAGGAGCTGGAAGTCAGAAAACAGACAAAGAACATGCTCTACTGGAGCCTTCTGCTCTTCCTCGGCGGAAATATCGGCCTGACTCTCGGCTCGGCCATCACCAGCGCCATCCTTTCCACGATATTCTCATTCATGGTTATCCTTGGACTGGTTCTATTCATTTACACCCTGACAGAAGAGAGAAAATACTACATGGAAGGAGAATTCTGCCCTGTCTGCGGAGCTCCAGTCTCCGAGGAGGATGATATCTGCCCCAAATGCGGTGCTGAACTGCATCCAGAGGCCATTGAAGAGGAGAAAGAGGCCCCTGAGACCCACAAAGAAAAGAAGAGAGCTATAGAGATAAGACCTCACGGCTCGGGCATAAAAAAGGAAGAAACTGAGGAAGAGGAGGAAGCCGAAGAAGAGTCTGAAATATCCGAAGAAAGAGGAGAGAAGATTGCGGAAGAAGAGCCTGTAGAGGAGTTCGTGCCGGCCGAAACGGAAGAAATAATCCTGCCGGAGAAAAGATGCCCTGTCTGCGGAGCTGTAATCCCGCCAGAAGCAGCAGTCTGTCCGGAATGTGGGGCCGTTCTAAAACCCGCAGAAACAGAGACTGAAGAAGAAAAAGAAGAAGAGGGGCTTGAAGAAAAATCCGGGGAAGAAGAGCCTGAAGAAACAGAAGAAGAGGCCGAGGAATCTGAGTATGAATCAGGAGAAGAAAGCGAGGTCATAGAATGCCCGGTATGTGGTGCGGAAATTCAGAGAGGTGAAACTGTCTGTCCAGTATGCGGTGCAGAAATAGAGGGCGCAACATCGGATGATGAGAAGGAGGAAGAAGGGCTGGAAACTCCTGATAGCGACAAAATAGTAGAAAGCGAAGAATTAGAGGAAATAGAGGAAGAAACTTCCGAGGAATTCAACGAGGAGACAGAGCATGATGAAGATGCGACCGGAGAAGAGGGCGAAGAGATATTCACTGAAGAAGTAATTGAAGAACCAGAAGAGGAGGCTCCATCAGAAGAAATCAATGCAGAGGAATTGATAGAGGAAAGCGAGGAAGAGGTCGCCGAAAGCTCAGAAGGGGCTCCCGTTGGGGAATTAGAAGCCGAAGAAATGCTTACTGAAGAACCAGTAGAAGAGCCAGAAGAAGCCCCATCAGAAGAAACTGGCGAAGAGTATGCGAGCGAGGAAGAGAGCATAGATGAGACTGATGAAGAAACAGAGGAAACTCCTGTTGAGGAACTGATAGAAGAAAGCGATGAAGAAGACAAAAATGAGAATGGAGAAGAGACAGGAGAGATTCTCACAGAGGAATTTATAGAAGAAATTAACGAAGGCAATGAAAAGCCGAAGGAACTGACGGAAGAGGCTCGTGATAAAGAATCAACTGAAGAGACAGGAGAAGAAGAGCCTGAAGAAACAGAAGAAGAGGCCGAGGAATCAGAGTATGAATCAGAGGAAGAAGAAAGCGAGGTCATAGAGTGCCCGGTCTGTGGAGCAACAGTCAATAAGACAGACGAGGTCTGCCCGATATGCGGAAGCCCTCTTAAGGAAGAATACTGAAAAACCATTCCTGTATTTTATCCATTTTGCTTATAAAGCCAACTCACCGATAAATCAATCTTTTTTCAGGACAGCCAGTTTTCTTCCGATAAGGAAGAGTGCAAGATATAGAGGAACCTTCTGTTCTCCAGAATAGAGCATATCACCTGCATCTTCACCGAGAGGCTGTGGCGTGTCCCTGTTAAGGACGATTTCGACCTCTTCATCCCTGAAAATGGCAGGTATTGCATCCACTACAGGATTAAAACCATCCAGCTCAGTTCTATCAAGCTCTATCACACGAAGGCCAGACTTTCCATGAAGGCTCCCTGGAAGGCGGATAAGTCGTTTTATGTCCGATGTGACAGGCTCGTCCGTTTCTCCCTCAAGAGAGAGTTTTAGCATCCTTAAAACGAGGAAAAGGAAGAGATTTTTTTGCTTTTCAGAGCGAAAAACATTCAGGTTTCTATCCTTTATTATACGAAGATACTTCTCATCTGTAAAGAGTTCTCGGTAAAGGCTCTCAAATGTTCCCTTACCCATTCTTTTAGTGCCGCTCATCTGCGCAACACGCTCCTTCCCGATGGCTTCGACCTCTTTCATCATCATGGAGACCCATTCCTCCTCGCTCATATTCATCATATCCAGAATAAGGGTATCAATTCCACGAGAAACCTTTCCTCTCCAGCCACCGGCATCCTTCGGGGCTATGTGGTATACATCTATGATTTTCCTGTGCTCCCCGAACCTGTCAACCTCAAGCGCATCCTTTTCAAGCAACCGCTCCATTTCCAGCCCAACCCCTGTTATGTAATCCACTATCTCCCGTCTTTCATGACTCCGGAGTCTTGTAACCCTCTCATCGGATATGTGGGCATGATAGCCTCTCCCTCCCGAAAAGACGATTTTTATATCCTCATAATCAAAGCCGAAGTCAAGGTTCAGAAAGTCATCCACCAGTTTTATAAACTGCTTTTTTACAGCAGCCAGCATCTCCGGGTATGTCATTCTATCGGCTCCGACAATATGGTCAGCATCCAGATCGAATATAAGGTCCGCACCCATCCATCCCTTATCGGCCATCTTTGGTCTGTCCGGGTGTCGATAGTACGCAGTGGAATAGTAGGCATGCTGCGGGACTGCTGTCTTCATAAAGCTCTGGAGATGACTGGTCTTTTCGAAGGCCATGTGTCGCTTAAAGAAGTTGCCCTCAAACAGAATAAAACCGAACTCACGCCTGCCAAAGTGAAATGGTATATCGACTGCGTTGTTGCGATAGTAGCGGGCAAATGATCTTCGCATGAATTCAATCTCGGGCTCCACGGACTCCCATTGTTCAGGGTATTAATAAATCTATAGGCCGCCCTCCCGCCCTTCCTCCGCATCCTGCGCTGGATCGATTGCATCTTCTATCCTGTACCTCCCTTCATAGATATGCTGAGCTTCCTCTTTCTTTACGCCATAATACGGGAGCATTATAAGATGAATAACTCCAGCAATAATAACCAGAAATAGAATGAAAGCCAGAATAAGGCAGACCACAGCAGTGATAAGTTTAAGAACAAGGATCAGCAACGGGGAAAAAAAGATAATGAGGGCCGCTGCCCCCAGAAGAAATAAAAGGAGTAAAAGCCCATCTCTCTCTTTCATTCGCCTCAACCGAACGAGATCAGGGAGTTATTTCCAGAGGAATTCGGCAGATATGGTATAAGCGAGTTTGCCAGCTTCTGGGCGGTCAACGACTGGACATAAACCTTGCCGGGGCCTGTGAGTGTCGTAACAAATACACCTTCACCACCGAATAGCATCGTCTTTACACTTCCGACCCGCTCTATGTTGTAGGCAACGCTTGCCTCAAAGCCCGCAACTGCTCCAGTGCTCACTTTAATCATCTGGCCTGGCATAAGGTTGTATTCAACAAGATCTCCGGGAACATGTATGAAGACGATTCCATTGCCGCTGAATTTTTCCAGTATAAAGCCCTCACCACCGAAGAAGCCTGCACCGAGCTTTTTTGTAAATGCCACACTCATCTCAACGCCATCCTGCGCGGCAATGAATGCATCCTTCTGGGCAAGAAAATCCCGGCTAGGAGCGACCGGTATGGCAAGAAGCTTTCCCGGAAGGTTACCGGCAAAGGCCACGGTCCCGGGACCACCCATTGCCTGAAATTCTGTCAGGAAAAAGCTCTCACCCGCAAACTTGCGCCCAATACCTTTCATGATTCCGCCCCTGTTTCGGGCGGTCATCACCATGTTTCCGCTCATATGGTTCATCGCTCCTGCCTCTGCATAAATCCCCTCACCGGGTGCGATTTCCACAATGACAACCTGAAGATTGTCTCCAATTATGTTATATTTCATAATATCAGACGAACATCAATACAGACTATTTAAAAGTTAGTGGGTTTTTTTCTCCAGAGTGACTCCTCTCTGCCCCTGATAGTTGCCAGACCTCCTGGCGTATGTCTTCTCTGCCCCTGCAGTCAGCGTCTGAAATACCATCTGAGCAAATCTGTTGCCGAGGTCTATAGCAACAGGCCCATCCGAGGCGTTGTAGGCCGCAAGCGTCAGGTTCCCCTGAAACCCTGCGTCAATCATGCCAAACGAGGCTATAATGCCCTTTCTGGCCCATGTGGTCCGTATCCAGAGCGTGGCCGCAATAGTAGGAGGGAATCCGACAAACTCCCTGGTGGAAACTGCAAAACCGGTTTTTGGAGGTATTTTTGCTATCCCATCCCTTACCGTATCCCTAGATGAGAAGATATAGATTTCCTCTATCGTAAGGTCGTAGCCGTTGGGGGTGAGGTTTTTTTCGACAAAGTTATCTATACGCAATTCTCCCTTTCGCACCATATCCAGGATATCTCTATCCCTCAGTATCATTCATGCACCCCTGCAAGGACAGTTCTTGCGGTCATCGGATATCTTTGGTATTACAGCAGTCAGAAGCTCCCTTACCCTGTGGACATTCCTGTTCATCGTTTCCATGACCTCCTCAAGGCTCACAGGCGTTTCGGCCCAGACATCGTAATCGGTTATCATGGCCACGCTGACATAACACATACCCATCTCACGGGCCAGAGTCACCTCTGGTACAAGAGTCATTCCGATTATATCGGCAAACTGCCGGAACATCCTGCTCTCTGCCCGTGTCGAGAATCGGGGGCCCTCGATGCAGATATATGTGCCGTTCTTCTGAGCGGAGATTCCCAGCTCGTTAGCAGAGGAGGAAAAGAGCTCACGCAGATACGGACAGAACGGGTCGGCCATGGATATATGCCCGGATGTCCCCTCATCCCTGAATGTATAGGTTCTCTTCTTTGTAAAATCGATGAACTGGTCTGGAAAACAGAGGTCGCCCGGCCTGTAATTCTCCTTAAGAGAGCCGACCGCTCCAACTCCAATTATCCGTTCTACGCCAAGCTCGTGAAGCGCCCAGATGTTTGCCCTGTAGTTCACGGAGTGCGCTGTATATTTATGGCCAGGGCCATGCCTTGAAAGAAAGGCCACACTCTTTCCCTTGAAGGTGCCTAACTCAATCGGAGCGGACGGCTTTCCGTATGGGGTATCAATCTCTACATTCTCCACATTCTCCAGAAGTTCTGATTCATAGACACCAGAACCACCTATTATTGCAATCTCGGCCTGCTTCATGGGAGGGGGATGGATTGCTGGATAAAAGGTTTTTCGCATAAACACAAAGCATATATTCCCCTCCACCTTCCCCTATTCATGCTGGATATAAGACTTATAAGAGAAAAACCAGAAATTGTCAGGGAATCCCAGAGAAGAAGGCATAAAGACGGGTCTGTTGTGGATGAGGTTCTGAAGTACGACAGCCTTTGGAAAGAGGCCCTGAGGAGAATCAACGAACTCCGGGCGCTCCGCAACAAGAAAAGCAGGGAAATCGGCCAGATAAAGAAAGAAAAAGGGGATATCAGCAGCATCTCCGAAGAAATGAAGGAGATATCCAGAGAGATTAAAAGACTGGAGCAGGAGGTAGAGCAATACCTTTCCCGGAGAGACGCATTGCTGAAGAGCATCCCGAACCTGCTGGATGAATCCGTTCCTGACGGAGAGGACGATGAGGACAATGTTCCAGTACGATTCTGGGGGACTGCAACGGTTCAAAAATCAGATATAGAGCATTTCATGAACGCAACGGCTGGAAAGATGGATTACAGGGAGAGTGAGTTTAAACCGCTCAGCCATGTGGATATCATTGAGAAGAACGGATGGGGCGACATAGCACGGGCCGCAAAGGTTTCGTCATCCCGCTTCTACTATCTCAAGGGGGATCTGGCCCTGCTTGATCTGGCACTTCAGAGGTTTGCAACAGACAGGCTTGCCAGAAAGGGATATCTGCCGGTGATTCCACCGTACATGCTCAGACGGGAGGCCATGGAAGGAGTTACAGACCTCGAGGCCTTCGAAGATACTATATACAAAATAGAGGATGAAGATCTGTACATGATTGCCACCTCAGAGCATCCAATAGCATCGATGTATATGAAGGAGATACTGGAACCGGATATGCTGCCCTTAAAATATGCAGGAATCAGCACCTGTTTCAGAAAGGAGGCAGGAGCGCATGGAAAGGATACAAAAGGGATATTCAGGGTACATCAGTTCAACAAGATAGAACAGCTGGTAATATCCCGGCCGGAGGATTCGTGGAGCATCCATGAGGAACTGATTGGAAATGCAGAGGAGATATTCCAGTCGCTTGAAATCCCATACAGGGTAGTAAATGTCTGCTCGGGAGACTTGGGAGCAGTGGCTTCCAAGAAGTACGACCTTGAGGCATGGATGCCGGCTCAGGGAAAATTCAGAGAGATGGTATCTGCGAGCAATGTTCTGGACTATCAGGCACGAAGATTGAACATAAGATACAGAGGGAAGGGAGAGAACATATTTGTGCATACACTGAACAGTACAGCAATCGCCACCACCAGAGCAACTGTTGCCATAATAGAGAACCATCAGAGGGAGGATGGAAGGATTAGACTGCCAGAGGTATTGAGACCATATATGGACGGAAAGGAATTTCTTGAACCTGCGCTGAAAACCGCACAAAGTTTTTAATAGGGAAAACATTCCTGTAGTGATTGAGATGTTCTGCCCGAAATGCAAGTCACTGATGTTCCCACAGGTAAAGGAAGACGGTGTGAAGGTATTTGTATGCCGGCACTGTGGATACGAGATGATGGTGGGAAATGAGAAGGAGAAGATAAGTGAGAAGGCCACGGATAAGGAGCTTGCCGTTATCGAAGGAGAAGATATAGAAACACTGCCGAAAACGAAGGTAGAGTGCCCGAAATGCGGCAACAACGAGGCATATTTCGTCCTGAGGCAGACACGGGCAGCAGATGAACCAGAAACAAGAATATACCGCTGCACCAAGTGCGGCCATACATGGAGAGAATACTGAAAGAGGGGAAGGATATGTTTAAAGCGAAACTAACAGCTGATGTATTGAAAGAGATTATCGAGGTAAGCGGACATATTGTGGATGAGATTGCAATGAACCTGAACAGTGATGGGCTCAGCATAAAGGCAGTGGACCCGTCACATGTGGCAATGGTCGATATGAATCTCAGCAAGAATGCGTTTCAGGAGTTCGAAGCGGATGAGGTCAGCATTGCAGTAGAGATGGACAAGATGAGAGAGATTATGAAGCTGGCCAAATCAGGGTCTGTAATCACCATGGAACACGATGCTGAGAAAAACCGGCTCAATGTTACAGTTGGAAATATACTGCGAAGAATGGGGCTTCTCAGCTCAAGCAGCATAACAACACCAAAGGTTCCAGAGCTAGAGCTTCCGGCAAGTGTCATACTCAACACAGATGAGATAAAGCAGGGAATAAAGGCTGCGGAAAGCATCTCTGACCATGTTACCATCATAATTGAGCCAGAATCGTTCAGCATGGAGGCAAAAGGAGACACCGACGAGGTCAGGCTTAAACTCGCAAAGGACCAGCTTATAGAGATTAACTGCACAGATAAGCAGAGAAGCATGTTCCCGCTGGACTACTTCTCCAATATGATAAAGGCGGCCTCTAATTCCAGCAATCTGAAGATAAATCTAGGCACCGACTTCCCGGTCCGACTGGAATTCACAATTGCGGGCGGGAACGGAGAGGTGACCTACCTTCTGGCCCCGAGAATTGAAGACTGAGGAAATCTTATTTAACCCCCTTCCCATCTCCCTTCATGATTCGCATAGTCGTCATGGCATCAGGGAACGGTACAGACCTTCAGTCAATTATCGATGCCTGTGAAAGCGGTTTTATAGATGGCAGGGTTGTTGCGGTGATATCCAACAAAGAAGGAGCGTATGCTCTAGAAAGAGCGAAAAAACACGGAGCAACGGCCATCCTTATACCGAGCAGGGGGAAGAAGAGAGAGAAGCACGAAGAAGAGGTTCTGAAGGAACTCAAAAGGATTAATCCTGACCTTATACTCCTTGCTGGCTACATGCGTATGCTGACACCGGATTTTATAGAGAAATACAGCGGAAGAATAATGAACATACACCCGGC
>Ga0114934_10002962_pt1 | contig 10706 bp, 10 predicted proteins | sample 4SBtaG_2_FD_99695 | JGI IMG/M metagenome (GOLD analysis project Ga0114934, IMG submission 99695) | Deep subsurface microbial communities from Kolumbo volcano to uncover new lineages of life (NeLLi) - 4SBTROV10_white metaG | ecosystem: Environmental > Aquatic > Marine > Volcanic ...
AAAAGCCTCATTTAATGAGGCTTTTTTATTACAATTGGTGTTTTTGGACATAAAACCTCCTACGTAGTAATACGTATATATTAATAAAATATTGTCCAGAATAGAGTATTTCAGCTAATTAATTTACAATTTATCGAATTTAACAGAATACTCTCACAGTTAGAGTCTGAATGTTATGTAATTAATCACATATTTTCCTTAAATTTGTATTGCTATTAATCCATTATTTTGTAAAAATGAAAAAGTTACTTCTAAGTGTTGCGGCACTTATGGTCGCGACTCTCTTATTTTCTCAAGACGATTCAAGTGAAGTAAATGATGATGTTTCTCAAGATACTTCGGTTGTATTAGTTGATGATACTGGTTTATCATCATAGACTTGTTTTTATATTGAGTGTCTTAAAAGCTTTAATTAATGCTTTTCTATTATTTTAGAAATAGTTTTAATTAAAGCTTTTTTGTATAACACAAATAGAAAGTTAAAAGGTATTTTACTATATTGTCACGGCTAAATTTTGCATTATTTTTTTATTGCATTTATAAAGTGATAATATGCGTAACACTTTTTTAATATATATAATATATTTATCTTGTTGTTTTCTTTATTGTAATTCGCTTACTGCACAACAAATAAGCCAGAGCATCCAAAATAAAAATTCTAAATTTATAACCGAAATTAGAGGTAAAAATGCAGTTTCAATAGCTGCTGGGACTTCTGTATTAAATGGAGATTTTACCGCTCCTTTATTCGAAATATATACGCATATAGGTTATAAACGATTTTTAGGTCCTTATGTTAATGTAAACTTTGGTTATCAAAAATTTAATTTGGCTTATAAAGATGAATTTAATGAAGGATATATGTCTTTTGATATAAATTTAGAGTTATATCTTTTTCCGCATCATTCGTTTACACCTTTTGTATTTGTAGGAGGCGGATTAAACGCTTCAAACTTTTTTATAAGAAAAGATTCAAAAGTACAAGGCGGAGGTGGATTTGAACTTTTGGTTGCAAGATCTGTGGGAATCAAATTATTTACCGAATATAATTATTTGTTTACTGATGATATAGATGGAAAAATTTCAGGAGATACAGATGATGCCTATTGGAGAGCAGATTTTGGTTTTAATTTTTATTTTGGAAAAAGAGGGAAGCATAAAAGGATTAAAAAAAATGAACAAACGGTTATTAATTCTAATCCAATAATTCATTCTAAAAATTAAATAACTTTATTACTTTTGCGTCACGAAAAAACATCTTCTAAAATGAGTAATGAAGTTAGTAAAAGATATGCACAACGAGGTGTTTCAGCTTCTAAAGAAGATGTTCACAATGCCATCAAGAATATTGATAAAGGCTTGTTTCCAAAAGCATTTTGCAAGATAGTTCCAGATTACCTTACAAACGATGCAGAGTATTGTTTAATCATGCATGCCGATGGTGCTGGTACAAAGAGTTCTTTAGCTTATATGTATTGGAAAGAAACGGGAGATATTTCTGTGTGGAAAGGTATTGCCCAAGACGCGTTAATTATGAATATTGACGATTTACTTTGTGTAGGTGCAACAGATAATATTATGCTGTCTTCTACTATTGGTAGAAATAAAAACCTCATTACTGGTAAAGTTATTTCAGCCATTATCAATGGTACAGAAGAATTAATTTCTGAGCTTAAATATTTTGGTGTAACTATTCATTCAACAGGAGGCGAAACAGCAGATGTTGGAGATTTAGTTCGTACAATTATAGTAGATTCCACAGTCACTGCAAGAATGAAACGCAAGGAGGTTATTGATAATTCCAATATCAAAGCTGGAGATGTTATTGTTGGTTTGTCTTCATCTGGACAAGCATCCTACGAGAAAGTCTATAATGGAGGTATGGGAAGTAATGGGTTGACATCGGCAAGACACGATGTGTTTCATAACTATTTAGCCAAAAAATATCCAGAAAGTTTTGATGCTTCAGTTCCTGAAGATTTGGTTTATTCAGGACACAAAAAATTAACAGATGCAGTTAAAGATGTATCTATTGATGCTGGTAAATTGATACTGTCACCAACAAGAACTTATGCACCAATAATAAAATCTATTCTTTCAAATTACAAAAACGATACTATTCATGGAATGGTGCATTGTAGTGGAGGTGCCCAAACTAAAATTCTTCATTTTATTGACAATTTGCATATTGTTAAGGATAATATGTTTTCAGTTCCACCATTATTTAAATTAATACAAGAGCAATCTAAAACCGATTGGAAAGAAATGTATCAAGTGTTTAATTGTGGACATAGAATGGAGTTATATGTGTCGCCAGAAATTGCTGCTGATATTATTAAAATTTCTAAATCATTCAATGTTGACGCTCAAGTTATTGGTCGTGTTGAAGCAAGTGAATCTAAAAAATTAACAATAAAAAGCGAATTTGGCGTTTTTAATTACTAGTCGATTTTTAAAGCTTCAGGAAAAACTGAAATATCAAAGTCCCATAGTAATGGTAACAAATAATAGGTGGCTAATGTTACTAGTATAATTGATATAACATTCATCCATATTCCAGTTTTTACCATATCCGGAATTTTTAAATAGCCCGAACCAAAAACTACGGCATTTGGTGGTGTTGCTACAGGTAGCATAAAAGCACAAGAAGCTGCTACTGTCACACCAACCATAAGTGTAAAAGGATGTACATTTAAAGCTAATGCAACTGGAGCAATAACGGGTAATAACATTGCTGTAGTTGCAAGATTAGAAGTAATTTCAGTTAAAAAATTTACTGCTAAAATTATTATAAAAAGTAAAACAAAAAGTGGTAAGTTTTCAATTAACGAAATTTGAGAACCTATCCAAACAGCCAATCCACTAGTTTTAAAACCTTCAGCTATAGCTAGCCCACCACCAAAAAGAAGTAAAATGCCCCAAGGTAATTTTACTGCACTTGCCCAATCTATTATTTGAGAACCTTTTTTTGTTTTTGAAGGCAACAAGAATAAAACAAACGCACTAACAAGCGCAATTATAGTATCGTCTATAGCAGGAATAATGCGTTTTAATAAAAAAGAGCGCGTTATCCATAAAAATGCAGTAGTTGTAAAAACAATGAGTACAGTTTTTTCTTCATAACTCATTTTCCCAAGCTGTTTAATTTGCCTATTAATTTCGGCTTTTCCTCCTGGAAAATCATTTTGTTTAAAGGTAAAAGCAGCTTTAGTTAGATATTGCCAACAAATAAATAATAGAACCAATGAAATTGGTAATCCATACATCATCCATTTAGAAAATGTGAGTTCAATGTTATAATGATCTTCTAAAATTCCTGCTAAAATAAGGTTTGGAGGTGTGCCAATTAGCGTCGCAACTCCTCCAATAGAAGCACTATAAGCTATCGCTAACATTAGAGCTTTCCCAAATGTCTTATTTTCATCTTCAATAGTATCTGGATTGTCCTTGAGTTGAGAAATAATTGCCATACCAATAGGCAACATCATAACGGTTGTAGCAGTATTTGAAATCCACATCGATAAAAATGCAGTGGCAACCATAAAACCTAGAATGATACTTTGTACACTAGTGCCAATAATAGCAATAATGTTTAGCGCAATGCGCTTGTGTAAATTCCATTTTTCAATGGCTATGGCTAGAATAAAACCTCCTATATACAGAAATACGTACTTATGTCCAAATGATGCAGTAGTAACACTTAGCTTCATCGCTCCTGTAATTGGGAATAGAATAATTGGGAGCATGGCAGTAACAGCAATGGGAACCACTTCAAAAATCCACCAAATAGCAACCCAAAACGTAGTTGCTAATACCGCATTTGCTTCTTTAGAAAGCCCTTCAGGATGAATAAATAGAAGTGTGAGTGTAAATAATAAAGGTCCTAGAATAAAACCTAGTTTTTTAAAATTTGAATGCTGCATACTAAAAAATTGAGAATGCAAAATACAATAATGAAAACGTAAAATTTATTTTTTAAATAAATTCTTTAACAATAGAAAGAAAAGAAATTGTAAAGAAAACATCAATACAAAACAATCCAGAAAATAATTTAAGCGTCGAAATCCCTAAACTTTTGTAAAGTACCAGTTTTCTTTTGGAAGCTGTTTCATTAATATAATACCATAGAAAAATAGTAAGAAGAAGTTTAGTAATAATGGCAGGAATAATATATGGATTAATAATGATTATTACAATGTTTATTAGAAACGACCATAATACAAATGATCTATAAAATATTAGTATGGATAAAAATTGTTGCATGTTATATATGCTAACGATTTATAATAATTATTATTTTTTTAGTCATAAATAAGACGGCTGTCAGCAATACTTAAAATTCATAAATTATCGTATTTTTGCTACACAATTTATAAAGGTAGATGTTAGAAAAGATACAAATAGTAAAGCAGCGTTTTGATGAAGTCAATGATTTGATTATCCAACCAGATATCATTACTGATCAGAAAAGATATATACCACTTAATAAAGAATATAAGGACTTAAAAAAGATTGTAGATAAAGGAGAAAAGTATGCATCTTTAATGGAGAATATTAAAGAAGCCGAAGAGATTATAGCAGAAGGTTCTGATGCTGAAATGGTAGAAATGGCTAAAATGCAGTTAGATGAAGCCAAAGAAAAACTACCTGCTTTAGAAGACGAAATTAAATTCTTATTAATCCCAAAAGACCCTGATGATGCTAAAAATGTAGTGGTTGAGGTTAGAGCCGGAACTGGAGGTGATGAAGCTAGCATTTTTGCTGGAGATTTATACAGAATGTATTCAAAATATTGTAGTGATAAAGGTTGGAGAGTAGATGTTGTAAACCTAAATGAAGGGACTTCTGGAGGGTTTAAAGAAATTATCTTTGAAGTTTCTGGTGAAGATGTGTATGGAACCTTAAAATTTGAAGCAGGAGTGCATCGTGTACAACGTGTACCACAAACCGAAACTCAAGGGCGAGTCCATACTAGTGCAGCATCAGTAATTGTTTTACCTGAAGCCGAAGAGTTTGATGTAGAACTTGACATGAAAGAAGTGCGTATTGAACGTACAACATCAACAGGACCAGGAGGGCAATCGGTTAATACAACCTATTCAGCAATTAAGTTACATCACGAACCTACAGGAATGATTGTTAGCTGTCAAGACCAAAAATCGTCGCATAAAAACTTAGAAAAAGCCTTAAAAGTATTGCGTTCGCGTTTGTACGAAATGGAATTGGCAAAAAAACAAGCAGCTGATTCTGAGAAACGTAAAAGCATGGTATCTACAGGCGATAGAAGTGCTAAAATTAGAACGTATAATTATCCGCAAGGACGTGTAACAGACCATAGAATTGGATTAACACTTTATGATTTGTCCAACATTATAAATGGCGATATTCAAAAAATAATTGACGAATTAATGCTTGCTGAAAACACAGAATTGTTAAAGGCTAATAATGATGTGATTTAATATGTCATTCTGAACTGTCACATTGAGTGCAGTCGAAATGAAAGTGAAGAATCTTTTATATAAAAATGACCAAAGACCAATTAATAGTACAAATCAAAAAAAAGAAATCCTTTCTCTGTATAGGATTAGATGTCGATTTAAATAAAATCCCACATCATCTACTTAAAGAAGAAGACCCAATATTTGCATTTAATAAAGCCATAATAGATGCAACACATCAATTGTGTGTGGCTTATAAACCAAATACCGCTTTTTATGAAGCTTATGGTTTGAAAGGCTGGAAAGCATTGGAGAAAACAATACAGTATTTAAATAAAAACTATCCTGAGATTTTTACGATTGCAGATGCAAAACGTGGAGATATTGGGAATACGAGTAGCAGATATGCTAAAGCTTTTTTTGAAGACTTAGCTTTTGATAGTATTACAGTAGCACCTTATATGGGAAAAGATTCTGTAGAGCCTTTTTTGGCTTTTGAAGGTAAGCATACCATTCTATTAGCATTGACCTCCAACGATGGATCTTCCGATTTTCAGACTAAATCTGTTGATGGTAAAGAACTTTACAAACAGGTCATAGAAACTTCTAAAACTTGGAAAAATTCTAAAAACCTTATGTATGTAGTTGGAGCGACTAGAGCAGAATATTTGGGTGATATTCGTCAAATTATCCCTGAGAGTTTTTTGTTAATTCCAGGGGTAGGTGCTCAAGGAGGGAATTTACAAGAAGTTTGTAAATATGGTATGAATGAGAATGTTGGGCTTTTAATTAATTCTTCACGCGGCATTATTTATGCTTCAAATAGTTTTGATTTTGCACAGGCTTCAGCTGAAAAAGCTAGAGCACTTCAACAGCAAATGGCAGAAATTTTAAATTAAACTATTGGGGTAGTTTATTTGTAGAGTCTGTCTTCTTGGTTTTTAGTTTCACCAATTTACTTTTAGTTTTAGTTGCATTTAAAACCTTACTTAAGTTAGGTCTTATAGTTCCTACTTTACAAAATTGAGTATTCATAAATGCTTTTATTAGTAAATACGTAAAAAAAGTAAGAATTGGATTTTAGGTGAGTAATTTTTTTAAGAAACCGTTTTAAGAGGATCTCTACTTAGAAATCGTAAACGGTTTAACTTATCTAAAAGTTTTAAGGCTCTATACTCAGCAATATCACTTAATGCAGCATCAGTTTGTCTAAAATTATAAGCATCTTCAATAAGCTGCTTGTATTGCCGTTGCAATTTATTTTGATGTTCTTTTATATTGGAAGATTTACTCATGCTATTAATAAAATATATGCTATTAAATATATTAAATTATTCTGTAACAGTGAGTTAAATTTTGAAATAGTTAACAAAAAAATAGATTTATCTTAAAAATCTTACTCAGCAGAATTGCTTTTACTGACTATCTTTAATAAGACTCAATGTAGTTGTGTTGGTTCTTAGCATTAATATTGGGAAACCACCACTAATGGAAAAAATGTATCTGTTGCTTTTGATGTCTTGTAAAATAGGATAAAATAATTGTTTTATACTTAGAGGTAAGATTTTTTATCTGCTAGATTCAACTATTAAGTGCAACAGCGTGGTTAAAATTAGATAAAAATACTTCATTAGGAGATTTGTATCCCAATAATTTTCTTGGTCTATTGTTTAATTTACTAATAATCATATTTATAGCATTGTTATTTATGAGATTAAAATCTGTTTTTTTAGGCAGGTATTGTCTTATTAATTTGTTGTTGTATTCATTAAGTCCTCTTTGCCAAGGAGAGTATGGTTCGGCAAAGTAAAAATCTGTTTCTAGTTTTTTACTAATTTCTTGATGTTTAGCAAACTCTTTTCCATTATCAGATGTAATTGTTTTAACCAGTTCTTTAAAAGGAGAAAGTAGGTTAATCATTTGTTTTCTTATAGATTCCGTCTTAGTTCCATCGGTTTTAACCATTAGTTCAAATTGACTTCTACGTTCTGTTGCTTTAAGAATGGCTGTTTTATGATTTTTACCGATAATAGTATCTACCTCCCAGTCGCCAAAACGTTCTTTGGTATTTACTATTTCCGGTCTTTGATTTATCATTATCCTATTTGGTATCTGACCTCTTTGGTGTTTTCTATTCAAACGCTTTTTACGCCATCTGCGAGCTGTTCTTAGGTGTAAATACAATGTCCCTCGTTCTGATTGGTTTTTATAGATATATTGATAAATGCTTTCTATACTTACCATAGGTATTTTGTCTAAATCACATCGCCCTTTAATCTGTTCTGGAGACCATTGACTCCTAGAAAGTTTTGAATCAATATACCGTTTCATATTCTGATCAAATACATGATGTTTATAGCTTTCTTTCTTGCGTTCTAAACTCACCTTAATGGCGTAGTTTCCATCGTAGCTACGTTTTTTACTATTCCGTTTTAACTCTCTGCTTATTGTGCTTTTATGAACACCTAAATTATTGGCTATTTGTGGCATTGTACATTTTGCTTTTAGATACGCTTCTATTTGGTATCTTTGAAAGTCGATTAATTGTTGATAATTCATCGGCAATCAGTTTTTTTTCAAATATCGGAAAGTTAACTTTCCGATATTTGTTAACTGTTGCACTTATTACTTGAACTTAGTTCTTTATCTAATATTATTTTATTATGAAAATTTTTCAAACGCCATTGTTTATATTGAGCTTCTGCTTTATTTTCTTTAGTTGCAAACCTGAAGTTAAACAAAAGCCAAAAAAGGAAATTAAGCCAAATCAATACATCACTATTCTTGGTGTTGCTCAAGACGCTGGTTTTCCTCATATTAATTGTGATAATGATTGTTGCAACGCTTTTTATGATGGAACAGAATCTAAAAAATTAGTATCCTGTTTAGGTCTTGTCGATTTAAAAAACAAAAAGAAATGGTTGTTTGATGCTACTCCAGATATGACGCAACAAATTCAGGATTTAAAAATAAATTATTTAGACAATGGAAAAGTAATAGATGGTGTTTTTCTCACTCATGCACATATTGGGCATTATACAGGATTAATGTATTTTGGCTTTGAGGCACTAGGAGGAAATAAAGTTCCTGTATATGCAATGCCTAGAATGAAAGCGTATCTTCAAAGTAATGGCCCTTGGAGTCAGTTAGTATCTTTTAATAATATAGAATTGAGACCATTGCAAAACGACTCTATTATTAGCTTAAATGGAGAATTAAATGTAATACCATTTTTAGTGCCACATCGCGATGAATATTCTGAAACTGTAGGATATAGAATTGTAGGTAATAACAAAACGGCGTTATTTATTCCAGACATTGATAAATGGCATGTTTGGAAAAAGGATATTATTGAAGAAGTTAAAAAAGTAGATTATGCATTCTTAGACGCTTCATTTTTTAGAGATGGTGAAATAGCAAGAGATATGAGCAAAATACCTCACCCTTTTACTACAGAAACTACAACCTTATTTGAAAATGAAGCTATTGAAACAAAGAATAAAATCTATTTTATTCATTTTAACCATAGTAATCCAACTCTAAAAGATTCACATCCCTTAAAAGATAGCATTCAAAATTTAGGATTTCATTTTGCAAAAGAAGGTGATATATTCGCATTATAAAACATTATATTATTCTTAAAAGAGCTCTATTTTTTTGAATATTATGTAAATTGCAACACGTAAAAACACCTTTTTTTATTAATGGAACAAATTAAACCTTATAAGCCAAAGCACAAAGTACGCATTGTAACAGCAGCTTCACTTTTTGACGGGCACGATGCCGCAATAAATATCATGCGTCGAATTATTCAAGCCACAGGCGTTGAGGTGATTCATTTAGGTCATGATCGAAGTGTTGAAGAGGTTGTAAATACAGCCATTCAAGAAGATGCAAATGCTATTGCTTTAACGTCTTATCAAGGCGGTCATAATGAGTATTTTAAATATATGTATGATTTGTTGAAGGAGAAAGGAGCTGAACATATTAAAATATTTGGAGGAGGTGGAGGCGTAATTCTACCTGAAGAAATTAAGGATTTAATGGATTATGGAATTACACGTATTTATGCTCCAGACGATGGTCGTGAAATGGGGTTACAAGGTATGATTAACGATTTGGTTGAAAAGTCAGATTTTGCTATTGGAGATTCCCTAGATGTTGACGTAGATACCCTTTCGGATAAAAATCCTAAGGCAATAGCAAGAGTTATATCTTCGGCTGAAAACTTCCCAGATGTTGCAAAAGGATTATTAGAAAATATTCATAATAAAAACAAAACCTCAAAGACTCCAGTATTGGGGATTACAGGAACTGGAGGCGCTGGAAAATCATCTTTAGTTGATGAGTTAGTACGTCGCTTTTTAATCGATTTTCCTAAAAAAACTGTTAGTATTGTCTCAGTCGATCCTTCTAAGCGAAAAACTGGAGGCGCTTTACTGGGAGACCGTATTCGTATGAATGCCATAAATAATTCGCGTGTATATATGCGTAGTTTAGCGACGCGTCAGTCCAATTTAGCATTGTCAAAATATGTTAATGAAGCTGTTCAGGTTTTAAAAGCGGCCGAATATGATTTAATTATTTTGGAGACTTCAGGAATAGGACAAAGTGATACAGAAATTATTGAACATAGCGATGTGTCGTTATATGTAATGACACCTGAATTTGGAGCAGCCACACAATTGGAAAAAATTGATATGCTCGATTTTGCAGATTTGGTAGCCATTAACAAGTTTGATAAAAGAGGATCCCTTGATGCGCTACGTGATGTAAAAAAGCAATACATGCGCAATCATAATTTGTGGGTTGTACCACAGGATGATTTACCCGTTTTTGGCACCATTGCATCACAGTTTAACGACCCAGGAATGAATACGCTTTACAAAGCGATTATGGACAAGTTGGTTGAAAAATCTGATGCCGATTTAAAATCTACGTTTACCATTTCTAATGAAATGAGTGAGAAAATTTTTGTGATTCCACCTTCAAGAACCCGCTATTTATCTGAAATAGCTGAAAATAATAGAGCTTACGATAATAAGGTAGTTGACCAAGTTGAAGTTGCTCAAAAACTCTATGGAATTTTTAAAACAATATGTTCTGTTGCTGTTATTTCTAACGAAAGTGAGACATCTCATTTGGGTAAGCAAGGATTGAATCAAGATGAGATTCTTCGTGCTGTTCAGAATGATACAGATACAGATTTTATAAAACTATTGATTGGAGAATTTGACCGTGTAAAGCTAAATCTTGACCCTTATAATT
>Ga0114934_10002963_pt1 | contig 10706 bp, 19 predicted proteins | sample 4SBtaG_2_FD_99695 | JGI IMG/M metagenome (GOLD analysis project Ga0114934, IMG submission 99695) | Deep subsurface microbial communities from Kolumbo volcano to uncover new lineages of life (NeLLi) - 4SBTROV10_white metaG | ecosystem: Environmental > Aquatic > Marine > Volcanic ...
ATAATTAACCAACTCAAGTATTGCCATTTGGGCGGCATCACCAATCCGCTGACCAGTCTGAATAATCCTGGTATAGCCACCATTACGGTCCATATAATCGTCCTTCAAGGAATCAAACAGCTTGGCAACTATAGCTTTATCCTGCATAAAAGACAGGGCCTGACGCCTGGCATGCAAATCACCACGCTTGGCCAGTGTCATCATCTTATCAGCTACTCTCCGCACCTCTTTGGCCTTAGGAGTAGTAGTAAAAATTCTTTCATGCTCAAAAAGAGATGTAACCATATTTCTAACCATGGCCTTTCTGTGTGATGTCGTACGGCCAAGTCTTCTTCCTGCTTTTCTGTGTCTCATAATATGCCTCTATTAACTCTCTACTTATCTTCAGATACTGGCTCTGCAGGTACTTCCCAGCCTTCCAGCTTCATCCCCAAAGTCAATTCCATCTCAGATAGTAATTTCTTAATTTCATTGAGTGACTTTCGTCCAAAGTTCTTAGTCTTAAGCATTTCTGCCTCAGACTTCTGAACTAACTCACCGATATAGTTCAGATCAGCATTACGTAAACAGTTTGCTGAACGAACAGACAGTTCTAAATCTTCAACACTTCTAGACAAATTCTCATTATTAGAGACACCACTGATTTCAACAGCTTGCTCAACGACAGGCTCAGCTTGATCCTCATCAAAATTAATAAAAATCTGCATCTGCTCCTTCATTATCTTGCCCGCATAAGACAAGGCATTTTCAGGAGTAATACTGCCATCGGTGGTAACTTCCATGATCAACTTATCATAGTCAGTATGCTGTCCAACCCTTGCTTGACTAACAATAATTTTAACCTTCTGAATAGGAGAAAAGATTGAATCAATGGGAAACGTATCAATACTCATATCATCAGATTTATTATCTTCAGCCGGACTATATCCTTTGCCCCAATTAACTTGAAACTCCGCATTGATATGACCTTCATCACCAGTGATTGTACAAATATGTTTCTCTGGATTCATGACCTCTACTCTACCATCTGGAGACGTAATGTCTGCAGCGGTAACCGGGCCTTTTTCTGATTTATCAATCTTAATAACAGCAGGCTTATCAGATTTCAAATGCAGCCTAACTTCTTTAAGATTTAGAATAATTTCAGTAACATCCTCAAGAATACCAGGCAAAATGGCATATTCATGCTGCGCACCATCAATCTTAACAGTTGTAATAGCGGCGCCTTGAATTGATGACAACAAAACTCGCCTTAATGAGTTACCGACTGTTGTAGCGAATCCTCTTTCTAAAGGCTGGCACGAAAACTTACCAAAACGCTCAGTATGAGTTGCCGGATCAACTTCCAATCTATTCGGAATGATTAATTCCGTCCAATTCCGGTAAAAAGGATCAGATTCCAATAGCATGTTCATTTCTGTATCAGTCATAATCATCAATTATTTAGAATAAAGTTCAACAATAAGATTTTCCTGAATCGGCATAGTAATTTCTTCACGATTAGGCAAAGCCTGAATAGTTCCGGTATATTTATCCTGGTCAAGCTTCAGCCAGCTGGGAACACCACGACGAACAACGGCGCCTAAGCTGTCAGCAATCGACTCAATCTTACGGCTCTTTTCCTTGACCGTAATCTCGTCATTAACAGAAACCTGGTACGAGGGGATATTAACCTTCTTACCATTGATCGTAAAATGATTATGACGTAACAATTGACGAGCCTGATTACGTGAAGATGCAAATCCAAGACGATAAATTACATTATCAAGGCGTCTTTCCAACAACATTAAGAGGTTCTCACCAGTAACACCCTTTGCACTATCTGCTTTAACGAAGTAACGATGAAACTGTCCCTCAAGCATTCCGTACATTCTTCTAACTTTTTGTTTCTCACGTAACTGAATCGCATAATCAGACATCTTGCGTACACGCATACGAGACTGTCCCTGCTGACCAGGCGCATACGATCGTCTTTCAAAGGCACATTTGTCGGAATAACAACGATCGCCCTTAAGAAAAAGTTTTATCTGCTCACGCCTGCACTGCCGACATAAAGCACCAGTATATCTTGCCAATGTACTTCCTCCAGTTTATCCTGCGAATACAATCTTGCTTCGCTTAAGGTTGGTTTTAAACTCTTCTTTTCTTAGGTGGTTTACAACCATTATGCGGGATCGGGGTAACGTCACAAATGCGACTTACCTCCAAACCTACCTGCTGCAAAGCCCGTAATGCCGCATCACGACCAGGACCTGGCCCCTTAATATTAACCTCGACTTTACGCATTCCCTGATCCATGGCCTTCTTGGCGGCAGTTTCAACCGTATTCTGAGCCGCAAAAGGAGTACTCTTACGAGATCCCTTAAAACCTAAACATCCGGAACTACACCAGGAAACGGCATTACCCTTTTTATCTGCAAAAGTAACAAGCGTATTGTTAAATGTGGATTTGATGCTAACAATACCCTCAGGAATATTTTTCTTTTCTTTACTCTTTGCTTTTCTTCTAGGAACAGCCATACAAAACTCCTACCCCAGCACTGCCGGGAAATTAAATGAAATCTTTTTACTTAATTATTTTCTTCCGGCAAGACGTCTGGGGCCTTTTCTCGTTCTAGCATTGGTGCTAGTTCTCTGACCACGACAAGGCAAGCCCTTACGGTGTCGAAGACCACGATAAGAGCCTAAGTCCATCATTCTTTTAATATCCATGGCGACTTCACGACGGCGATCACCCTCAACGGTACAATCACGTTCAATGACCATTCTGATTGCGGCGACCTGATTATCATCAAGACTATCACTATTGAAATCATACTTAAGTTCAACAGCATCTAATATCTTACGGGCCGTTGTTCTGCCTATACCATGAATATAAGTCAAGGCAATTTCCATATGCTTGTTTTTTGGTAAATCAATACCAGCTATACGCGCCAAGGTAATACTCCCAATTTGAAATTTACTTTTAAACTCAACTCAAAAAAAAATTAAATTGAACTTATGACAATTAGCCCTGCCGTTGTTTATGTTTCTTAATTTTACAAGAAACTCTTAAAACGCCTTTACGTTTAAATACACGACAATCAGCACAAATTTTTTTAACCGATGATCTTACTTTCATCTCTATCGCCTTCTTAAATATGTTATTAACATCTAACCCGGATAAACTGGGAAAGGTTCAAACTTTGATAACAATACCTGGATAAGTGCCTTAATGGTTTGCTTAACTTCACAATTTCAATAGCAATTTTCCAGTTTCTCGGAGTCTACACTTCGCTTATCTGTTTTTTATGACAGACTTTCTGGAGCGAGGCACCAAAAGCTATTCCACAAAAAAAAGAAACAGCATAGATACACTAAATACACTAACAATCGCAACTTATTTCTTTCCACCCTTACCACGAAAAATAATTCTGCCTCGAGAAAGGTCATATGGTGAAAGCTCAACTGTTACTTTATCACCCGGAAGAATTTTAATATAATGCATTCTCATCTTACCTGAAATATGGGCCAGAACCTTATGCCCATTCTCTAGTTCAACTCTAAACATCGCATTTGGTAGAGGCTCTAAAATATTGCCCTCAACTTGGATTGCCTCTTCTTTAGCCATATTATCTTAACATCCTATGAGAAAAATTCTGCTCAATAATATCTCCACTCAGTACGAGAGGTTCCCCATTAGTAACTGCAACGGAGTGTTCAAAATGAGCGGAATCTTTTTTATCTCTAGTTATAACCGTCCAACCATCCTTCAGAACATCCACATCAGATGTTCCAACATTTACCATGGGCTCAATCGCAATAACCATGCCTGCGATAAGTCTCGGACTTCGTCCTTTTCTTTTATAGTTAGGCACTTCCGGTGATTCATGCAGATGCGTACCAATTCCATGCCCCACAAACTGCTTAACTACATGAAAAGAATTCTTCTCAACATATTGTTGAACAGCATGAGAAATATCAGAGATACGATTGCCGACCCTAACCTGTTCAATACCGCAAAGAAGAGATGCTCTAGTAACTTCCAACAATTTCAGACGACTGGAACTAACAGAGCCCAAAGGAATTGTTATTGCGGCATCTCCAAAATAGCCTTTATAATTAACCCCAAAATCGACACTTACAATATCACCGTCCTTAATAATAACTTTTTTAGAAGGGATACCGTGTACGACCTGTTCATTAATTGAAACACATAAGCTGGCTGGATAACCTCGATACCCCTTAAAAGCGGGAATTGAGCCGTGCTCTCGAGCATACGACTCAACTAAATTATCTAAATGCTTTGTGCTTACACCAGCCTTAGCCTCAAGCTGAAGTAAATTAAGTGCGCCAGCAACTATCTCATTAGCACGGCACATCAACTCAATTTCTTTTGCTGATTTAATTGTTATGGCACTCATTACTTTATCGTTCGGATCTCTAACGAGAACCGATCTTACCACTTTTTAAGAAACCATCATAATTTCTCATAACTGTATAAGACTCTATCTGGCTAACAGTATCTATGGCAACTTGCACAACAATCAACAAAGCTGTACCACCAAAATAAAAAGGAACATTTAATTTACTAATTAATATTGTCGGCAACACACAAACTAATGAGACATAAATTGCCCCAATTACAGTTAAGCGGACAATAATTTTATCAATAAAATCGGCAGTTTTCTTTCCAGGTCTTATCCCCGGAACAAAGCCGCCGTTCTTTTTTAAATTTTCGGCAACGTCGACAGGATTAAAGGTTACAGCTGTATAAAAAAAGCAAAAGAATACAATCATGATAACGTAAAGGAGGGTATGTAGTGGACTCCCCCAAACCAATAAGGCAGATACGCGCTGAACCCAGTCAATTTTGATAAAACCACCAATTGTGGCCGGAAACATCATTATCGAAGAAGCAAAAATAGGCGGAATAACCCCAGACATATTAATTTTAAGAGGTAAATGTGATCGTTGGCCGCCATACATCTGTCGTCCAACCATCCTTTTGGCATACTGAATTGGTATACGACGTTGAGCTGTTTCAAAATAAACTATGACCCAGACAACCGCAGCCATCATTACCAGGAGAATCGGGATCATTATTAATGTCATTTCCCCCGCAGAAGCCATTTTAATTGTATTTACAATAGCAGCAGGCATCCTTGCGACAATACCAGCAAAAATAATGAGAGAAATACCATTACCAATACCTCGCTCAGTCATCTGCTCACCAAGCCACATAATAAAGGCAGTACCTGATGTGAGAGTAATAATGGTCATAAGTCGAAATGACCAGCCTGGATCAATAACAATCATGGCGTTACCCGACGGCGCAGCCATTCCTTCAAGACCGATACTAATAAAAGTGGCCTGAATAACACTAAGAACTACCGTAGTATAACGAGTATATTGTGTTATTTTTCTTTGACCAGCCTCACCCTCTTTTTGCAGGGCTTCTACAGCAGGAACGACTACAGCCAGCAATTGGAAAATAATGGACGCACTAATATACGGCATAATTCCCAAAGCAAATATAGAAAAATTTTTCAGAGCGCCGCCGGAGAACATATTAAACATGCCAAAAATTGTGTTGGCATTTTTAGCAAAAAAATCCCCCAGTGCTTCGCCATTAATCCCAGGGGTAGGAATTTGCACTCCCATGCGATAAACAGCAAGCATCAATAATGTAAAGATTACGCGTCTTTTTAACTCGGGGATTCTTGCTGCACCCTGCAGACCACTTGCCATAGTCTAATCCTCTATTGTGCCGCCAGCGGCCTCGATTTTAGTTCGGGCTGATTTACTTACCTTATCGACCTTCAAGGTTACCTTCTTGGAAATTTCACCCGTTCCCAAAATCTTGACAAGAGAGAACTTTTTACAAACCAAGCCATTATCGACTAATGCTTGACGATCAATAACTGCATCATTATCAAAACGCTCAAGGTCGCAAACATTAACAACGGCATATGAAGTCTTGAAAATATTAGTAAAACCTCGTTTGGGCAATCTTCTATGCAAAGGCATCTGACCGCCCTCAAATCCAGGTCTTATAGAGCTACCAGAGCGCGATTTATAACCCTTCTGGCCACGTCCAGCAGTCTTACCATGACCCGTACCCTGACCACGTCCAAGTCTTTTTCTTTGTTTTGTCGATCCCGGGTTGGGAGACAAATTACTAAGATTCAACATATCTAATCCTCAACCTTTACCAGGTGCTGAACCTTACGGATCATACCTTGTATTTCAGGAGTATCTTTACGAATTACCGTTTTGTTTGTTTTAGTCAAGCCCAGCCCAATAAGAGTAGCCCGAATTTTTTTTGGACTACCTATGCAACTTTTCTTTAATGTTACCTTGACCTGCTTATCCATTTTATTGTCCTTAAATGAAACTTAATTACTATTGTTCGACACAGTGATCTACTTGCTGATTATATTCTCAGGATCCTTGCCCCGGATTGCGGCAATCTGCTGCGGAGTGCGAAGACGTCTAAGTCCATCCAAGGTAGCCTTAACCAGATTATGAGGATTATGAGATCCAAGGCATTTTGTAAGAATATTCTGTACACCAGCGGCCTCAAGAACAGCGCGAACAGCACCACCCGCAATAACTCCAGTACCTGCAGATGCCGGCTTCAGCATTACACTGCCAGCTCCGTACTTACCCGTAATTTCATGAGGTATTGATGTCTCAAAGGTGGAAACCTTGCTCATATCTTTTCTTGCTCTCTCTACTCCCTTACGAATTGCTTCGGGGACAAGATTTGCTTTACCAAGACCGTAGCCAACTGAACCGCTTCCGTCTCCAACAACAACTATAGCACTAAAGCTAAAACGTCGGCCACCTTTGACCACCTTTGCGACTCGATTAATGAAAACTATCTTTTCAATTAACTGATCGTCTTTATCATTATTACTAAAATGTGCCAAGGATTTCTCCTCCCTTGATGTTTACAAATTTAAAATACAAGGCCGCCCTCGCGCGCCCCTTCAGATAAAGCCTTAACACGACCATGATATATATAACCACCACGATCAAATACAACTTCCTTAATACCATTGGCCTTTGCCTTCGCAGCCAACACCAAACCAACTTTATTGGCTTTAGAAGTCTTGTCAGACAAATCAGCTTCAACAACTTCACTGTTTAAGTCCGATGCTGCAGCCATAGTATGTCCTTTGGTATCATCAATTATCTGAGCGTATATATGCTTGCCACTTTTAAACACTCGTAAACGTGGACGCTCTGTTGTTCCTGTTACATTTTTTCTGATACGCTTAACACGTTTCAGCCTTGCAACAATTTTTTTATTTGTTTTTGCCATTATCTACGCCCCGCTTATTTCTTACCAGCAGCCTTACCGACCTTCCTGGCAATATATTCATTTTCGTAACGAATTCCTTTCCCCTTATATGGTTCAGGCTTACGAATCTCTCTAATTTTTGCGGCAGTCAGCCCCAGCACTTCTTTATCAATTGACTCAAGAATAATTTCATTATTATTCACAGAGCCCTTAACAATCTTTGGCAGAATAAATTCTACCGGATTCGAATAACCGACATTCAGAGTTAGCTTGCTACCAGAAACTTTAACTTTATAGCCAACGCCATCAAGTAAAAGTTTTTTCTGAAAACCTTTATCAGTGCCGACAATCATATTATTAACTAAAGATCGACTCAAACCACGAAAAGCATCTGTTGTTTTACTATCGTCAAGCACGTTAACAGACAAAACATTGCCTTCCGCAGTAATCTTAATTTCCGGACGCAGAGTACGTTCTAAAGAGCCTTTAGGACCAGTTATCTTTACATAACTATCCTTTATCTCACATTTTACTCCACTTGGAACGATGATATCTTTATTACCAATCCTGGACATTGGTTATCTCCAAATTAATACTATTAACATTCATATGAAAAGATCACCAGACTTCACAAATTATTTCGCCACCAATCTTCTTTGCTCTAGCCTGCCGACCACTAATAACACCATGAGAGGTAGAAATTATTGATATTCCCAAACCAGACATAACCGGAGGCAATGAATCATGTTTTGCGTAAACTCGGCAACCTGGTTTACTAACCCGCCGCAGTCCAGTAATAACCCGATGGCCATCTTGATCATATTTTAAATTAATCCGCAAGGTGTTCTGCGGGCCTTTTTCCTCAATAATCTGAGATCCATTTATATATCCCTCATCCTGCAAAATAAGCGCAAGACTGTGTTTCATTATAGAAAAGGGTATATCTACAGTTTCAAAATGCACCATTCCGGCATTTCTAATTCTGGTCAGCATATCTGCCAAAGGGTCACTCATCGACATGGAACTAACTCCTTAATTTAAGCATCACTTGGAGGCCTGATAATATCACTATCCCATTCAGGGACAAGCACCTTATAGATTCTTTTCTAAAACACAGGTAAGCGTAGACTCCGGGTAAGCAAAGACCCGGAGAAAACAATCTGTAAGGTACTAAATAAAGACTAAATTTATACCTACCAACTGGATTTAGTCACTCCTGTAACTTGACCATTATTGGCAAGAGATCGAAAACAAATACGGCAAATGCCAAATTTTCTTATAAAACCGCGTGGACGTCCACATAAAGGACAACGATTATACGCCCTTACTTTAAATTTTGGTTTATTCTGACTTTTTGCAATTATTGATTTTTTAGCCACTTTTTACCTCGAGCGTCTACTTATTTTCGGAAAGGCATTCCCAATGATTTTAACAAATAACGACCTTCATCATCAGTTTTAGCGCTGGTTGCTATAACGATATTAAAGCCCTTGATTTTATCAATCTTGTCGTAATTAATTTCAGGAAAAATAATTTCTTCCTTAACTCCAAGCGCATAATTTCCACGACCATCAAAGGATTTAGAAGAAACTCCTCTAAAGTCTCTAACTCGTGGCAAGGCGATATTAACCAGTTTAGCAAGAAAATCATACATCTTGTCCTTACGGAGAGTTACACGACAACCAATCGCAACACCCTCACGCAATTTAAAACCAGCAATAGCTTTCTTAGCCCGGGTTACAACGGCTTTTTGACCTGCAATACGGGTCAGTTCATCAACAGCTCCATCAACCATCTTAGGGTTTTGAACTGCTTCACCAAGTCCCATATTCAAGACAATCTTGGTAACTTTTGGTACTTCCATAATTGATTTATATCCAAAATTTTCCATCAATTTGGGTACACAATTATTTTTATAATTTTCCTGCATACTAGACATTTATGATCTCCTTAAAAGAAGGACAGGCAATTACTGCTCTACCTGCTCTCCGCATTTCTTGCAGAAACGAATTTTACTACCATCATCCATAAATTTGCGACCCAAGCGAGTGGTCTTGGAACATTTAGGACAAATAAACTTAAGATTAGACATATCAATCAAGGCCTCTTTATCTAATATTCCACCTTGCTGATTAGCCTGATTAGGCTTGGTATGCCTTTTGACCATGTTTACCTTCTCAACTATAGCCATATTTTTACCACGAACAATGCGAAGTACTTTACCAACCCGGCCTTTATCTTTACCGGCAATAACTTCTACCTGATCATTGCTTTTAATATTACATGCACCCTGCATCTTAATCTGCCTCTTATTAATTCATAATGTAATTCTTTATCATTAGGCTAAGCCCTCCATAAAGAACAAATGTAGATATCTGTTATGCAATTAAAGTACTTCTGGTGCCAATGAAATAATCTTCATATATCCTTTTGCCCTAAGTTCACGAGCAACCGGACCAAAGATTCGAGTACCAACAGGCTCACCACTCTGACCTAGCAAAACAGCCGAATTTTCATCAAACTTTACCGTTGAATCATCCACTCTGCGAATCTCCTTAGTAGTTCGTACAACAACGGCCTTGGTAACATCACCCTTCTTAACTTTGGCGTTAGGAATAGCCTCCTTCACGGTAACGACTATGATATCACCAACGCTTGCATATCGTCGTTTTGAACCGCCAAGTACCTTAATACAAAGAGCCTTTTTAGCCCCGGAATTATCTGCAATCTTTAAAACAGTCTCGCTCTGGATCATAACTCAATAACCAAGTGTTTATCTAACCAAACAACTATCCTAGTGTTAGAATAATAAAGAGATCAGAATAATAATATATCAATCAACAACCTTCCATGCCTGCATACCCACAACAACTACGCCGTAAGTATTAAACTGCCTTTGAAACCACTTCACGCAGACGCCATCTTTTGTTTTTACTTAGCGGTCGACATTCTTCTATAAGCACCTTATCACCGAGCGAACATACATTAGCAGGGTCATCGGCCATATACTTTTTATGGAGACGAATTCTTTTACCATATAACTTATGTTGCACGATTCTTTCTGTCATAACAACAATGCTATTAGTCATTTTATCACTAACAACAACACCACCAAGTGTTTTTCGAACTTTTACATTATCTGTCATCTTACTATTCACCAATTTATTAGCCTGCAAATCAAGAGTTTGTTGCCGCAAGGCGTTTTTCAGACCTAACAGTTTCAACCCTGGCAATATTCCGACGAAGCACCTTAAGTGTCGCAGTATTTTCTAAAGGCCGAATGCCATGTTTAAATTTTAGTTTAAAAAGTTCTTCTGCTAAATCATTTGACTTCGCTGCCAATTCATCATCGCTAAAGGAGCGTATATCTGTAATTTTCATATGGTATCCTCCTTTGCTATAACTTTTGTGGCAAAAG
>Ga0114934_10002964_pt1 | contig 10705 bp, 8 predicted proteins | sample 4SBtaG_2_FD_99695 | JGI IMG/M metagenome (GOLD analysis project Ga0114934, IMG submission 99695) | Deep subsurface microbial communities from Kolumbo volcano to uncover new lineages of life (NeLLi) - 4SBTROV10_white metaG | ecosystem: Environmental > Aquatic > Marine > Volcanic ...
ATCCGAGCGACTGGGTGCTCAGGTCCTTACCTGGGCGCAATTCCTTCTCGTATGCATGGTGCTGCCGGTCAACATGCATCCCAGCCTTCTCATAAAGTCGTGTCGCGCCGGTGAGGCTCTCCGAATCGACGCCGAGGCAGACCTTCTTCTTTCCCCTTTGGTAGAACTCGCCGAAGGAGTGGCGGAGCAATGCAAGGGCCAGTCCCCTCCGCCGCCAGGGACGGCGGACTCCCAGCTCGTCAACGATCCCCATCTCCGGGTCTTCAGGGATCTTGGGCCAGCAGAGCGAGATACCGGCGATCTCATCGCCGTCCAGCGCCAGGAACCAGAGGGAGGGGTCGAAATCCTCACTGTGGTTGATCCAGTGTCTCCACTGCTCCAGCTCCTCCTCAAACGGCGACTCCACGTATCCCCAATGGTCCTTGAAGGCCTCGCGGACCGCGGCGACCGTGGCGCGGTCGTCCTCTTTGGGGACGAATGCCCGAACGGTTATCCCCTCAGGCCACTTGGGCGGAGGCGGCGGCCCGTCCATCTCGATGACCATCCGCCAGAAGTGCCTGATCACCTTAAACCCTTCTTTCTCCAGGAGTTCCTGAGCCAGTTTATCCTGGTGGAGTGCCCCGTAGCGCAGGACGACGCGGGTGCCGGGAGGCGCCTTGGGGATCGCCTGGCGTGCCCGCTCCTCCGCCCAGCGAAGCAGGTAGGTCCCAATACCCTGACCACGGTAGTTGGGATGGACCCGGCTCCCGCTCCAGATGCGCACATGAGGTTCGGCGATATCCCAGACCTCCACGAATCCGACGAGCTCTCCCGCGGGCGCGAGCACGACGCGAGTGTCGGTCTCCAAGTTGAACTTAGGGGTGCTCCACTCGACCCGCGTCTCATTCGCGTCGTGCTGCTTTTTGCCGGTAAGCTCCTCAGAGCAGATATTGAAGAGCGTTACAGCGGCCTCCAGGTCCTCCATCGATGCTGGACGCACGGTAAAGCCTTTCATTTATGACCTCCCCCCCCTTCAGGATGGGGTAATTATATCAATGTAATTGCGTCGCTGCCAGGCACATAAGGTGATCCCGCCTTCAGCGGGCCAGGGTTTTTGATGTGCTTGTCACCGATCAGAAGAGAGAAGGGGGCCGCATCGATAAACTTTCAAGGACAGACTACAGCTCCCGCAGGATCGCGCGGATCAGTCTGATTAAATCCTTCCCTCGCTTCGCCGTCATCTCCAGGACCTCCTCGTGGGTCAGCTTGGCATGGCCGATCCCGGCGGCCATGTTGGTCACGCAGGAGATTCCTAGAACCTCCAAGCCGCAGTGGGCTGCGGCGATCACCTCCGGGACGGTGGACATCCCCACGACGTCCGCCCCCAGCCGCCTGTAAGCTTGGATCTCCGCCGGGGTCTCATACATCGGCCCGGGCACTGCAAGGTAGACACCCTCCCCCAGCTCGATCCCCTCGTTGATTGCCGCCCGGACCGCGACCTCCCGCAGCCTCGGGCTGTAGGCCTCGCTCATATTGGGGAACCGCGGGCCGAGCTCTTCAAGGTTCTCCCCTCGCAGGGGGTTATCGGGGATCATGTTGATCTGATCTTTTATCAGGACCAGATCTCCTGGAGAGAATCTCTCATTGATCGCCCCCGCAGCGTTGGTGATGAATATTTTTTTAATTCCCAGAAGCCTTATCACCCGCACGGGGAAGGCCACCTCGCGCATCGCGTAGCCCTCATAGTAGTGGACTCGCCCCTTCTGGGCCAAAATATCCTTGCTCTCAAGCCTCCCGATGCAGAGCTCCCCGGCGTGGCCGGGGACGGTCGATTGGGGAAAGTGAGGGATCGCGGCGAAGGGGAGGCAGCGCTCATCTTCCATCTTTAAAGCATTAGAGAGTCCAGAGCCGAGGATCAGGGCGATCTTTGGCTCGGCTTCGATTCTGTTCCGGATATATTCGGCGGCGGCCCGCAGCCCCTCTAATCCCTTAACCATCAGCGAGCCTCGAGGATCCCCAGGCGACGCCTGATCCGCTCCAGCCCTGATCTGATCGCGCGCGCCCGCACCTCGGCCACCCCCTTGATCCGCATCAGCTCCTCCTCCGGGGCCCGCAATAGGTTTTGCAGCGTCCCGAACTCCGCTACCAGCTCCTCAATCACCGACATGGGGAGCCGCGGGATCTCCGAGAGCACGCGGTAGCCCCGCGAGGGAATCGCCGTATCGAGCGCCTCCTCCCCGCCCTCATACCCCACGATCCCCATGATCCGCTCCGAGGAGAGTAATTCTTCTGTTGGGAGGGCGCGGATCTCGGCGATGATCTCCGCGCTCGGCCGCTCGTCCACCTTGAAATCCCGCACTAATAGGTCGAAGGTCTCATCGACGTTGAGCATCATCCACTCCAAGAGGAGCTCCATCAGCTCCCGCTCGCTCCCCAGCTCGACGAACCAGCGGCGGACCTCGTCCTCGATCTCCAGCATCTGGACGATCAGTTGGATCACGTTCGCCACATGGAAGGGGAAGACCCTTCCTTCGAACTCCAGCATCGTCAGCTCGCCCAGGAGGTCGTCGAAGGTGCCCCGATACTGCTCCAGAATGCGCAGTGCCTGGTTGACGCGGGAGACGATCATCGGGATATTATGCAGGAGATACTTAAGCTGGCCGTAATAGATGGTGACGCGGCTCAAGGCGGCGGAGATGGCGATCACTGGGACGCCGAGCTGCTTGGCCACCCGCTCGGCGGTGAGGTGCCTTGTCCCCGTCTCCTCGGAGGAGATCATGGGGTCGGGGACGAGATAGGCATTGGCATAGATGATCTTCTTCAAGGAAGGATCGAGCACCACGGCGCGATCCATCTTGGAGAGCTCGGCCAGTCGCTGGGGGGTGAACTCGGTATTCAAGCGGAAGCCACTCTGGACGACCTCCCTGGCCTGCTCCTCCTTGGCGATCATGATCAGCCCGCCCTTCCCCAGCTCAATGATCGCATCGAGCGCCTCGCGCAGGGGGGTTCCCGGGGCAAGCCGCTTTAAGACCTCCACCAGGGCTCTGTTCAAGAGAGGAGCACCTCCATCGCCTCTTCCACGTCCGCCGCGGGAGAGAGCTCCAGATTCAAGCCCTTAAGGGCATTGCTAGGGGGGATGACCGCCCGCCGATAGCCCAGTCTCTCTGCCTCGCTCAGCCTCTCTTTGAGTCGCTTGACCGGCCGGACCTCCCCCGCCAAGCTCACCTCGCCGACGACCACCGTCCCCCAGTCGATCGGACGGTCCTTAAAGGAGGAGACCACGGCGGCAGTCACGCCGAGGTCGGCCGCCGTCTCCCTAATCGTGAGCCCCCCGGCGGTGCTGAGATAGACGTCCTCGCCGCCAATTTGTATTCCTAATCGCTTTTCGACCACCGCGAGCAGCAGGGCCACGCGGTTGTAATCGATGCCGGTCGATCTACGCTGGGGGTAGCCCCCGCCGTAGCGCCCCCCGGCGACGAGGGCCTGGACCTCGACGAGGATCGGCCGCGTCCCTTCTAGAGAAGGGACGATCACCGAGCCAGGCTTCGGCTGGGCGGAGCGGACGGTGAACAGCTCCGAGGGGTTTGTGACCTCTCTCAACCCCCGCTCGCTCATCTGGAAGACCCCAACCTCCTCGATCGAGCCGTAGCGGTTCTTGGCCGCACGGAGCAAGCGGACGGAACTCTCCCCTCTCCCCTCAAGGTAGAGGACGACATCGACCAGGTGCTCGATCGCCTTCGGCCCGGCAAACTCCCCGCTCTTGGTGATGTGACCGATGAGGAAGATGGGGACCTCCAGCTCCCGGGCGAGCTGGGAGAGGAGGAAGGTTGCTGCCCCGACCTGGCGAGTGCTCCCCGGCTCTCCGGCCTTCTCCCCCGGGGGGAAGATCGTTTGAATTGAATCGATCACCACCGCCTGTGGCTTGAGCTCACGGGCCTCGTGCTCCACATACTCCAACCGCTGCTCACTGAAGATTAATAGCTCTTGTGAATTCGCTAGCCTAAGGCGGCGGGCGCGGAGCTTCACCTGGGCCGGTGACTCCTCCCCGGAGACGTAGAGGACCAGCCCACCGTTTGCGAGGCGCTCGGCGACCTGGAGCATCAGGGTCGATTTGCCAACCCCCGGCTCCCCACCGATCAGGATCACCGAGCCGGTGATCACCCCACCGCCCAAGATGCGATCGAATTCCTCAATCCCCGTCGCCAGGCGCCCACCCTCACGCAGCTCGATCGCGGCGAGCGGCTGCGGCTTGGTGCGGGACTCCAGCTTGGGGGCCTTGTCGCCCTCGCTGACCCGTTCGAAGCTATCCCACTCGCCGCACTGGGGACACCGCCCCAGCCATTGCGGCGAGCGGTAGCCACACTCCCGGCAGCGGTAGAGGGTCCTCTTCATTTATCCAGGACTGGCTCGGGAACCCGCTTGGTGAACTTCATCTCCCCGTCCTGGGCATCGATCTCGATCAGGTCCCCCCGTCCGAACTCCCCCTCGAGGATCCGGTCGGAGATAGCGTTCTCCACCAGCCGCTCGATCGTCCGTCGTAGGGGGCGCGCGCCATACTTGGGATCGTAGCCCTCCTTGATCAGGAGGTCCTTGGCCGCCTGGGTGAGCTCGATCGCGATCCGCCGCTCCGCTAGGCGTTCCTGGAGTTCCGCGATCATCAGGTCGGCAATCGCATAGACCTCCTCCTGGGTCAGTTGGTGGAAGACGATCGTGTCGTCTAATCTGTTGAGAAACTCCGGCCGGAAGGTCTGCTTGACCTCGCCCATCACCCGGGCCTTCATCTCCTGATAGGAGAGCCTGGAGTCGGCCTCCGCGGCCCCGAAGCCGAGGGTCGTCCGGTCGGTGATCAGCTTCCCGCCCAAATTGCTGGTCATGATCAGGACGGTGTTGCGGAAATCGACCCGCCGCCCCTGACTGTCAGTCAGGATCCCGTCGTCCATCACCTGGAGGAGGATGTTGAAGACGTCGCGATGGGCCTTTTCGATCTCATCAAAGAGGATTACCGAGTAGGGCCGGTGGCGGACGGCCTCGGTCAGCTCGCCAGCCTCCTCATAGCCGACATAGCCCGGTGGAGCCCCGATGAGCCGCGAGACGGAGAAGCGCTCCATGTATTCCGACATGTCTATCCTGATCAAGGCCTCCTCGTCCCCGAAGAGGAACTCGGCGAGGATCTTAGCGAGATAAGTCTTCCCCACGCCCGTCGGCCCGAGGAAGAGGAATGAGGCAATCGGCCGCTTGGGGTCCTTCACCCCGGCGTAGGCGCGGCGGATCGAGCGGGCGACTGAGATCACCGCCTCCTCCTGATCCACGTAGCGCTCATGGATCTTCTCCTCCATGTAGATCACTCGTTTGGATTCTTCTTCGGTCATGTGGCCGACGGGGACACCGGTCCAGGAGGAGACCATCTCGGCGATGTCCATCTCGGTGACCACGCCCTCGAACTCGCGGAACTCCGTCTCCAACCGCCCCAATTCCTCCAAGAGCCCTCGGCGGCGGTCGCGGAGCTCCGCTGCTCGCTCGTAGTCCTGCCCGGAGACGGCGATCTTCTCCTCCTCAGTCACCTCGCTCAATTCCGCCTTCAGCTCACGGATCTGGGGGGAGGGCGAGGAGGAGGCCAGCTTCACCTTGGCCGCCGTCTCGTCGATCAGGTCGATCGCCTTATCGGGGAGGAAGTGGTCGGTGATGTAGCGGTCGGAGAGCTTGGCCGCGGCGGCCAGCGCCTCATCCGTTATCTTGACACTATGATGGGCCTCATATCGCGGCCTAAGACCCTTGAGAATCTGGATCGTCTCGGCCACGGTCGGCTCATCGATTATGATCTTCTTAAATCGCCGCTCCAGGGCTGAGTCGCGCTCGACATACTTTCTGTATTCATCAGAGGTGGCTGTCCCAATGCACTGGATGAGGCCCGAGGCGAGCGGCGGTTTTAGAATAGCAGAGGCATCGATCGCCCCCTCGGCCCCGCCGGCCCCGACCACCGTATGCAACTCATCGATAAACAGGATTACATTGCTCGACTCGGTCACCTGATTGATTAAAGACTTTAAACGCTGCTCGAACTCCCCGCGGTATTTGGTCCCGGCGACCATCGAGGCCATGTCCAGCTCGATGATCTCCTTATTCTGAAGCGTCAGGGGGACATCTCCGGCAGCGATCTTCCGGGCCAGACCCTCGACCATGGCCGTCTTCCCCACCCCAGCCTCACCGATCAGCGCGGGGTTGTTCTTCTTCCGCCGGGAGAGGGTCTGGATGATCCGCTGGATCTCCTCCTCGCGGCCGATCACCGGATCGAGCCGCCCGGCGCGGGCCTCCTCCACCAGGCTTCGGCCAAATTCAAAGCTCTTCCACCGCCGCTCCTCCCTCCCTGCCCGCACGCCCATCATCCCTCGCTCGCTCATTGCCAGGAAGGAGCGGACCTTCACTGCATCGATTCCATAGCGCCCCAGGATCTGGGCACCAGGCCCCCGACCCTCCTCGAGGATTGCCAGGAGCAGGTGCTCGGGGCTGATCAGCCCCTGGCCAGAGTTGCGGGCCTCGTCGTAGGCAATGTTGATCACCTGTTTCAGTTGGGAGTTTGGCTTGAGCTCCCGCGGGACAAAGCCGCTACGGCCCCGGCCAAGCCCCCCCTCTAGCTCCCGCGAGACTCCCAGGTAGGTGATCCCGCTCCGCTCGAGGAATTTGTTGGCCGCTGTGCCGCGGACCTTGAGCAGGGCGAGGAGCAGGTGCTCCACGCCGACATAACCATGCCGCCATTGGCTCGCCTCATCGTAGGTGACTCCCATGATCTCCTGAGCCGGACGCGAAAAGCGATTATACATCTCCTGCATCAGCCTCCACCTCCCTGATCCCTACCAACATCAATTCCATTATAGTAATCCGTGGTTGCCTTGTCAAGCTGGCCTCCGCGATTAACCTCATTCATCATCTCTTCTATTCCTTTCTTGTAAAAAAGATCAAGCGCCGCGACCGCCCGGGCCAAAACTGCTCCAAGCCCCTTCAGCTCCTCAGGGGTAAAGCGACCGAGGACGTAAGCGGTGAGGTCTCCCTGAAAGCCGCGGCTGCCGATCCCGATCCGCAACCGCGGGACCTCCTCAGTCCCCAGCTCCTCGATAATCGATTGTAAGCCCTTATGGCCACCGGAGCCGCCCCGCGCCCGGGCCCGCAGCCGCCCCCAGGGGATGTCAAAATCATCGTAGACGATCAGGCAATCCTCCAGCTTGAGCTTGAACCGCGCGACGATCTCCCGCACGGCCAGGCCGCTACGGTTCATGTAAGTGAGTGGCTTGACCAACAATCGATCGTCCCTGGCCCGATAGACCAGCGCCCGGTTCACCCGCCGCCCGCGGAGCCTTGCTTTGGTGAGGAGCCCCCGGAGGGAGGCCTGCGGGCGAAGCTGCTCCAGGTAGCGATCGATGGCCATAAAGCCGAGGTTGTGCCTCGTCCGCCGATACCGCGCTTCGGGGTTCCCCAGGCCGAAGATCGCCTTCAACTCTGCTCTTCAGTCTCTTCTTCCTCAGCGGCCTCCTCCGCCTCGGCTTCAGTCCCTTCCTCGGCTTCAGCGGCGACCGGTGCGACCACACGCCGCGGGACCTTGACCATGGCGATCGGAATCTCCGGCGGGGTGAGAATCTCCACCCCCTCCAGTTGGAGGTCTTGCACGCGGATGGAGTCGCCCACGTCGAGGGGGCTCACGTCGATCTCGACCTTCTCCGGGATCTGCTGGGGAAGCCCCTTGACGGAGATCTTCGTCCGCAGCCGCCGCAGGACTCCACCGAACTTGCGCCCCTCCGGCTCGCCGCGCAGGAGGACCGGGACCTCGAGCTTGATCTGCCGCTCCGCGCTGGGAAGGTAGAAGTCGATATGCAGCACCCGATCGGTGAGCGGATCATACTGGATCTCCTTGATGAACGTCTCCCACTCCTCCCCATCAAGGGCCAGGGTGATCCGCGAGCTCCGCGTGATCCTTCCCAAAAGCTTTTCCAACTCACCTCGCTTGACCTGGATCAGCCGGTGGAGCCCATGGCCGTAGATCACCGCAGGGACGAGCCCCCGTCGGCGGAGCTCCCTGGGGTTCCCTTCCTGTCTCTCCTCTGCCTCCAATCGATACATCTCGACCTCCTCGCTAAAGATGGGGGAAGACCTCGCTTACTGACCTATTCTCATGAATGCGCCCGATGACCTCGGCGAAGAGCTCTCCCACCGAAACTCGCTCTATTATACCATCTCCGTCGTCCGGCGGGGGGATGGAGTTGGTCACGACGACCCGTCGCAGGGAGGAGGCGTGCAATTGCTCCAGCGCATTGCCAGCGAAGAGCCCATGGGTGAAGGCGGCATAGATCTCCCCGGCCCCCTCCTCTTGGAGGACCTTCATCGTGGTGATGAGCGTCCCGCCGGTGGTGATGATGTCATCGACGATGATCGCCCGTCGCTTTCGGACCTCCCCGATGAGGTTGAGGCTCTCCACCCGCTCGCCCGTCACCCGCCGCTTCTCCACGATCGCCAGTGGTCTTCTCAGCCCCTCGGCGATCGCCCGGGCCCTTTTTACCGCCCCCAGGTCCGGCGAGATGATCACTGTCTCCTCGTCGGCGATCCCGCGGGAGCGGAAGTAATCGATGAAGATCGGGTCGATCATCAAATTATCTACCGGTATATTGAAAAATCCCTGGATCTGACCCGCGTGAAGGTCGAGAGTCAACACGCGGTCCGCCCCCGCTGTCTCGATCAGGTTGGCCACCAGCCGTGCGGAGATTGGGACCCGGCCCATAAGTTTTCTATCCTGCCGCCCGTAGCCATAGTAGGGGATGACGGCGGTAATCCGCTCAGCCGAGGCCCGCCGTAGGGCGTCGATCATGATCAGAAGCTCCATCAGGTTCTCGTTCACCGGGGGCGAGGTCGGCTGGATGACGAAGACGTCGGCCCCCCGGACGTTCTCCCCGATATGGACAGAGGTCTCTCCATCGGGGAACCTCCCCACCTCCGCCGCGCAGAGCGGCACCCCCAGATAATCGCTGATCTCCTCCGCCAGTTGGGGGTTGGCGTTCCCTGCAATCAGCTTCAGCTCCGGTTCGCTCCTCACTGGCCCTCCTTCTGCCTCTTGCAGCTAATGAGACTCATAATGATCCTGCTCCTCTCTCCGATCGCGAAATCCTCGACCAGCGAGCTCTCGATCAGGGCCCCTCCCCCAATCCGACTCCGCCCCCTGATCGCGCTGCCCAGCCCAATGATAGCCTCCTCTCCAACTTGGACATCCTGCTCGACGATCACCGTCTCCGGCACAATGACCGTGGCGCCAACGGCCATTATCCGGGAGAGCTTCCGCCGGCGCAAGACTACCTCGGCCCGCGCCAGATCCATCCTGGAATTGACCCCCAAAAGCTCCTCCCCCTCCACGGCCACCAGCGCCCGCACCGCCTCGCCCCGCTCGCGGTAGCGCGAGACGACATCGGTGAGGTAATACTCCCCTTGGGCATTGGCATCATCCAGTTCTGAGAGAGTCTCCCAGAGGAGGTGATCGTTGTGGACGAGATAGATTCCACTGTTCACCTCGCGGATCCTCTCCTGTTCCTGGGTGGCATCCCTCTCCTCGACGATCCGCGCGACATCTCCCTGCCGGTCGCGGACGATCCGCCCGTAGCCGCTGGAGTCCTCCAGCTCCATTGTCAGCAGGGAGAGTGCTCCATCATGAAAGGCGATAAATCTTTTGAGAGGCTCCGCCCGCAACAGTGGGAGGTCACCGGGTATGATGAGCAGCTCCCCGCCCTTGCCTTCCAGAGCCGGGCGGGCCTGGAGGAGCGCATGGCCGGTGCCGAGCTGTTCCTGCTGCTCGACGAAGGTGAGCCCCCTCCCGGCGAACCGCTCCCGCACCTGCTCCCCCTGATGGCCGATGACGACGATCGTCTCCTCAGGGTTTAGCGGGGCCACCGCCTGGAGGACGTATTCCAGAATCGGCCAGCCGCAGACCTCATGGAGGACCTTCGCCCGTCGGGAGCGCATCCGGGTGCCCTTCCCCGCCGCGAGGATCAGGACCCGTAATTCCGTGCTCATCTCTCTTGAAACTTATTCCATTCCCTTTCCCCTGTCAAATCTCCGGCCTAAGGAAGATGGCTTTCCAGATATCCAGCAACTTTCCGGCAATTATCCGGCAAGCACGTAGTAACTCCCTTTAGTTGCTTCATATCTCTTAAGCAAACCTAGTTCTACCACTCGGTTCAAGTGATTTCGGGCAGTCCTTTCCGATACCTCAAACATCCTTTGATAATCTTCTGAAGTTATCCTTGATTGGGTTTGCAAGAACTTTAGGACAGCCATTTGTCTCTCATCCAGATATATTTAATTCCATTCCTTCCTTATTCTTCTATCGAAGCTTAAATCCAAGATAGCTTTCTTCACTCTACTTATGCTAACAGCTATGCCTTCAGCAAAGTATTCTAACCATTTGGTGATATCGATCGTTTCTGGGTCAACAGTCTGCTGTGTTGAACCAACTGGGCTGAGTAGCATTTGCTGTGTAAAATGGTGGCTCATGGCCTCCGACCGCTGGAGCCGTTAAAGTTGAGACACCAGGAGAGCTCCTTGGAAATCCTTCACAAGGAGGTCCTGATGTCTCGACCAACTGATGGAGAGGCTGCGGCAACAGCTCAAAGAGCTTAAGGAGGCGGACGGAGGAGCAGATTGGCTCAGAGAGTTAGTGGAGTGGGTGCTCCAGGAGCTTTTGGAGCTGGAGTTC
>Ga0114934_10002966_pt1 | contig 10702 bp, 7 predicted proteins | sample 4SBtaG_2_FD_99695 | JGI IMG/M metagenome (GOLD analysis project Ga0114934, IMG submission 99695) | Deep subsurface microbial communities from Kolumbo volcano to uncover new lineages of life (NeLLi) - 4SBTROV10_white metaG | ecosystem: Environmental > Aquatic > Marine > Volcanic ...
ATCGTCGTGGACCGGATCGGCGGATCAGCGGTGGCCGGCGGTCACCTGCAGCGCGCGATCGTTCACGTCTACACGTACTCCCGAAACTCGCAGGGCGAGGCGTACCGGGTGTGGGACACCATCGCTCCGGTCCTGCGGTCTGCTCGCCTGCAGAGATCTGGAGTTTCCGCCTCTGGCTGGATGCGCCAGAGCGAGGAGCCCCGCAGCGGGTGGAACCCTGCGCTGTCGGCCTGGTACGTCCGGACGACCCACATGGTTATGATGACAGGGCTGACCCCGCCGTAGGTGCCGCGATGATGACGACCAGAGTGACCCGTCCCCTCGGACCGGCCCCCGCGAGCCACGCCGGCATGGGTACTGCGATCCGCTGCAGATGCGACGCGGTGATCGGTCGGCTGGCTGCCGGCGAATCGCTGACGATGAACTCGAAGGCCGGCGAGCTCCGACGATTCATCTGCGACTGCGGCGTGCAGACCCAGGTGCAGGTGGTGGAGCCTCAACGTGCCCGGTGATCTGGAGGGTCGGCTTGGAGAGGTTGCCGATTCCGTCACGGAGGTTCGCTCCGAACTCCATGGGTGGATCGCGGGTGCAGACGGATCGATCAAGCAAGTGCAGGAGGGATTGGCCATCCTCGCTGGCTCCGTCGCGGCGCTGGAACAGGGTGGAAATGACGGCCCCCCGAAACTCGCGGACGGCCATATCGAGTGGTCCTGCGAGTGCTGCCGCCTGCGGCTCGGCATCTACGATCGCCAGCGCGACATCATGCGGATCAGGGTGAAGGACTACTTCGTGAGAATTCGCGTTGGAGAGGGCGGGCACATTGACTCTCCCTGCCGTCGCTGCGGGCAGCAAAACCGGATCGGATTCACCCCTGTCGGGGGTAGATGATTGGTAGGAGGCTAATATGTCATATTTCTACGTTCTCTACGATTCCGACAGGGCTGTTATCAACGCCTTCGACACAGAAGAAGAAGCTGTGATCGAGAAACAACTCCACCACCCAGAAGCTCAGATCGAGGAGTACCCGCGGCGGAAACGGCAAACACTGGCTGAATCCTTCAGCGAAGATGATCCGACTCCGGATCGGAATGACAACACCCCGATCACCCCGCTTTCTGTACAGGACATCATCAACGGGAAGATGCCCTCAATCAAGGGAATCGTCCCAATGAGTGAGGCATTTGGGTCAGACAACCTAGAGAGGGCCCGCAACCGTACTTGCGGAGAGGCCGCAGCAGAAGTGATCGATCGCTGGGCCCCTGAGTACGTTCAGTGGCGCCGAGACTTCAATTCGGTCCGCGAAGATCCGGACCCTCAGGGGTAACCCCGGCCGGGGCAAGACTCCGCGCGGATTGTCGAGCGTTCAGGCCCCGCGCTATCCTCGGTGAGCAGCCTGCTTGAAGTCCGTGGGGAGCCCGACCATGCCTCTGAACGTCCCGACCTACGATACCAACCAGTTCTCCTTCGGGCCGGGACTACTGTTCCTGGGTGCCTCTGGCGCGACTCCCACGGAGGATGTCGGCGCGATCACCGAGGACGGGATCGCTTTCGAGATCACTTCCGAGAAGAAGGTGATCACCCAGGGGAACCCGAAGATCCCGATCTATCCCTTCTCTCAGGCCCAGGGTCTGATGGTGCGGGTGACCGGGATCGAGTGGGACTTCGACGATGTCGCGAAGATCCTCGGTGCGGGCTCGACCACCAGCGGGGGCGGCTCGGACACGTTCGCCTTCGGGGGCGAGCCGCTGGTGACCCAGCTGGCTCTGCGGGTCCGGCACGTGATGGCTCCGAGCGGTCACACCATGTTCGCGAACGTCTGGACCTGCGCTTCCGAGGGCGGCCTGTCCACCGCGATGAACCACGATGAGCACCAGTTCGCCCACAACTATATGGCGCTCCGCAGCACGACCGACTGGGCAAGCAACACGCTGGCCTACACCGATCAGCTGTTCCAGTTCTCGCGTCAGACCGCGTAGGCGGCTGGCCGCCACTGACGGCGGCGTGCTACCCTCCAGGGACCAGACTCCCTGGAGGAGCACATGAGCGAGCAGAAAGCGGGCCAGAGCCCGGCAGCCGCGGCACGCGCCGCGCTGCGCCTGATGGACGACTTCCTGGATGTGATCGATCCCGCGAATCGGGAGATCGTAGACAGCCGGGGCAACAAGTACGAGATCCCGCAGGAGGTCAGCGGCCGGCGCGAGCTCCGGGTCCTGCGCCAATTCGAGAAGATGGTGTCGCGGCTGGACGACCTCGGCGCAGGCACGGCGAGTTGGGGTCAGGTGGCTCGCGCAGCCATCAAAGACGACGAGGCGATCGAGTGTCTGTGCGAGGCGTTCCGGCAGGCGTTCCCCGAGGTTCTGACACAGGCGATCACCCGAAAGCCTGGATCGGTTCTTCCGGAGAATCTGTCTACGGTTGACCCGCTGGAGATCTTCCGCATCGGTGAGGTCGTCGGCGCGCTGGGCCCTTTTATCGCCGCGACGGTCCGGACTCTGATCCAGCCCCTGCTGGACGATCCGGAGGAGACAGATCCGAAGTCGAGCACCTGAAGCTCGGAATCGGTGTCCTCCTCTCGGCGGGGCACACGCTCCCCGATGTACTCGACCGGCTGACATTGCGGCAGGTAGCCCTGTCGGCTGAGTGCATCTCTATGGCTCGGATCGAGTTCATGGAGAAGGTCGTCCTATCTCCCATCGCTACCGCTCTCGGGGTGGACGTGGAGAAGCCCGCCGAGACGACCGCGGCGCGGCAGAGAAAGAGGAGGGCCGGCAAGAAACCAGGCTCCACAGCCAAGCCGTCAGGGTCGGGGTGGAACCGGATCTTCGGGGCGCAGGCGCGATCGGCGGGGATCAAGGTGAAGGAGGTGGGCGCGGGCTACGCCTAACCCCACGGGCGAGAATCCCGACGCCGAGAAGACGCAGGCCCTGCGCGGGGGCTAAAATCGCGGGGGTGAGCCCCCGGAGGGCCTGATGGCTGGAAATACGCTCGGCAAACTGTTTATCGATCTATTCCTGAGAGATGAACAGTTCCAGGAGGCAGTCGGCGGCGCCGAGAAGCGTGTGAAACGCTTTTCGAAGTCCATGAACGATGCGTCAAAAGCTATCTCTGGAGCGTTTGTTGGCGCGGTCGGTGCTGCCAAGGTGGCGGTGGCTGGGTTCACCGCAGCTGCGGCGCAAGTGGGCGCGGCGTTCGAGGAGCAGATCGTCACCGTCGGCGCGCTGCGCGGGTTGGAGCGCACTGATCAGGCGTTCCAAGATCTGACAGACCGCGCTCGCGAGCTCGGATCGTCCACCGCTTTCTCCGCAACCGAGGCCGCGGAGGGGATGCAGAACCTGGTGCGCGCCGGCTTCGACGCGAAGCAGACGGTGGAGGCTATTGGCCCCGCGTTGAAGTTCGCCGGCGCAGCCGGGGCGACGCTGGACCAGTCCACCTCGGTGCTGGCCTCGTCGCTCAAGCAGTTCAGCCTGGAGGCCGACCAAGCGACCCGGATCACGGACGTATTCGCGGTCGCCCTGAAGGAGTCGAAGTTCGATATCTCCAGCCTCGACCAGGCGATGAGGCAAGGCGCCCCGCAGGCGGCGCTGTTCGGCAACTCCATCGAGGAAACCACGGCGATCCTCGCTCAGTTCGTGAACATGGGCCTGGAAGGGTCCGTCGCCGGCCGGAACCTGCGCGGGATGCTCTCGTCCCTGGCGAAGCCCACTGACGAGGCGGTGGCGGCCCTGAAGGACATGGGGTTGACCCTCGAGGACGTCCACCCGGCGACGAACAAGGCGGTGGACATCATCCACAAGCTCGGCGACGCCGGGATGCGGGTGGACCAGGCGCTGGCCATCTTCGGCCGGCAGTTCGGCGGCCAGATCGCCGCGGTGGTTCAGCAGGTCGCCGACGGTACGTCCACGATGGACTCGCTCAACGAAATGCTCGGCGAGTCCGCGGGATCTGCGGCAGCCATGTATGACCAGATGATGGATACGGTCAGTGGCCGGTTCAAGGAGGCGAAGTCTGCGGTCGAGGAGTTGATGATCAGCGTCTTCGATCAGTTCTCTGGTCCGCTGACGTCCCTCCTTCAGCAAATGGCGCGAACGATCGCCCACGTGGCTGACTTCTTCAATCACGAGGCGGGCCGCATCGGGGCAGGCTTTGAGAAGCATCTCGGCCGAGCAGAGAAGTGGCTTGAAGCAAACAAAAACGAGATTGCCGCAGCGTTTCTCTTCGCAACAGAGTCTGTGGTTGATCTGCTATCTGCACTTGGGAAGTTGGCGAAGATTCTACCTGAGATCGCATTGGCGATGAAGTTGATCTTCGCTGTCAATATCGCGATGCGCTTCTACAGCGCAACGATGACGGTGATCCAGGGACTCGTCGGCTTGAAGGCAACTCTGGCAGCCCTTCGGGCCGAGTTGACCGTTACGACGGGCGGAATCTTTCTTTTGGTTACCGCGTTCGGCGCAGTTGTTGCCGCACTCCACAGTGTGACGAAGGGATACTTCGACGCAAAGCGCGCTGCACGGTCTTGGTCGAATGAACAATCGGCAATCGAAGCGGCATCCAAGGAAGCTACAGATCGCATCCTGAAAAAGTATAAAGAGGAGATTTTCAACTCCAAGATTCTGGAGTCCCAGCAGCGGAAAGAACTCGCGGCAGCCGGCAAACTGACAGACGCTCGCCGTGACGAGTTGAATCTGATTCGCCGACTGACAAAAGACGAGTTGGCTCTTTCTATGGCTCGCGGAGAGATGGTCGAGCATGAAGGGTTCCTTCGCACGGTTCGCAGCCTCTATGAAGAACTGCACGAAGACGCGGTGCCCGTCGTCACTGAGCGCATTCAGGAATTACAGGCAGAACTCGGTCGGATGGAGGGTAAGGCTCGCAGAATCGAGAACCTTCACGATGAACTGAAGAAGTACAGTAAACATGCTGCTGATGCGACCGCGAGAACCCAAGGGTTCAAAGGGGGTATGGAGGAACTGGCCGCTGCTGTCGGCAGCTATGACGAGGAGATTCAGCGGGCGAAGAAGGCTATCCGGCTCCTGAAAGCGGAAAACGACGACGCGCAAGCCAGCCTCCTCCAAGGATACGCAGAAAGCACGGATGCCGCTGGTGAACTCGCCGACGCGATCCGCGACATGGGAGACACGAATTCCAAGGAGCGGAAAAAGGAGGAGAAGACGGCGGTGGAGACCGCCGAGCGCGCCATGCAGGCGGCGATCGATGCTCGCCGTGGAGAATCGCGGGCGCTGGAGGATGCGCTCGCCGATAAAGCGACGGCGCTGTCTCTCTCCCACCGTCGCGAGCTCCGCTCTCTGCAGGAGAAAGAGACGGGGGCGTTGGATGCCGCGAAGGATTCGGGAACAGCCACCGTGATCGTCACGGCCGAGTTCTCGAGGGCTCGCACTTCGATGGAGGCGCGACACGCGCGCGAGCGGACCCGGTTCGACATCGACCAGCGACAGGAGGCGCTAGACGCCGCGCGACGCGCCTTTGAGAAAGAGGCCGCCGCACGCGCAGCTACCCGCTCCGCGATGCAGAACATCGACCGCGACGGGTTGAGCGAGTCGAAGCGGCTCACGCTGGAGCGATCGGACTTCTTCGCGAAGCACGAGAACCTGACCGCGGACGAGCGCGCTCGCGCCGAGGAGTGGTTCCAGGGACGCATCAAGGACGCTCGGAAGCAGGAGCGCCAGGAAGCCGTTCAGTCTGCCCAGGACACCATCGCTCGGGCGGCCGATGTCGCCCGCAAAGTTGCAGGATTCGCGAAGCAGATTGTCTCCGGGGTCGTGGGCGCGACCACGAAGGCGTTCAAGGTCGTGGGTGATGTCTTCGGGCGAATCGCGAGCGCCGCGAAGGATGCCGTGGGCTCGGTGTTCGGCGCGCTGACCGGCGGCGATGTCCAGATCGACCCGCTGGACTTCGTGAAGCAGGGCGTGGATCAGGCTGCCGAGGAGGGTGGCTCGGTTGCCGATGCCGCCGTGTCGTTCGTGCAGGAAATGGCTGCGAACGCGGGCTCCTTCATCGCCGGGATGGTGGACGCTCTCCCTGCGGTGATCGATGCACTGGTAGCCGCCATCCCCGAGATCGTCGCCGCGTTCGTGGACGCGCTGCCGGCGGTCGTCGCTGCGCTGGTGGAGGCGATCCCTGAAATCGTGAGCGCCCTCGCATCGGCGATGCCCGAGATCATCGACGCGATCGCTGCGCTCCTCCCGGACTTGGTGAACGCGCTCGCCGGGGTGATGCCGCAGATCGTGGAAGTGCTGGCCCAGGCGGTTCCGGATGTGATCGCCGTGTTCGCGGAGAACCTGCCCACCCTACTGGAAGCCCTCGCCCAGCAGCTACCGCAGATCATCGCGATTCTTGCGGAAGCGATCCCCTCCATCGTGGAGGTGTTCGTCGAGAACCTGCCCACGGTGATCGAGGCTATCGCCGCTGCGCTGCCGGACCTGATCTCGGTGGTCGCCGAGCAGATCCCCGTGCTGGTCCAGGCGTTGGTTGATCAGCTCCCGGTCATCGTGGATGCGCTCATCGAGTCCATCCCCCCCATCTTCGACGCGATCATGGAGGCGTTGCCCATCCTGGTGGACGGGTTGGTGAAGGAGATCCCTCGACTGGTGCTCGCGCTGCTCGACGCGCTGCTGGAAATGGTCCCGGTCCTGATCGAGCAGCTGGTGGTGATCGTTGAGGCCCTGATGGAGTTGCTGCCGCAGGTGATCGACATGATCCTGGCGGCGCTCCCCGACATCATCTCAGCCCTGATGGACGCGATCCCGCGAATCGTTCAGTCGGTCCTGGACGCGATCCCGAAGATCATCTCAGGCATCATCCACGCCCTGCCCGACATCATCGAATCTCTGGTGTCGCAGTTCCCCCACATGATCACGGATCTCGTCCTCTCGCTGACGAAAGCGATCCCGGAGATCGCGATCGCCTTCACGAAGGCGCTGTTCACCGAGTTGATTCCGCTCTCGGTGACGCTGCCGGTCATCATGGTCAAGGAACTCGGGCTCGCCCTGTGGGACCTGATCAAGGGCCTCGTTCAGTGGATCGCCGACTGGTTCCGCGACCTGTTCAGCATCGGGAAGGATAAGTCCTCCAGCTACTCGGGGATCTCCTACGTGCCGGCGACGATGCGAGGCGTCACCCTCCACGCCGGCGAAGCCGTGCTGACAGCAGACGAGAACGCTCGCCGCCAGTTCGGTGGAGCGGCTGGAGCTGGGCAGACGAACCCCGGCGCCCCGGTGATCACCCCCGAGAGTTCCGGCGAGAGCGGGGCAACCGAGGTTCTGTTCGGCGTAGATGGTCGCGTGATGGACGGCGCGATCGTTCGCGCGAACCGGAACGGGAAAGGCCAGATCACCCGGATGATGACGAAGCGCGCCGGCGTCACCGGGGGTACGAAGTCCCACCCCCGTCGCAGCAACTGGAGCGGATGATGCCGAACCCCCTCGCCCTATCCCCCGCGTTGAAGCAGACGCAGCCCGTATTCCGGGTGACTCAGTACCAGATTCGGGCCGGTCTATTTACTGCAGCGACCTACACGCTGACGCTGGAACAGCCGTTGGTGTCAAACTACTTCGTGATGATCTACCCGCAGGTGGATTCCACAGGGAACGTCCCTCCGCTAGAGTACGGCGCGCGAGTGACCGCAGACCCCTTTGGGACAGGGGCTTTATCCGCCTCTGGCGCGGACGATCAGATCTCCCTGAGTCGCGATGCTGCCGCCGCCCTGGGGTGGGAGGGAACGGTCGTCGTGGTGGAATGCCTACGCGATCAGTCGACCAAGGGTTTCACCCTCTCAGCGGTGGTTTCGATGGGAGCTGGCGACCTGATCAGTGCAGGATTCCAGAACACGGTGACGCCGATCTTTGGTGGAGTCCCCGCGCGAGCGGTGCCCTTTGGCGGGATTGGCGGCGGCGGTGTCACGACCAGCGCCACAGGCTTGGACGAGAACCCATCGGTGATCGGAACGCTGACGATGGGCGGCGGAAATCTCACCTGGAGGCGTCAGTCCGGCCCGGTCGGAAAAGTGAAGGCCGCCCAGCTGACCTGCTACATCGTTTCCTGGGGATCTGAATGGACCGTCCAGGATGCGCTGGTGACGGGCACAAATGGAGGTGGAGGGCTGATTTCCATCGCCCATTTCGATACAACGGCGATCACGGCAGTTCTTCGCGACCGCTCCTGGGTTTCGTCCTCTTGGAACACAGACGAACCAGAGCCGAGGGGCCACTACGTGCTTTCCACTCTCGGGGATGGGGTGAACCAGAACGCGACCGAGTCGGTAGTCGCTGCCGGCCGGTGGTTCGCTGGATCCAAGGAGGCGCAGATCTATGTGATGACCCATCCCGGCCTGCGAACGGATTGGGCGGTTGCGAACAACGTCACTGATTTTCTACCCAGATCAGAAGCCGTGGATGCTTCAACCAGTCCAGAGGCGTACCGTATCCACGCGAATGTCAATCCGTCCATGTCCTCCGGGCGGAGGATTCCAGGCCTTTCTTGGGGGGTGAGCACAGCCACGAATGGGAATCAGCCTGAGAGCTTGATTCACCCCATCCACAACGGTCGAACCAGCACTTTCCTGATTCGCAGCGACAACAACGTGGCGACGTCAATCACGTACTGGCTGGCCTCCGTGGACCTTGGGGCGATCAAGGTCACGACGGAGCAGGCGGCGACGCCGGGGCCTGGGCAGTACATCATCCTCCCCGACCTTGACCTCGATGGATCGAACCTTTCTTCCGCGACGACTGAGGATGGATTCCGAGTTGGGCCGGTTATCCCGTCTGAGGGGAATGAGGGCCGGCTGATGGCGTTCCATTCAGGAGATCCCACTTCTGACGTAATCACCCAATACCTCTTGGGATCCCACGGTGACATGGGAGAGGCGATGTTTCATTGGCGCGAGAGCCTTGATGGGGGTTCAACCTATGGAACCCGCTACGGCTGGAACGCTTATGACTTTATGTGGGCATCTCACACCCTCGATGGGATCACTACGGCTCGATACGGGGTTGGTTCTTGCTACTCGCGCGCATTTGACCGGATCGTAGTTGCCTTCCGGGTAGACGCCTCGACCAACACAATCACCGTCCGAGGGATCTCTGAGGAGGGCGGACCTTACGCCTCGACTTCGGTTTCAAGTCTCGCTGATACGCGGTCGGTGATCGGCACTAGCGCGCGGACACTCCTCTTGGAGTTGGACGATGGCTCACTCCGCATGGCGATTCTGGTTTCCTCCAAGGATGATTCCACTCTCTACGATTGGAACATTTATGGTTCAGTTAATGGCGGCGCGACCTGGACGTTGATCGCTGAGGATATCGTCTTCAACGCCTCTGGCTCGACCGCTGCAATTGGGCTGCCGGATGCGCCGGTCTTCGCCTCCTCCGGGGACTGGGTACGGTTCGGCTGGCGCCGACCGTCGGACGGCTTCTTCGAGTACATGTACAGCTCCTCTCGCGGAGGGCGCTGGGTCTACCAAGGCACCAGTGCCATTATTCAGAATCCCGGATTGAATACAGACTTCCTCGACCGGACCGGGATCGCGATGGTCGGTCTACCGGACGGACAGGGATCATTCCTTCTGTGGACGAAGTCTGCAGTCAACGCTTACTCCGCAAAGGCATTCACAGTGACTCGCGACGGGGATTGGGTAGAAAACACGGTGGAGTTACCGTTCTCGTTCCCGGTCACCTCCGTCTTCTATCGAATGGTCGCTACCGTCGGGCCCGAATACATCATGCTCGCGGCGCTGATCGAGGACACTACGCTGAACCAGAAGCGGCTTGTTTTGCGGCTGTACGACGTAGACAACCCCTTGGACACCGATCGCCAGATCGAGGCCCCTGTTTCGACCTTCGGGACGATGGATCGTCGCTGGCACCTACTCTCTCTCTCTGCTGCGGGGAGGGAATTCGTGATGGTGAACAGTTCGCTGGATGCGAATGGGTTGGCCTGGGAAACCGGGATCACTGTCTCCCGGTTTGGGGGTTGGTGTCAGCGATCCGTCCAGTCGATTCGCAACCTCTCCCAGCCCGCAGACACCCAGCAGTGGGCAGCAACCTGGGGGAACGAGCCTCAGAATTCGGTCAACTCTCAGATGCCGCTGATCTCTGCGGTCGGTACTCCGACCGTGACTTGGAATCTTCAGGGGATGTACGTCGCGACGAATGCTCTCGCTGAGGAGAATCTCTGGGAGATCACCGACGGCGGTGGCGTTGCCAACTTCTGGGATCAGGGTGCAGCCTTTGGGGCGATCCTTAAAGTGTCCTCTGCCGTAGGCAATGTCGCCGGAAAGAACGTCGGAGCTCGAATCAGGGCGAAGTTCAACGCGGGGATTGGCATGAACGCCATGATGACCGCGACGACGACGATGATCGCTATGTGGGACATGAGTGGTGGGGCGCCGACTGAGCTTGGGTATATTTCGACTCCCGGCATCACGGACACCTACCACGAGGTCCGGTTCGCAATCTACAACGGAAACAGCGGTGCGATCAGCGCGCGCGTGATGGAGGGCGAGTCTTGGAAGGACCGCGGGCGAGGCTGGACCACGGTGACCTCTGCTCTGTTTGGAGTGGACGCAACGACCACGATGGACTCGATTCAGTGGGGGTCGTTCGATCAGTCAGGCGCAGGGTTGAACGAGGCCACTTGGCGAGAGGTTTGGGGGGTGGAGCCAACTACTGCCGACCACCTGTTC
>Ga0114934_10002967_pt1 | contig 10701 bp, 10 predicted proteins | sample 4SBtaG_2_FD_99695 | JGI IMG/M metagenome (GOLD analysis project Ga0114934, IMG submission 99695) | Deep subsurface microbial communities from Kolumbo volcano to uncover new lineages of life (NeLLi) - 4SBTROV10_white metaG | ecosystem: Environmental > Aquatic > Marine > Volcanic ...
TTCAGGTGGAGACTCTACTCCACTTGAAGCAAAAAGCTTGAATATCCCACTTATAGAAGTGGGGACTTATAGAATCGATAAAGCAATGAAAAATATATAATAAAATAAAAAAAGTATATAATAAATATAAATTTTTTATTTTATTAAGAAGGAATATTAAGATAAGTATAGAATATAATAAGCATAAAGAAAAATTTATTTCAAAAAAAATAAATTATGAATTTTTATTTTCATTTTAGGAGGTAATTACCATGGCAAAGGAAAACCTTAATGCAAAAGCTTACATTGAAAGAGTATTGGAGAATGTTAAAAAGAGAAATTCTGAACAGCCTGAATTTTTACAAGCTGTAGAAGAAGTGTTAGTTTCTCTTACTCCAGTAATTGAAAAACATCCAGAGTATATTGAAGAAAATCTTCTTGAAAGATTTTGTGAACCTGAAAGACAAATTATTTTTAGAGTACCATGGGTTGACGATGAAGGTAATGTACAAGTTAATCGTGGTTTTAGGGTACAATTTAATGGAACTATAGGACCTTATAAAGGTGGTCTTAGATTCCATCCTTCAGTATATATTGGTATTATCAAGTTCTTAGGTTTTGAACAAATATTAAAAAATTCATTGACAGGTCTACCAATTGGTGGAGGTAAAGGTGGTTCTGATTTTGACCCTAGAGGAAAGTCTGATGGCGAAATTATGAGATTCTGCCAAAGTTTTATGACTGAATTATACAGACATATTGGTCCAAATGTTGACGTACCAGCAGGAGATATAGGTGTTGGTGGAAGAGAAATAGGATATCTTTATGGTCAATATAGAAGAATTAGAGGAGCTTTTGAAAATGGAGTTCTTACTGGAAAAGGATTATCTTATGGTGGAAGTTTAATTAGACCAGAAGCTACTGGATTTGGTATTACATATTTCTGTCAAGAAATGCTTAAACATGAAGGCGAAAGTTTTGAAGGAAAGACAGTAGCTATTTCTGGATTTGGTAATGTTGCTTGGGGAGTATGTATTAAAGTTGCTCAATTAGGTGGTAAGGTAGTTACACTTTCTGGACCAGATGGATATGTATATGATCCAGATGGAGTTACTGGTGAGAAAATTGATTATTTACTTGAAATGAGATCATCAGGAAGAGATAAGGTTCAAGATTATGCTGATAAGTTTGGTGTTCAGTTCTTCCCAGGAGAAAAGCCATGGGGTGTTAAAGCTGATATTATTATACCATGTGCTACTCAGAATGATATTCATTTAGAACATTCTAAACAGATTGTTGCTAATGGAATAAAATTTGTTTGTGAAGGTGCTAACATGCCTTGTACAAATGAAGCTGTTCAGTATTTACAAGAAAATGGTGTAATAGTTGGACCTGCAAAAGCAGCTAATGCTGGTGGAGTTGCTGTATCAGCTCTTGAAATGGCACAAAACAGTATGAGACTTTCTTGGACTGCTGAAGAAGTTGACAAAAAGCTTCATGATATTATGATTAATATTCATGATAATGCTATGAAGGCTGCAGAGGAATATGGATTTGGATATAATTTAGTAGCAGGAGCAAACATTGCTGGATTCATAAAAGTTGCTGATGCTATGCATGCCCAAGGTAATTACTAAAAATATTTAATTTAAAGAGAATCCTTTATGGGTTCTCTTTTTTTTCAGTTACTATTGAATAAAAAGTTCAAATGTATTAAATTATATAGAGTAAGAATGTGAGGTGATACTAGAATGGCAAAAGTTATTGTAATAGGAGGAGGCCCTGCTGGTATGATGGCTGCAATAGCAGCTAGCGCAAATAATGATGTTATATTAATCGAAAAAAATGAAAAATTGGGCAAAAAATTATTTATTACAGGTAAAGGACGATGTAATGTTACTAATGCGGAAGATATTAGTGATTTTTTTGATAAAATTCCCACAAATCCTAATTTTTTGTATAGTTCGTTATACACATTTTCTAATACAGATGTAATGAATTTTTTTGAAAATAATGGTGTTAAACTCAAGATAGAAAGAGGAGATAGAGTTTTCCCAAAATCTGATAAATCATCTGATATTATTAAAGCACTTGAAAAGTCCCTAAAAAATAATAATGTACATATTATGCTTAATTCTAATGTTAAAGAATTTATTGTAAATGATAATTTGATTACAGCTGTTGTATTATCAAATAATAATGTAATTAAAGGAGATTGCTTTATTCTTTGTACAGGTGGTATGTCGTATCCTCAAACGGGTTCAACTGGAGATGGATTTAAATTTTCAAAAAAATTAGGGCATAATGTTATAACTCCAATTTCGGCATTAGTACCAATTGAAGTTAAAGAAGATTGGATAAAAGATTTACAGGGATTATCTTTGAAAAATGTAGAAATCAAAGTAACAAATAGGAATAATAAGCTGTTATATAAAGATTTTGGCGAAATGCTATTTACACATTATGGAATTTCAGGTCCAATCGTATTGAGTGCTAGTAGTGTAATTAATAAATATATTGATAAAATGGAGTTAAAAGTAATTATTAATATTAAACCAGCTTTAAGCAGTGGCGATTTAGATAAAAGAATACAAAAGGATTTTTTAAAGTACATAAATAAAGATTTTAAAAATTCACTATGTGATTTATTACCTAAAAAAATTATAGATACAGTAATACTATTATCGAAAATTGATCCAAATAAAAAAGTAAACCTAATAACAAAGGAAGAACGAAGGTCACTTTTATATGTTATTCAAAATTTCACTTTGCATATTAAAGGTTTTCGTCCAATAGAAGAAGCAATAATTACAAAAGGTGGTATTGATATAAAAGAAATAAATCCTTCAACGTTAAAGTCGAAAATAATTAAAAATCTTTATTTTGCAGGAGAAATAATCGATGTTGATGCATTTACAGGCGGTTTTAATTTGCAAATAGCCTTTTCCACGGGATATTTAGCTGGTAAGAGTGTGGTGGTAAAATAACATGATATTTATTAGAGGTGCAATAACAATAAAAAATAACACTATTGAAGAAATTAAGAAAAATTCAATACTGTTGTTTTCAGAAATTATTAACAGAAATTATTTAAAACTTGATTCAATTAAAGCTATTCTTTTTTCATGTACTAGTGATATTACAAAAGAATATCCTGGCAAAATAATACGAGAACATTATAATTTGAGTTCTGTAGCAATAATGCATTTTAACGAAATGAATGTTGAAAAATCCTTAAAACTATGTATAAGAATACTATTAATTGCAGATGATGAAAATAAAACTTGTGCTGAACATGTTTATCTAAAATATGCAAAAAAATTAAGAGAAGATTTATTCAAATAGTATATTTAAAAGAGGATTTTTATTTTTTACATAGAATACTACTATGGTGTACGTTTTTAGAAAGGCGGTAATAATTTGATTAGTGTTGCTATTGATGGACCTGCAGGTGCAGGAAAAAGCACTGTTGCAAAGTTGTTAGCAGAAAGATTGAATTTTATGTATATTAATACTGGTGCTATGTATAGAATTGTTACATTAAAGGCTCTAAAAAATAATATTGAGCCTGATGATGTTCAAAAGCTATGTGAATTAATTGATTCAATGAATATGTATTTTAATGGAAATAATTTGATAGTTAATGGAGTTAACACAAGTGATAAGATTTATTCACATTTAATTAGTCAAAATGTTTCAAGATATGCAGCAGTATCAGAAATTAGACAGAAATTAGTAAAGATACAAAAGTGTTTATCAGATAAGTTTAATGTGGTTATGGATGGAAGGGATATTGGTACTGTTGTTTTAAAAAATGCTCCTTTTAAATTTTTTTTAATTGCTTCTCCAGAGGAAAGGGCAAGAAGACGTTATAATGAATTAGTGAAGAAGAATATTGAAGTAGATTATGATTCTTTATTAAAAGAAATTATTCAAAGAGATTATATGGATTCACATAGAGAAATAGCTCCTCTAAAAAAAGCCGATGATGCAATAGAAATTGATTCAACTAATTTGTCTATTGAACAGGTTGTTTTAATAATGGAAGAATATATAACAAAAAAATTAATTAAATAAAAGTGGTGATTTTGTGAAGAATGTTATTTTAGCACAAAATGCTGGATTTTGTTATGGCGTAAAGCGTGCTGTTGATATTTCGTTGAATACTAAGAAAAAATATCAACGAAAAATTTATACTCTTGGACCATTAATACATAACAATGATGTAGTTAAATTTCTTAAGGAAAAAGGTATACATACTATTGAGTATGAAGATATAGATTCTTTAGATGAGAATGATGTTGTTATTATACGTTCGCATGGTGTGTCAAAAAATATATTAAATGACCTAGAAAGCAAAGGTCTGATTGTAGTTGATGCAACTTGTCCATATGTTAAAGCCATTCATAATAAAGTTCAGATGTACCATGGATTAGGTTATCAGATTGTTATTGTCGGAGATGAAAATCATCCAGAAGTAATTGGAATTAATGGATGGTGCGATGATGATGCATTTATAACAAAAGGGGATAAAAATATTCCAAAATTTTCTAAAAAAGTTTGTATTGTTTCGCAGACCACTGAAAAATATGAAATTTTTAAAAATATAGCTAGTAAATTGATAGACAATTGCAGTGAAACATTAGTGTTTAATACTATATGTAGTGCTACTGATATTCGCCAGAAATCTGCCTATGAACTTTCCAAAAAAGTTCAGCTTATGCTTGTAATTGGTGGTAAGCATAGTTCAAACACTACTAAACTTTATGAAATATGCAAAAGCAATTGCTCTAGAACAATTCATATTGAAAGTGCCAAAGAAATTCCAGAAGATATTGTTTTTTTAAATAATATAGTAAATATTGGTGTTACTGCTGGTGCTTCGACACCAGATTGGATTATAAAGGAGGTTATATTAAAAATGAACAACGAAAATACTCAAATGAATGAACAATTAAAGTTTATGGAAGAAAACGATGTAAAAATTTATGTAGGTAAGGTTATAAAGGGTGAAATTATATCTTTAACTGAAAATGAAGCTTATGTAAATTTAGGATACAAATCTGACGGAGTACTTCCTCGTAATGAAGTTATTAAAGATGAAAATGCCATATTAACTGATATATTTAATATTGGGGACGTAGTTGAAGCAAAAGTGATTAATGTAAAAAACTCTGATGGCAATGTTGTTTTATCAAAAATTGAAATTGATAGAGAAAAAGCTTATGTTGAATTAGAGGATGCTTTTAAGGAAAAGCGTGTAATCAAAGTGTTAATAAAACAAGTAATTAAAGGTGGATTATTAGCTAGCTATAAATCCATTAGAGTATTTATTCCAGCATCACACATAGATTTATACCACGTAGCTAATATGGAAGATTATTTAGGAAAAGAATTAGAAGTTGTAATCATTGAATATTTAGTTGAAAGAAGAAAGACAAAAATAATTGCGTCTAGAAAAGAAATATTAAGAAGTGAAAAAGAAAAAATAGAGTGTGAAACATGGGAATCATTGGAGAAGGGTGTTATAGTTGAAGGAGTAGTTAGAAGAATAACAAATTTTGGCGCTTTTGTTGAAATCAATGGTGTAGATGGTTTGCTTCATATTTCTGAAATATCATGGGGTAAAGTTGTTAAAGTTGAAGATGAACTAGAGATTGGTCAAAAAATAAATGTATATATTCTTGACATAGATAAAGAAAATAAAAAATTGTCACTTAGTATTAGAAAACTTAAGGAAGATCCTTGGACAAATGTTAATGAAAAATATCCAATAGGTAATGTTGTATTAGGAAAAGTAGTTCGCTTTGCAAGGTTTGGTGCTTTTGTTGAATTAGAACCTGGTATAGATGGTCTTATTCATATATCTCAGATTGCACATAAGAGAATTAATAAACCAGAAGAAGTTTTAAAAATTGGCGAATTAGTAAAAGCTAAAATTTTAGATATCAGTAAAGAAAATAAGAAGATTTCTTTAAGTATTAAGGCTTTAGAAGAAATTTAACATTATTTGTGTGTTTTTGATAGAACGTATAATTACGTTCTATTTTTGTAATAAATTACATTAATTTTAATATAATTTTAGTAGTATGACTATTGGGGGATTACAATATGAATTATAGAAAATTGAGTGATAATTCTAAATGTACCTATGAAGAGAAAATTATACTCAATGAAATTTGTGAAAATTATGGTCTGAAATTTTTGACGGCTACTAAAGTTAGAAGTGCATATAAAGTAAAGTTAAAAGATTCCAAAGAAATATGTGTAAAAAAAATGAAAAATGGAAGAAAAAAAGTACTATTATCATACAAATTGGTAGAAGATTTAAGAAAGAAAGGATTTTTAAATACCCCCAGATATTTAAAAACAACTAACGAACATGTATATGTAAAATATAAGAATATGATATTTTTTGCAACAGAGTGGATAAATGGAGTAGAATGTGATTTATCAAATATAAATGAAGCTTGCGAAGCGGCTAAACTTATGGCAGAATTTCATAAATCAACTGAATTACTAAATATAGAAAAATATAATATTAAAAGTAATATTAAAAATTGGCCCAAAATATTTGTAAATAATTTAAATGATTTTGAGAGATTTGAAAGTGCTATAAGTAAAAAAAGGCTAATAAATGAATTTGATAATATGTTTTTAGAAAATATTGATGAATTCTACTATAGAGGACTGAAAGCACTCAATACACTCAATTCTTCTCAATATCATAAAATTTCCAGGGAATATTCATCGAAAAAAACAATATGTCACAATAGTTTTTATTATCAAAATATTATTAAAAAAGATAAAGAATTCTATTTAATTGATATGAATAGTATAATAATTGATTTAAGATTTAATGATCTCGGAAAATTTATACAAAGATTAATGTACAAAAAAGAGTATAAATGGGAATTTAACTCAGCTAAAGCTATTATTGAAAGTTATAATTCGATTTATAAACTTTCAAAGAATGAACTTGAAATTATGTTGGCATTTATAATTTTTCCTCATAAATTTTGGAAATTAGGTAAAAAGAGATATATAAATAATAAGAATTGGTCTGAAGATAAATATATTCATAAATTAAATAAAATTATAAAATATGCACAATATCAAGATTCATTTATCAATGAGTACATTAATTTTTTGATTGATTATCACTAATAATTAATGAGTAACTATTTGCGAGGAAGGACTTATATGTACCAGTTAAAGAAAGTATATTCAAGAATATTTAACTATTTTAAAAAATCATTTATTCAAAACACTTTTCTTAATAATAAAATAAACAAAATAGAAATATATGAAATGACATATAATCTAAATGATTTTGAAATGTATCAATTCAATAATGATGATATAGAATTTGTGAATTTTACCATAGATAAAGATGAACAGTTACGATGTGATATTCAAAATGAAATTTTCAATGCACCAAATAGAATTCCTCTACGAGTAACTGATATACATTGGGATGAAAATCAAAGTTATTATAGAAATGAATGGTCGATATTTTTAAAAAAATGGGATCAATTTATAGGTTATGGTCAAATAATACTTCAAGATGATATACCACAGATAGTAAATTTAGGTATAAAAAAGGAATTCAGAGGTTATGGATATGGCAAACAACTATTGTATTATTTGTTAAGTTTATTATTGAATACTGATTATGACAGTGTAAAAATAAGGGTAGAATATAAAAACAATATTGCTATCGATTTATATAGAAAAGTAGGATTTACTTTAAATGAAAAATATTTGTATAATCGAGTAGGAGATGATTAATTAATTATCTCCTACTCAAAAAAGAACTGCACATTAACTATTTAGTACAATAGCCTATTATTTTTATTTTTGGATGCTAATATATTTTTCCAATGCCATACCGAGTATGTCCATTGCATCTTCCAATGCAGTAGTATTTAGACAATACGAAATTCTAATTTCATTCTTACCTAATCCTTCTGTGGCATAAAATCCTTCAGCAGGGGCAATCATAACAGTTTTATTTTGATAGTTAAAATCAGTAAGCAACCATTTTGCGAAGTCTTCTCCAGATTCAACAGGTAATTTTGCTACTACATAGAATGCACCAGTAGGTTTTTTGCAAATAACACCAGGCATTTCAGAAAGTTTTTTATATAAAATGTTTCGTCTCGTTTCATATTCTTCTAAAACTTCTTCAAAATAAGCTTTTGGAGTTTTAATAAGATTAGCACAAGCTATTTGTTCTACAGTAGGTACACATAGTCTAGATTGTGCAAGCTTCATAATTTGATTAATTAGTTTTTTGTTTTTAGATGCAACTAAACCAATTCTTGCTCCGCAAGCACTATATCTCTTAGAAACACTGTCAATTAAAATAACTCTATCTACTATATCATCCATATAAAGTGCTGATGTATATTTTAGACCATCGTATACAAATTCTCTGTATACTTCATCAGAAATAAGAAATAAATCATGTTCTTTTACTATATCAGCAAGCATTCTAACTTCTTCTTCTGAATAAACAACACCTGTAGGATTTCCTGGATTAGAAATCATTATAGCTCTCGTTTTATCTGTTATTTTACTTTCAATTACTTCTTTACTTGGAAGATGAAATCCTTCTTCTGCTTTTGTTGTTACAGGAACCACTTTTGTACCAGCAACTGAAGAAAAACCATTATAATTAGTATAAAATGGTTCTGGTATAATGACTTCATCATCATAATCACAGATAGCCATTAATGCAAACATTAGTGCTTCAGAGCCACCATTTGTAACAATTATTTCATCATTATCAAATTTAATATCCCATTCTTTGTAATATTTCATAAAACTTTCTATTAATTCTAGAATACCTTGTGAATTAGCATATTTTAATACTTCATCATCATATTTTCTAATACCTTCTATAAATGTTTTAGGAGTTTTTATATCGGGTTGTCCAATATTTAAATGATACACACTCACTCCTTTCTTTTTAGCTTCTTCAGCGTAAGGAACTAATTTCCTAATTGGTGAAAATTGCATGTTTTGAATTCTGTTAGATAATATCATTGTTATTGCTCCTCTCAACAATTTAATCCTCCAAAATATTTTCAATGGGTATAAGAGATTTTTTTACATTTACCATTGAACTATTTTGATTTATTTCGAAGTACATTCGTTCACATATACAATCATACTTTAATTTATTATTAGAAGACATATCAGAAACATTATTTTCTTTTGCATTATACATAAAAATCCCTCCTTAATAGATAGTATTACCTATAAGGAGAAAATAAATAAATTAAAAATTAAAAAAATTAATAATATTTTTTAAGTACATTACCTAATCTTTTAATACCTTCAACTATCTTGTCTTCTGACATATTAGAGTAGTTTAGTCTAAAGTAATTTTCCTTACCACCATTAGGGAAGAAAGAGCCTCCAGGTACAACTGCAACTTTTTCTTTAAGTGCTTCCATATTTACTTTTCTAGCATCAATATCTTTTCTTAACTCAACCCAAGTAAATAATCCACCTTCAGGATAAGTAACCTTAATTCCATCAGGAAAATATTTTTTTATGTTATCTAACATTAAATCTCTACGTTTTTTATAAACATCTATTATTTTATTTATATGATCATCAAGGTTATATTCTTGCATAAACTTAGCTGCAACCATTTGATTTATTGTTCCGCTCTGCAAATCAGCACCTTGTTTAACCAATACATATTTTTGGACTATTTCTGGATTAGCACATACCCAACCAATTCTTAAACCAGGACAGAATGTTTTTGAGAACGTTCCTAAAGTTATTACATAGCCTTCAGTATCAAAACTCTGTATGCATGGCAACTTTTCACCTTCAAACCTTAATTCACCATACGGGCTATCTTCAATAACAGGTATTTTATATTGTGAAGCAAGTTCTGCAATTCTTTTTCTTCTTTCTAAATTCATTGTTTTACCACTAGGATTCTGAAAATCTGGGATAGTATATATCATTTTAGTTTCAGGATATTTTTTTAAAGCTTTTTCTAATTCTTCAACTATCATACCATTATCATCCATTGGAATTTCAACAAATTTAGGTCCATAAATTTTAAATGCATTAATTGCACCAAGATAACTTGGACTTTCACAAATAATTACGTCACCTTCATTAACAAATAATCTTGCAGAAAATTCTAAACCTTGTTGAGAACCATTGGTTATCATTATGTTTTCTGCAGTACAGTTTATTCCACTTGGTTTCATCCTTTGTTCAGCGATAATTTCTCTTAGAGGAAGATATCCTTCAGTTGTAGTGTACTGAAGAGCTATACTACCGCTTTCTTCCATAACCTTATCAAATATGATTTTGAGTTTTTCTTTTGGAAATAACTCTGGTGCAGGAAGTCCTCCAGCAAAAGAAATAATTTCAGGCTGTTGGGTTAATTTTAATAATTCTCTGATTTCTGAAGCTTTAACATTAGAAACTCTATTTGCAAATTTCAATTCCACAAAAACACCTCCAAATTTATTATACTAAAAAGTATACATTATTAAGAACATTTGTGTACTATAAACTCCAACTATATTATACTTTATGATATATATCTTTTTCAAGTAAATAAATATATGAATGTTCAATTCATATCATAATATGAAAATATTTAAAAATAAATGATATACTAGATATATATTAAAATTCACTTCAAAAAAGCTATTAAATTTTATATAATAAGTTAATGATAAA
>Ga0114934_10002969_pt1 | contig 10697 bp, 7 predicted proteins | sample 4SBtaG_2_FD_99695 | JGI IMG/M metagenome (GOLD analysis project Ga0114934, IMG submission 99695) | Deep subsurface microbial communities from Kolumbo volcano to uncover new lineages of life (NeLLi) - 4SBTROV10_white metaG | ecosystem: Environmental > Aquatic > Marine > Volcanic ...
AGTGTGTGGTTTCGGTCCAGTTGCCGCGGCTGCTCGGACGTCATCCCTGATTTCGGAGCACCGTCCAGATATGGTGGTTCTCGCTGGAATTGCTGGAAGTCTGGATGCCCAGTGTTCGGTTGGGGAGGCATATGAATTTCTTCGGGTTCGAAGTTATGGAATCGGTGTTGGCAATGGTGAGCAGTTTCAGTCGGTAGGAGAAATAGGGTGGAGGCACGTGCAAGAAGAGTCCGACACCGTTCCCGAGGGTGTTGGGGATGTTCTCCATAAAACAGACGGAAAACGAAAGCTAGAAAACCGGTTTGGAATTGATGGGGAATTGCTGTCCGTGTGTGCAGCTTCTTCATCGCAAACCGAAGCGGATGAAAAAAAGAAGCACTACGCCGACGCCCTTGCAGAGGATATGGAAGGATTTGCCGTTGCAACTGCCTGTGTCATACACAGTGTGCCGTGGGTTATCGTGAGGGGAATTTCAAATCACGCTGGCGATCGAGATAAAACAAATTGGCAGGCTGATAGGGCACTTCAAAAAGTCGCGGAACGCGTCGGTGAAATTTTGGCAGGCAAATGATGATGCAAACAATACGCCTCGGAATTTCAACCTGCCCAAATGACACATTCGCTTTCCACGGGCTGATGGAGAACCGTGTTGATCGGCGAGGCCTGAATTTTGAAATTGAATTGCTCGATATTCAAGAGTTGAACAATCATCTCTTCAAACAGCATTTTGATATCGCGAAAGCAAGTTTTCATGCAGCGATGTTGTTGACTGACCAGTACATTGTGCTGCCAAGTGGTTCGGCCTTGGGTTTCGGTGTTGGGCCACTTCTGCTTTCAAGCACACCCGACAGTTCCCCAAACAGACATGATCAACTTGCGCTGTGCCCTGGAGAGCATACAACTGCTACGCTCCTGTACGACATGTTCTACCCAAACGTGACACAGGTCGAGCACGTCGTGTTTTCTGAAATTATGCCGCGTTTGCATAAAAGAAGTGCGGATTTTGGTGTGTGCATCCACGAGGGCCGGTTTACATGGGAGTCTTCTGGTCTGTTTCTTGTTGAAGATCTGGGTGCCCGTTGGGAAACCGAAACCCAGTGCCCGCTTCCTCTCGGTGGCATCATCGGAAGGCGGTCGTTGGGAGATGATGTAATCGCCCGCGTGCAGGGTGTTATTCGGGACTCGCTACTCTATGGCCTTGCCAACCCACAAGAACCGCTGCCAACAATGCGCGAATATGCACAGGAGTTCGACGATCTGGTGCTCATGAAACATGTTGAACTGTATGTCAACGATTGGACCGTCGATCTGGGTGTTGTCGGACGTCAGGCGTTGGACGAACTCTCTCAGCGATCACATCTCGGCAATGGAAGACAGAAAGGACTGGACGTGTTTGCTCAACCACGTGAAGGTTCTGCCTAGGAATACGTACTGCAAGCAGCCTGCACACTGCCTTCATGCAAGGCGGGTGTTAGAGATAGGGTGCGAATAGCCGTGCAATACCATCGCGTATACGTATAGGCAGGGACCTGCTGTCGACGTCTGTGAGTGTCCGCTTGGTAGACGCGCTGATGATCTGAGCAATGTGGGTGTCCAACTTCTGCGCGAGCAACTCATCGTAACTTTCAACATTAAATTCAAAATTGAGTCGCATGCTGCGCTCGTCCCAATTCCCACTCCCAAAAAGGCACCATGAGGAGTCGACAACCATCAGTTTTGTGTGGTCAAACGGGGGTGGTGACATCCAGATAGTACAGCCGCGACTCAACACCTGCCACAGGAGTGCGTCTGACGCCCAGCCAACGAGCGCAAGATTGTTTTGTTCTGGAAGAACAATATCAACCTTGACACCACGCAGTGCGGCAACACCAAGCGCCTGACAAATGGCATCATCAGGTAGAAAATACGGTGTCATGATCTTCACTGACCGTCGGGCAGAACTGAGGGCAGCAATGAGAATCAATTTAATTCGCCCAATTTCATGGTCGTCCGGCCCATACCGGACGCCTCGTGCGAGGCTTCTACCTGTGAAATCAAGGCTTGGCTGCCATGTTGGCTCGGGTTCACCGTCCCGGAGACTACCCAGTGATTCACCAGAGGCAAACGCCCAGTCCTCAATAAATACCTCAAGCAACTGAGTGACCACAGGCCCTGTCAGCGCAAAGTGCATGTCCTGGACGGCATGATCAGGATGCTTCGAAAGCCAGCATCCATTTCGGATATTAAGTCCACCGGTAAAGCCGCGTTCCCCATCAATAACGAGAATTTTCCTATGGTTTCTCAAATTTGCGTAGGGGAGATACAGCGGGACCGTCGTGGGCATGAATCGAGATACAGGAACTCCTTTCTGACGCAGGAGACCAACGCTTGTAGGGAAGCTGTAGCGTGAGCCGATGCCATCAATCAATACTCTTACTGAAACACCCCTTTCCACTGCCCGGCAAAGAGCATCAATAAAGAGTTTTCCGGTGGGGTCATTGTCAAAAATGTAGGAGGCCATCCCAATACTTCGCTTCGCCGAGTCAATTGCTTCAAGCATTTGTGGGTATGCTTCATCACCCCCATGCAGCGGCTGGATTGTGTTTCCGTCGAGTAATGGACGCTTGGTGACTTCGCCGACGAGTGTTGCGAGTGATCGCAGTGGTGCATTTGCTGGGCCAATAGCGTCTGTCAGCCGTTCTGTTGACGGCATTGCGGTCTCCACCTTATGGATGACCTCTGGAAGCCCGGCCCGAAGTCGTGTTGCCTTCCTACGAATTCGGTTCACACCGAACAAGGCATAGGCCGCGGCACCAAACCCAGGGGAAAGCCAAACCAGTCCAACCCAGGCCATCGTACTTCGGGTGTCACGTTTTGTCAGAAGCGCATGAAGGGATGCACCAATGTTTACAGTGAGTAGTGTTGCAGCAAGTATGTGTGGCCATAGTTCAATCCACAGCCGCCATGCCGAATCAAATAGTGTTGCCATCGATTCTTGTCGTCCTCATGCTCCGATGCTTTTAGTATACTCTGCAGAACCATGCGTTATGGAACGTGTTTGTTCGTCAGATTTTTAATTGTCGTATTCCCTTCTGACCAAGAAGAGTCTTTCCTTATGGTTTTTGAGCTCACTGATGTGTCATTGCTTCAATCTGGAGCATTCATCGACGGAAAAGTATGCGAAAGTATCTCTGGATCGCGAGTTGACGTCATTGACCCGGCAACGTCGAAGATCATCGGTTCTGTTCCCGAGATGAACGGCGAGGATTCCCGGAAAGCAATTGCTGCTGCTGAAACAGCGCTAGCTACGTGGCGGACTACAACAGCGACCGTCCGGAGTAAACACTTGCATGCATGGCATAGGCATGTGACGGATTCGGCAGAAGATCTGGCACAGCTTATTACTGCTGAATGTGGAAAACCATTGAGCGAAAGCCGAGGAGAGGTGGCGTATGCAGCCTCCTTTTTAGAATGGTATGCCGAGGAAGCCAAGAGGGCGTATGGAGATATCATACCACCTCATCAGGAAGACAAGCGACTGCTGGTGATCAGACAACCCATCGGTGTGGCAGCAGCTATTACACCGTGGAATTTTCCCGCGGCAATGATTCTTCGCAAAGTGGCCGCAGCGCTGGCGGCAGGATGCACGATGGTCGTCAAGCCAGCTCCGCAGACGCCACTGACTGCCTTGGCTCTTCACGTGCTTGCAGATCGTTCTGGGCTTCCACCTGGCGTTCTGAACACCATAACCGGAAGCATCGATTCCAGCAGGCAGATTGGATCCGCAATTTGTGAGAGCCCGACAGTTCGTGCGATTTCATTTACCGGGTCAACGGCGGCGGGTGTCAGTCTTGCCCAACAGGCAGCCGGGACAGTAAAGAAAGTGTCGCTCGAACTCGGCGGGAATGCATCATTTATCGTTTTTGATGACGCGAATATTGAAGAGGCTGTACAGGGTGCCCTCGCAGCAAAATTTCGTAACAGTGGACAGACCTGTGTATGCGCCAACAGGTTTTTTGTACAGAGTGGTGTTCACGATAGATTTGTGAAATTATTCACGGCCGCCGTTGCTCAACTACGAGTAGGACCGGGTTCAGAACCGGACGTTACGGTTGGGCCGCTCATCGATGATCGAGCATATGAGAAAGTCCGGGGCATTGTTGCTGATGCCCTTGCCTGCGGTGCACAGGTTACCATTGGAGGGAGTCAAGACTCTATGGAGGGGCGATTCTTCCCTCCAACAGTACTGACATCAGCAAACCCGCAGATGCGACTCGCGACGGAAGAAATCTTTGGACCCGTCGCGCCAGTGTTCAAATTTGAAACAGAAGAAGAAGTGCTTCAACTTGCCAATCACACAGAGTTCGGCCTGGCGTCGTATTTCTACAGTCAAGATATCAACAGATGTTTTCGCGTGGCAGAAGCTATTGAATGTGGCATGGTAGGGATAAACACCGGCATGCTCTCCACTGCCGTTGCCCCATTCGGCGGTGTGAAGAGTTCAGGAGTCGGCCGCGAAGGTGGCAAATACGGACTCGACGAATATCAGGAACTCAAATACATCTGCCTTGGGGGTGTCCACTAGTTCAAGGAAATTATAGAGATTGGCCAAACAGCTGTTGAGCATCTATCAACACGTTTTACCGTTTTTTCTTTCGCGTCGTTTTCTTTGATTTTTTCTTTGCGGGAGGGGACGTTATTTTTTTGGCTTTCTTTGAAGACTTAGCCTTTTTCTTCGTGGCTTTCTTTTTAACAGCTTTCTTCTTGCCGCTTTTTTTCTTTACCGCAGCCTTCTTGGCCTTTTTCTTTGCCTTCTTCTTGGCAGTTTTTTTTGCAGCCTTTTTTTTCTTCTTCGCTTTCTTCTTTTTCGAAGGAGTAGGAGCCTTTCGAAGTGGACGGTTCAACTCAACTTCGTCAAGGAATTCATTGGCCTCTTCAATGAGCGCCTCCGTGGAAACTGGTTCGACTTCATCGATTATAAAAACGGCAAGTTCGCCCCGTTGCTGGGCATCACTCAGCGCTTTGTATTCTTCAAGGTCGAGGTCATCATGGTCGTCATCTTCGCTTGTAAGAAACTCAAAGCCAACACGTGCCTTTTTGTCCCAACCATCAATGTGAAACTCGAAACCATATTCTCGAAACATAACGTTTCGTTCGATGACATAACCACGGCGACGGAAAAGACGTGACAGGTGGGTACACCCTTCGAATTCACTGAGTGTTTCGCTCATCAAAAAACCTTTGAGAAATGAAGTAGAGAGCCGGCGAGTCACAAAACTTCTTGTGAGGAGCAGCGTCTGTGCAAATCATACAGAGCAGGCGGAGAATACGCGAATGCCGGCAGCGATCCACGGACAGAACCGCTCCTGTGGCTCACATCGCCATTTTTACGAAAATAAACAAGAAAGTACCTGCCTAAAACGGTTTCGCTTTTCGAGTAAAGGTTCTCTGCAGTATCATGGTTAGTTGGGAGCCCATGATAGAGATCACATGTGGAGATTCCGGAATGGTAAAATTTACAAATAAAAGTATCCAAATGGATGTGTCCAACTGGCTTGTCCTCAGTTTTTTTGTGATAGTTCTTACGCTCGCTGGAAGTCCATCGAGTATGGCAGGACCGTGGGCTGATCGAGCCATGGCGAGACGCACGGCCCGTGCTGAGCGAACGGAACTTCGCGATCGTCCAAGGCAAACAGAGCCGACTGATGACGCGGGAACTGTTTCCAGGCAATTACCTGTACTCGCCCCAGAGAACGCACTGCGACCCGGGGTCGTCCGGCGGCTCGCGCGTCGCGGCATATCGGTTGAAGAATTGGAGGCTCTCACCCGTGGTCGTCAGCCACAGCAGTTTGCAAATGGTCAAACGAATGCTCAATCAGTCAATCAATATGGCTACCAAGCCAATCCACGTTCAGATGCCGGTTCTCAGTCTGTTCTTGATTCTGGAAAAGCGGAACTACCTTCCGGGCTTCATGCCGGAGTCATGACTTTCGACTCCGGTCGCCCACAGCAGCCTGGTGGCCCTGTTCCAACAGAATCCAGAAGTATTCTCGTTGGTGCTGAAGATCCCGTTTCCTCGAGCCTTGATGAGGGACCACGGTTTCCAGGCATGGAAGGCAAACAATCAAAGACACGTGACACACCGGTAGTTACGCATGAACCAATCGAGTTGTTACCTACACCCAAGACTGCTGAATAAACCGTTCTCGTCCACTTTTTCGCTAGTGGCATCGACATTGAACCAACTATTCCCCAACTGGTCGCAATCTTCAACTTCTTTGCCAGGGCAACGCTCAAAAAGAAGACTGAACCTCTTAAGGAACAGAAGTCATGAAGACCGGACAGTGGTCAATGTTTAAAACCTTACTGTTAATACTAGTGGCATTGGCCGCTGTTGCTTCTTTTGGAGGCATTCAAGAAGCGACGGCTGAGGAGACTGTCACCATCCAAAAATTGCAGCGCAGGCCACTCCTAGGCGTACAGCGATGGGATATGTTCTCTGGCAAGGGAGCCACTCAACAGAAGGAACTCGGATACTTGCCAGGAAAAAATGGCTTCTTGAAAGACCCCCAATGGCACGATCGGGTGCCTTTCTTCTGTCGGCGGACTAAGGATGTAGCCTGGGTCCAACATTCTGCCGACGCTGGTCCTGTGTGGTTTAATCATCCCTTCAGCCAGCAACTGCTTCAAGAGAGTATGGATCAGGAACTTCGCTACGCCAACGATGCGGGCATTGATTTCTTTGTCTATCACGGACCTGCACGGAAGCTTTTCTCCAATGGCTGGGAACTCAGGAATAATTTCGACTGCCATATATCCAGCACGATACCAGAGGCCAAGAATGTAAAACTCACCTGGGCTTTGTATGGTCATAGAGCGATTCGCTACACAAAAAGTAAAGTGGCCGCAATGATGGACGAGACCATTGATTACATCAAAATGCCATGCTGGCAGACGGTGAATGGCGGGCGGCCTTTGATAAGCGTCTACCATCCAGAGAGATTCCGTGTAGCCCTTAAAGCGGCAAAGGGAAGCGAGTGTATGACAGGTGCCGGATTTATTGGGTACGTGAGGATGCGAGTGGAAGCCGTGGGTCTGAAGAATCCTTACATTGTTGGTTGCATGGAGCCGAGAGATAGTTTCATGCACGCCAAGGTACTGAAGCAAGAAGGCTACGATGCATTCATGGACTATGAGGGAGCTTATGGGGGAACGGTAGCCACAAGGGACAAAGCTCCAACCTATGCGGCGGCCACGAAGGATATTCTCAAGACCTGCGAGCAAAAGTATCTGAACAGCGGTCTCCCGTTCATTCCTCCCTGCCCCAGTATGCATTATCGGTGGCCCCACGCCTTCGATCGCAAGGGGCAACCCGTAGAAGAATTGCATCACTTCCAGTGGCCCAAGGAAGGCGACCTTGAGGCCCGAGTCGAAGCCGTTCTTGATTTCGTGGCAACCCACCCCGAGGACTGCGAGGCGCAGACGGTGATCATGTATTCATGGAATGAACACTCTGGGGGCGGCGGCATTTGCCCGACGATGGGGGAGTCACCCGACTACAAACCTGTGACACAATGGCTTGATGAAGTGGCCGAAGCGCTTTCGGCATGGAAGTATCCCTAAAAGTTCAGCAGGCTCAAGCAGCGTCATTGCACGTAAAGAATTGGTTCGTATGTTTTATCTGAGAATTCTTCGGCTGTATTTGGTTCCATCCCTGTTTCCCTACGAAGTTCTCTTGCGTTGATACAACAACAGGTTCCTTTTTTGTCCGGTGGGGACTGGTGATGACACGCTCGTATTTACAGACGGTTACTGCAAAAACTGGCCGGAAAAAGGCATAGCGTCCAACTCTTTTGTCGTAAATTAAAGGAAATGGTTTATAGATTCAAATTTGGGTGGGAAACAAAATCTTCTTGTAAGTAGACTGCACCACATTGGGAAAATATCGTTATCACATGATAGAGGGTTCATTCATGCTCAATTCAACACGACGTCAATTCATTCAGACCGGTATGGCTGGCGGAATCACTCTTGCCACAGCAGCTCAACCCGTGTGGTCGGCAAACGCAAACAATGAAGTGAATGTTGGGTTCATAGGTTGTGGTGGTCGCGGAAATATTTTGATGTCCGCGTTCTCAAAAGTATCTGGAGTGACCATTGGTGGCGTATGTGATCCAGATGCGGAACGACTTGAACAAGCAAAAGAGCGGTTCCCGAAAGCACAAGCATGGACTGACCTGCGTGATTTGATTGAGGATAAATCCATAGATGCAGTTGTGATTGCAACCTGTAATCATTGGCACTGTCTTGCAGCTATTTGGGCCATGGAAGCAGGCAAGGATGTCTATGTCGAGAAGCCTCTCTCGCACAGTCAGTGGGAAGGTGAACAAACTGTCGCTGCTGCTGAAAAGTATAAGAGAATCTGTCAGCTTGGTACGCAACAACGATCAGACCCAATGCAGGCTGAGATCAAAACCTTTCTGCATAAGGAGAAAGGCCTCGGCGATATTGTTTCAGTGCAGGTTAATCGCGTTGGTGTACGGTCATCAATTGGCAAGCGTTCAACGCCACTGCTGATACCAAACGATATGGATTACGATCTTTGGCTTGGTCCGGCGATCGATGAACCAATTTTTCGCGATAAGCTACAGTACGACTGGCATTGGGATTGGAATACGGGTTCCGGCGAGATGGGGAATTGGGGCATACACATCCTCGATGATGTTCGGAACGTTGTGTTCCGTGATGCCGTAAAAGTACCGACACGAATCCAGAGTATCGGTGGGCGCGTGGTTTGGGACGATGCTGGGAACACTCCAAATGTTCAAATGGTTGCGATGGATACAGGTTCCGTGCCTGTTCAACTCCAACTTGCCAACATAGCTGCAGAACCGGGTGGTAAAAAAAGCCCAAAACACCGAGGCCCTGGTAGTGGGTATATCGTGCAATGCTCTGGAGGACACTACGAGGGTCGCCGCGGTAGTGGTGTTGCATTTGATCGGAATGGCAAAGAGATTCGTTCATTCAAGGGCGATAGCGGCAATGGGTCGCATCAACAAAACTTTATCGATGCAGTCAGAAAGCGTGACCAAAACATCCTGAATGCGGATATCGTGGTAGGGAACGATTCGACGGCCTGGTGTAACCTTGCGAATAGTGCGTTTCGTGCCAGTAGGGAATACGACCCGAATCTTGTGACACACGGACTTCCATCGATGAACGAGCAAGCCGAACGCTTGGGCAAGATTCTCTCCCCACATGGTCTTGTTCTGCAGTCAAAAGGAATCCAAGCCAGTACCGTGCTTGAGGTGAACCCCGAGACTGGAAAGTTTGTCGGTGTTGATGCCGAACAGGCGAATCAATACTACAAACGGTCATACAGGCCGGCATACGCTGTGCCACAACTCACCTGACCATTCGCCATCACCACTAGGCTTTATTGCTAACACCCTAGACAGGTTTTGTTTTCCCTGGCACGGCATAGCCTTTCGAAGGCAGTGCCCCATCCCAGGTGAGTGATTTGGGGAACAGGTCGAGCGTGCTTTGCGTTGTCATGAAGTCCCAGGTGACCTTTTTACCGGTATACGCGGCAACTCGTCCGAGTACACCAACCATTGAACTATTGGCTGTTTGCGCAAGCTCGACAATGGGTGTTTCATTTCGTATGGATTCAATGAGAGCTCGATGTTCTTCGCGGTAGGCATCTTTGATTCTGCCTTCTTTTTCCCAGATCTGCTTGCCTTTGCGGTCGAAAATACGGGAGCCTGAGTTCGCTGCTCCGATTTGACACGTGCCCTCTGTACCGTAGATGACATTATCGTTGAGACCCTGTGAGCCGGGAATCTGACGGCACATAAAAGAAACTGTGCGACCGTTCGGGTATTCGTAGGCAACCGACATGCTGTCCCACATTTCGCTATCCGTTGGGCGCGTAAAACGGCCGCCAGACGCATATGCAGAGAGAGGGTTTTCGCCCATAACCCAATTAAATGTATCGATGTTATGAACCGCTTGCTCACAGATCTGATCTCCACTGAGCCAGATAAAATGCATCCAGTTTGTGAGCTGATATTCGGTATCACTCATGCCCTCTTTTCGTGGCCGGTACCAGATACCGCCGGTGCAATAACGGGCAGTAATATTAACGATCTCGCCGATTGCTCCGCTTCGTATTTGCTCAACGGCTGCAATGTAGTTCACCTGTCGGCGATACTGGGTACCCGTGACGATTGCAGTTTTGTTTTGTTCAGCCAAATCGTGTGATGCTTTACATGCTCGGTACCCTGCTGCATCGATGCAGACAGGCTTTTCGGCGAATACATGCTTTCCTGCTTGGACTGCTGCCTGCACCATAAGCGGCCGAAATCCTGGTGATGTCGTGAGAAGAACGACATCAACGTCTGGGTCATCAAGTACTTGTTTATATCCGTCGAGCCCTGAATACAGTTTCGTTGTTTTTGCGTCGACCTTATCTGGATGTGCTTTCGAGACACCTGCGAACAACCGCTGGCAGTTCTCAAGTTGAAGATCAGCGGCGGCGACAAGAGTTACCCCGCTGTTAATTGTTAGGGAGTCGTCGATGGCCCCGCGTCCACGTCCTCCACAGCCAATCACGGCTAGGCGTAGTGGGCGTGGATTGGACTTAGCGGCTGTCGCAGAGTGGACCATTGTCGATGCGGCAAGTGATGCAGCAGCTGTTGACGACATAAAGCTGCGAC
>Ga0114934_10002970_pt1 | contig 10694 bp, 9 predicted proteins | sample 4SBtaG_2_FD_99695 | JGI IMG/M metagenome (GOLD analysis project Ga0114934, IMG submission 99695) | Deep subsurface microbial communities from Kolumbo volcano to uncover new lineages of life (NeLLi) - 4SBTROV10_white metaG | ecosystem: Environmental > Aquatic > Marine > Volcanic ...
GAAAGAAGTTTAAATAAAGAATATAAAATTCCATTACAATTTTTCTCTATGGATTCAATTAAAATAAAATATCCTCACCTTAAACCTATTATAGAAATTATACAAAACACAGGCATTAAAAAGTTGTACGAACATCAACGAAAAGGATTAAGATATGCTTTGAGTGGAAAAAATGTCCTAATGGCAACACCAACATCTTCAGGTAAAACTTTGGTAGCGGAGCTTTCTATAATCAATACGGTTTTAAACGGTAAAAAAGCCATATATCTTGTCCCCCTGAAATCTCTTGCAACTGAAAAATATAAGGACTTCAAGAAGAAATATTCAAAGTACGCAAAAATTGCATTGAGTATAGGTGGGTTTGATTCAAAAGACATGTGGTTAAAAGGATTTGATGTGATAATCTGCTCCTATGAAAAATTAGATTCTCTTCTCAGGCACAAATCAGAATGGTTGAAAGATGTAAAATTAGTCGTAATAGATGAAATACATATGATAGACTCTATGTCAAGGGGACCTACACTAGAAGTTTTGATAACAAGATTGAGAACTGAAATCACACCACAGATAATAGCTCTCAGTGCTACCATTAAAAATGCAGAAGATATGGGAAAGTGGCTTAAAGCAAAGACAATAAAAAATAATTTCAGACCAGTAAAACTTTACGAGGGTGTCGCATACGAAAGCAATGAAACAAAAAATAAAACGATTTTAGAATTTCCGAAAGATAATATAATTAAAGAATTTTCAGGAAAAAATGTTATGAAATCAATTTGCATTGATACTATAAAGAATGGAAAACAAGCAATTTTATTTGTTTCTACAAGACGTTCATCGGAAGTTGAAGCAAAGAAAGTAGGAACTTACATAAAAGATTATCTAAGTGAGAAAGAAAAGAAAAAATTAAGCGAGCTCAGTAAAAAAATTTTAAGTGTCCTCCCTCATCCAACAGAACAATGCAAAAAACTTTCTGAGGTTATAAAATTTGGTGTTGCATTTGATCACGCAGGTCTTGTAACAGAACAAAAAAATCTCATAGAAGATGCATTTCGAAATGGATTGATAAAAATAATTACATCAACACCTGTACTGAGCTATGGTGTTTCATTACCAGCTTTTAGAGTAATAATACGTGATGTAAAACGTTTTTCTGAAGCATTTGGATCTCACTATATATCAACTATGGATTATCTTCAAATGTCAGGACGGGCAGGACGCCTTGGAAAAGAAGATTTTGGGGAATCAATAATTATAACAACATCCGGAGAAAAAGATAAAATAATAGATAGATATATTTATGGTGAGATGGAAGAAATATATTCAAAGCTCGCTGTCGAGCCAGTGTTGAGAACTCACACACTTTCTCTAATATCATCTGAACTTACGAGAGATATATCACAACTGAAGGATTTCTTTTCTAAAACATTCTTTTCATATCAGTATGGAGATACTAACAAAATAAATGGAAAGCTAGAGAGTATTACAAAAAATCTTTCAGATCATAAATTTATAAAAATTGAATCGGATTCGTTCATAAGAAAAGATTTTATTCCTGCATTCAAATTAAACGAAAATTATAAATTAATCCCAACACATCTTGGAAAGAGAGTTTCTGAACTTTACATAGATCCCGAATCTGCATGGTTTATGATAAAAAATCTTAACAATCTCAAAGATGAAATAAACATACTTATGATTTTGAATCAATGTGTCGAAATGTATCCATTATTAAGATTAAAGAAAAGTGAATATGAGGACTACGAAGATTTACTATTGAAATCAAACATTTTGAATATACCAGATGTTTGGGATCTCGAATACGACAAATTTCTAATGTCTTTTAAAACATCTTTGATGTTTATGGACTGGATGAATGAAATGAGTGAAGAGTATATAATGAAAAAATACAACGTACGACCGGGAGATTTATATTCAAAGTTGCTTTCAATGGATTGGATGCTTTATTCATTGATAGAAATTTTAAAAATTTTAAGAAAAAGAGAACTGGCAAATAAAATAAATAAACTTCGTTTGAGAATAAAATATGGTGTTAAATCGGAGCTTCTTCCACTCGTTAAAATAAAGTGGATAGGACGTATAAAGGCAAGACGACTGTTTAATGAAAAAATAAAAAACATTTCAGATATAAAATCTAATTTGAATGCAAAAAGAATTTTGGGAGAGAAAACATTTGAAAAAATCATTAAAGAGTTTGAGGGTTCGTAGTCTAGCTTGGTAGGATTCGGGCTTCGGGAGTCCGTGACAGGAGTTCAAATCTCCTCGGACCCATTGTCAAAAGGACAAACATTAGAGAATATTATTTGCACCTTCACTTAAATGTCTCATTTCTATTTCTCCTTGTTTTCCTTTTTATAAGAAATATACATCTTATTTCTGCTCCTAATGTTGTAAATCTTGGTCCACAATATGTTGAATGACAATATTCATGAGCAACAATATATTTCTTCAAAAATTTTGGTAACTTGTAATTTATAAATATTACATTTTTGTTTTTATCATATTTTCCCTCATCCAAAAGATTACAATTAAGCTCCTTCACCTCAATATTTTTATAATGATATGTTTTTACAGGATTCTTGAAATCGCACCGCCTAGCCAGAAAGATATGAAGCTTTTTGAATATTTTTATCGAACCAATAGCTGATAAAAACATTATAGAAATAATAGTTAGCACATAAATCAACGTTTCTATCATTTGCTCACTTTTCTTCCAAATGTTAAAAATCCAGTATGAATTATACCTGATGGAATTGGATGTGTAAAATCATCGACTTTCCATTTTCTCTGTATATTTTCAATCGTCTTTATGAATTGAAATCCGTATTTTTTCATTTCTTTTTTGACTGCTTTTACCTGTTCTATGTGTGGAGAATAAACAACTAACCATCCACCGATTGTTAATCGATTAAAACATTTTTTGACCATCTTTTCAGCGCCCATCATATCTAGTGTTATAAGATCCAAATTTTTTTCCTTGAATTTTGAAACATCCTCATTCTTCAGAACTATATTTTTCAATCCGGTCTTGCTTATATTCTTTTGTATATTATTGAAAAATTTTTTATTTTTCTCGTATGTATAAATTTTTCCCTTTGGACCAATTAAATTTGATATAAACATCGTAAGAAATCCTGATCCTCCCCCAGCATCTAAGCATTTCCATCCATATGATAATCCTGTTTCAGCAACTATAGATGCTGCATCTTTTGGTAAAACCACCTGAGGCATTCTTTTAGAGAATTTGAGAAAATCTATAATTGTAGGTTTTATCACAATGAACGTTCCTTTTTTAGATTTGATTTTCTGTCCATATTTTTTTATCTTTTTCAAATCTATTATTCCGAGATCCGTGCTAAGTTTACCTTTTTTTCTATCAACAAGATAATTTCTAGTTCCAATAAGTAAAACCCACCTATCCATGATAAACACCAAAAGCAATCATAATTATTAAAATTATAATGATTGATATTATCAAAACTGTTTTAATGAGCTTTGTATCATTTCCAAAACCGAATGGTATGGGGCCTATAAAACCAACAAAGGCGAATTTTCCTCCAGTAGCAGAGAGTGTTATAAATATTATTCCGATAATAATGAGAATCAATCCAAAAATTTCAAGGCGCATAAAATTAATTTGAGAGAAGATTTTAATTCTTAAAATATTGAAAAAAACAAGTTATTGTTGAATTCCAGCTATCAATAATGGAAAATTGTATAGTCTAATCTTTTACAACTTACAAGAAAAAACATTTAAATAATTTTCTATTGTATAAAAGAACATGTTAATACCATTAATAATAGCATTATTAGGATGTATCATAGCAGGTACCTGGGACTTGTTTACAACCGATATACCAGATGAAGTTAGCGAATCTATGATAGTATTAGGGATTTTCTACTGGGCTATTAAATCATTACAAGTTGAAAGTCTAAAACCATTGCTCATTTCATTAACAATAGGTATATTGTTCTTGTTGTTTGGTTATATCTTGTATAAAACTGGACAGTGGGGAGGTGGAGATGCAAAAATCCTTGCCAGTTTAGGATTTTTATTGCCGTTTTTCGGAAACATGCAATATTTTCCACTTAATCTTATAATAAATGTCTTTGCTGTCGGCTCTGTATATGTAATAATTTACTCATTGCTACTTGGAATTTCAAAAAATATATTTCCAAAATTCTTTGAAGATATACCAAAAATTTCATTTGTATTATCTATAATTTTAATTATATCTGGATTTTTTATTCCAAATAGAGAATTATCAATATTAGTAGTACTTTTTGGGTTTCTTATATTGTTCTGGTATTATGCCAAGACAATAGAAAAATACATCTTTACTAGAAGAGTTCACGTTTCTAAAGTTAAAGTTGGTGATGTTCTTTTTTCATCAAAGGAATGGGAAGGGATAACTAAAGAAGAATTAGACAAATTAAAAAAAGGTAAAAAAAAGTATGTAAAAATTAAAGAGGGAATAAGGTTTGGACCTGTGTTCTTCTTTGCTCTCTTATTCACAATTTTATATGGAAATCTTCTTTTTCTTATTTTATAAAATATTGTGTATAAAATATTTTGAGATGAATTTTTATGATATCCGCAATTATTCCAGCCTATAATGAAGAAAAAACAATAGGTAAGATTATAACAAATACAAAAAAATATGTTGATAAAGTAATAGTTGTCGATGACGGCTCAACTGATAAAACTTCCGAAATTGCAATAAAAAAAGGTGCAATTCTAATAAAACATAAAAGAAACTATGGTGTCGGAAGAGCTACTCGAGATGGATTTAAGCGAGCTCTATCTATAGGTTCAAATTACATAATAACTATTGATGCGGATGGACAACATTTTCCAAGTGATATACCAAAATTCATAAATAAATTAAATCAGGGATATGATTTTGTAATAGGAAGAAGAAACCTTTCTAGATATCCCTTTATAAAAAGAATTGGAAACTTTGCCCTTAATATAATTATAAATTTCATATCGGGTACAGCCATTCCCGATACTGAATCTGGTTTCAGAGGATATAACGCAAAGAAATTGAAAAAAATGTATTTGACAGCAGATAGATATGAAATTTGCGATGAAATAATTTTTGAAGTTGGAAGAAATAAATTAAAATGGACATATGTACCAATAAAATCGTATGTGTATACAAAAGGAACAAATATTTTGGATGGGCTGAGAATTTTAAAATTTATGTTAAGAAGAAGAAAAAGAAATTGGAAATCTTATTTCGTAGATTTAAGGTACGTCTTATTACATTGGAAAAAGATATATAAATCTAAAGGCAATTCTAAACAATTATAAAATTGTTTTTATTTTTGGTACGCCAGCTATAAACATATTTCTAACACCATCACTAAATTTCGTAGGTTTTATTTTAAATTCATCCCACCACGGATAATCTGGAAATATATCTCCAGAAACAAGAGAATCTAATTGATCTGATGTAAATTTGAAATTTGGAAATATTTTCTTATACATTATAACAGCAAATTTGAATATTGGAAGTGGTATGTAAATTTTTGTTCTAAATTTATCAAGATTTTCATATATTGTATCTACAATTTTATCGAAGTAAACAATCTCTTTTCCATTTATACTGTAAATTTTATTCTTTGGCATTTTCCTTATCATCTTTATGACGATTGCACAAACATCATCAACATAAACAGGTTGTCTCGGATACTTTCCATTTCCGGGAATTGGAAAAATTGGTAATGTTCTTGCAAAATTTATAAACCATCCGATATTTTTATCGTCATAAGGACCGTACATCACTGACGGTCTTATTATAGAATATGTTAATTGGCTATCAAAAATTATTTTTTCTCCTTCTTTTTTAGTTTTGGCATAAGGATCCATTCTAACTGATAGAACAGCTGCACTGCTAAAATGTATTATTTTCTTAACATTGTATTTTTTTGCTGCTAAAACAACATTTTTTATGGCATCGACATTATTCTTTTTAAAATCAATGTAATTTTCAGATGAAATTTGTGCTGCTAAACTAATTATAATATCAACGTTTTTAAATGAATTTTCCCACTTACCTCTTTTTGATAGATCTGCATAAACTGTGTTCACTCCGAATTTTTTAATAAAATTCAAAGCATTTCTATCCTTATCAATAACTATTATGTCCTTTGGTTTGAATTTATTTTTTAACATGAGTCTTATAAGATTCTTTCCTACAAACCCAGCTCCGCCTGTTATTATAATTTTCATAGAAAAAATATTAAATGTAAAGATTTTAAACTTTCTATGACTACTTTTATTAGACACGTGCTCCCTTCATTTATGTGGTTATATTTGATGGTTGCACGTGTCCTCTTTATTATTAGTTATTATTTTTCACAAATATTTTTTGTTATCTTATTCTGTTTTTCAATAAAGACAATAAAAAGCAGAAATATAATCAATATAAAATTTTAAAAATCATACAAATCTTAAAATTAGAATCAAAATACCCACGGCAAATCCTATACCAATAACTATTTGAGGTTTGATTTTGATGATTTCCTCAGACGTGTCATAATATCTTACAAGTCCCGCACTTGATTGAGGAAGATATTTTTTCTTTTCTGCCATACATTCACCTAACAATTAATATAGTGATAAAAAGGTTTAAATTTGTTAAATCACTGCATATCAAATGAATTATACAAATTCAAAAATAAGTTTAATTATTAAATTAAAGAAGAAGGTAACCTGAAATAGCCCACTTTATGTCAGTCCTTTCACTGCTTCTTTAGAAGCAGATCATCAGGAGGACCATGACCATCTGTCTATGCGCCTCAAAGGCTTGCACTCCCGACCAAAGCGGGTTCGTTTCATCCTATTCAAGTTCATCTTTCATCTAAAATCATCAATTCCTTGATTAGGTATCGTTTCTGCTTCCCACTTATGGCATCACTGCCAAATGGTCGTGTAGAGTGAGTAGAGCTTCCTCAGATCCCGGAAGGTCATTACTCAGGTTACCTGCAAAACATACTTGTGAAACGGACTTTTTAAACATTTCTATACTTTAAAACAACTTTTTGTATGAAATAGTCTTTAAAAAGATTAACTAATTTTTTAAAGTATTCAGAAGTTTAACTCTTTTAAAATCTTTAAAATTTCTATTGGATTTTTTACGACATAGTCTGGAGTTTTTTCGATTTTGTTTTTAGATTTCGGATTTAATTTTCTTGGAATTTCTTTCGCTTTACCATATTTAGCAAATACAGAAATTATCCCCAATCTATTTGCTCCAACAATATCTCTCTCTATATTGTCACCAATAAAAATTGATTCTTCTGGTTTTACCCTGAGTTTTTTTAATGCTTTGAGAAATGGTTTTGGTGACGGCTTTATTTCTTTCGTGTCATCGAACGTTACAACCACATCAAACATATTTTGAAGGCCTATTTCTGTCAAACGTATCCATGCTTTGAGTCGTGGGGCATCACTAACTATTGCCGTTTTTATATCTTTTTTTCTCAATGATGAAAGAACAAATTTAACATTTGGATAGGTATAATAAGCATTTATTCTTGCCTTTCTATATGCAACTATACCAGAGGAAAGAATTTTCATATCAACCTTTCCAATAGCTTTTCTAAGAAATTTCTGAAAAATTTTTCTATCATCAAGGTTTATTTCTTTAAAAAGTTCATTAAAGATTTTTCTTGCACGAGATTTAGATATTCCGAGACCGGATTTTATCATTGAATCTATAGCTGCCTCTATACATATTTTTTTAAATCTTATGAAATTCACAAGTGTATTGTCCAAATCAAATAAAACTGCTTTTATCATTATAATAAATAAGAATGATAATTTAAAAAGAATTAACCTATATGTTATTTAAGTATTTATCCAAATCATTTACATATTTGTTGTATATGTCTTTGTGTTCTTTTCTATATTTTTCAAGCACTTCATCTTCTTTCCCTTCTTCCTTAAGTTTTTTTGCTTTGCGTTCAGCAGATTTTTCTGCTATTCTATAAATAAATGGAAACATTTTCATAGCATAATAAGAAAGACGTGTAGATATTTTGGCAGGTATAATTTCATAAAGATTTTTCCTAGATTTCCCTCTTAAAATATTGTCAACGGGCTTCATTATATATTTTGCAATAACGTCTGGCGTTGAGGGTGGAATTGAACCATCCAATATCATCATTTCTAATGATTTCTTTTTATCTTCTTCTATAAGTTGTCTTGTCGCCACATCAAATGGATAAGCGATAACAAAAGTATCTTTTTTATATTCATCCTCATTAGGTAAATCATGTAATAATTTAGCAAGAGATGCTTTCGTCGGTGCATATGCACTATAATTACTTGTGTTAACTATCGCTGCTGCTGACGAAATAACAATAAATATTGTTCCTTTATCATTATCATTTTTGAAATAATTCCCCAAACCATTTAGAACAGGGTTTGAATTTTCATCTTTCTTAGAATTATCTTTAGAAACAGAATTTCCATTTTTAATATGCTTATTATAATTAAGTAGTGTTTTTAAAAGACCAAAATAATTCACATTCATAGATTTTTCATAATCACTTATTGGAATTTCACCAAATTTTCCAGGTATAGAAATTCCAGCTGTGTAAATGATCATATCAGGTTTTTCTATATTCAATCTTTTATATGCATCATCCAAAATTTTACTAAAATTTTCTTTTGTGACATCTCCACGCAGAGTTTCTATTTTGGCATTATTAGTATTTTCGACATTTATTTTGTCCAGATAATTTTTTGCCTCATTGAGATGTTCTTGCGTCTTGGAAATTATAGATACATTGCATCCTCTTTCAATAAGATATTTTGAGATTTCAAATCCTATACCACTCGAGCCACCGACTATTATGGCCGTTTTACCTTCATACAGTCCGTTTGGATTTTTGTCTATTTTAGTAGTAAAAATACTTGACATGAATAATTCATTGATATAAAACTTTAAAAATTGTAATTTTGGGGAAATTTTTGAACATATTTAGAATTTCGTAATAAGTTTAATAACTTTATAAGAAAGTACAATTATGACATTCAAAATATTTTCATCTGATATACAAAAGCTACTTTTAAAGCGAAATTTTTTAGAGCCTACTTTGGCCCAAAAAATGGGAATACCTGAAATTTATAAAGGCTCTGATGTTTTAATTATAGCACCGACGGGAATTGGAAAGACGGAAACGGCAATGCTTCCAATAATGGACAAAATACATACACAGAAATTGAAACCTGTTTCCACTCTTTATATAACCCCATTGAAAAGCCTTAACAGAAATCTTCTACAGAGATTATTTTGGTGGACAGACAAACTTGATATAGAAATTGGCCTTCGTCATGGTGATACATCAACAGCAGAAAGAAAATTTCAGGTTCAAAATCCTCCTGACATTTTAATTACAACACCAGAGACACTAGAAGGAATGATAACTAGTTCTATGATAAGAAAAATTCTTTCCAATGTAAAATTTGTAATAATTGATGAAATCCATGAAATTGTTGGGAGCAAACGTGGTGTGATGCTATCGGTTTTATTGGAACGACTTAAAGAATTTTCTGGGGACTTTCAACGAATAGGACTTTCTGCAACTATCGGCTCGGAGGAAAAAGTTGCAAATTTTCTCTCATCAAAAGCAAAAATAATAAAATCCGATGTTGAAAAGGATGTAGAAATAAAGCTCTTGTGCCCAAAAGTGACAGAGGAAGATATTAAAAAATCTGAAGATCTTATGATTCTACCAAAAACTATGGCAAGAATAAGAAAAATACATGAACTTGCAAATGGTCATTCTACACTTATATTTACAAATACTCGTAAAACAGCTGAAATAATCTCATCACGATTGAAAAAAATTGACAAAAATTTCAAGCAGGATGTACATCATGGCTCGCTATCAAAGGATGTAAGAATAAAATCAGAAGATAATTTCAAGAAAGGTAATCTGAAAGCATTGGTATGTACAAGCTCTCTTGAGCTCGGTATAGATATTGGTTCCATAGATTTAATTATACAGTATCTCTCTCCTAGGCAAGTATCAAAACTTATTCAAAGAGTTGGACGTTCCGGGCATTCGATAACAAAAAAATCAAATGGGATAATAATTTCGGGTGGCGAAGATGTATTTGAATCTTATATAATAATTGATCATGCAAAGAAAGGTAAACTGGAAAAAATTAAAATTCATGAAAATGCATTTGATGTTCTTTCGATGTCCATCGTAGGTATGGCAATAGAAAATTATGGGATTAGTTCAAAAAAAGTTTTTTCCATAATTAAAAGAGCTTATCCATACAGGAATTTGAAATATGATCAATTTATGAACATTTTGAAATTTTTATCGTTGGAGAAATTAATAGTTCTTCAACCAGATGGAAAGGATTTTAAAATTATAAGAAGACGAAAAGGATGGAAATTTTACTTTGAAAATCTTTCAACAATACCCAACACTTATCAATATAAAATAATAAACACGATAAATCACGGTTTCATAGGAACGTTGGATGAAAGATTTGTATCTGAATATGCAAATTCTGGACAGACATTTATAGTTAATGGTGTTTCGTGGAAAATAGTTGAGATAAGTAAAGATAAAGTATACGTTAAGCCGTCAAGCAGCATAGAAGGAGCAATCCCATCATGGGAGGGTGAAATGATACCAGTATC
>Ga0114934_10002971_pt1 | contig 10693 bp, 9 predicted proteins | sample 4SBtaG_2_FD_99695 | JGI IMG/M metagenome (GOLD analysis project Ga0114934, IMG submission 99695) | Deep subsurface microbial communities from Kolumbo volcano to uncover new lineages of life (NeLLi) - 4SBTROV10_white metaG | ecosystem: Environmental > Aquatic > Marine > Volcanic ...
AATTCGCTGAAATAAATGATTAAATTATTAACACAATTCTTGTTCTTGGAAAAACTATATTTTTGTCATTCCGTGATGTTTTTACACGGAATCTATAATTCTATGTGAGATTCACGACAGACCTGTCCCGTGTTCTTTACGGGAAACTTAAAGCTAATCTTCATAGTTGTTTAATTCGGCATATCAATGCCTCTCTTATTCCTTATAAATTTTAACAGTAGCAACACCTTTGTCAGTGATAAATCCGCGAAACATACCGCTTGTATTGAACGGCATTGCCATGTTTCCGTATTTATCAATTGCAATAACGCCGCCGCTTCCGCCGCGTTTAACTAGTTTGTTTAAGATTACTTCGTCGGCAGCTTCCTTAACGGTTTTCTTTTTGTATTTCATTAAAGCCGTGATGTCGTAGGCTACGTCGTATCTTATAAAATATTCTCCGTGTCCGGTACAGGAAACCGCACACGTGTTATTATCTGCATAAGTTCCGGCACCAATAATTGGTGAGTCGCCAATACGTCCGAATTTTTTATTCGTCATACCGCCGGTAGAAGTTCCTGCAGCAAGGTCGCCGTTTTTATCCAAAGCCACGCAGCCGACAGTACCAAACTTATGTTCGTCATTCAAAATAACATTTGAAGTTTGCTTTTTTGATTTATTACTTTTTTGTCGTTCGCGAGCTTTAATTTTTTGCAAACTGTCCCATCTTTTTTTTGTGTAGAAATAATTTTCATCTACTAGTGTGAATCCTTGTTCTTTTGCGAATTGTTCCGCACCTTCACCGGCAAGAAGAACGTGAGGAGAGTTTGTCATAACCTTTCTTGCAAGAGAAATTGGGTTTTTGACGTGGCGTACTTCCGCAACTGCTCCGGCGTTCATTGTTTTGCCGTCCATTATTGAGGCGTCCAATTCATTTATTCCATTGCTTGTAAAAACCGCACCTTTGCCGGCATTAAACAACGGAGAATCTTCAAGAGTGTTTATAACCTTTTCTACAGCATCAAGGCTGCTACCGCCATTGTTCAATATTTTATAGCCTATTTTCAATGCTTGAGTCAGTTTTGCTTTGTACTCCATTTCCTGTTCGGGTGTATAGCTGCCGGGTTTCATTGCCCCTGCTCCGCCGTGAATGACCAATGCGAAATTAGTTTTTTTTTCGTGCGATTCTTCAGGTGCAATACGTTTTGTACATGAGTAAAGCGGGAGTAGTAAAATAATTGAGATAAAATAATAAATTGCCTTTTGTCTGCGAGCCATAATAAAATTTCCTTTAATAAAAATTTACTTGTTTAAAATGCAATATAAAACACAAATTAGTAAATTAGAAATGCAACTAAGAAAATAAACTGCAAATCAAAGGGGAGAAAGTATGAACAAGCGACTTATAACTTTATCACTTCTTTTGTTTTGGATGATTTCAGTAGCGGGAATATACGCGCAAAAGAAAGACTCTACAAATGAAAGACACCAATTTAAAATGATTTATCAAGTAAAAACAACGCCTGTTAAAAGTCAGGGGCGAACCGGAACTTGCTGGTCATTTGCCACAACTTCTTTTATTGAAACGGAATTAATTAGAAAAGGAAAAGGTGAGCACATTTTATCGCCGATGTATTTTGTACGAAAAACTTATCCGCTTAAAGCAGATCAATACATTCGATATCACGGAATGGCAAATTTCGGACCGGGCGGACAAGCTCACGATGTGATGAATGTTGTGCGAAAATACGGAATGGTTCCGCAAAATATTTATCCTGCAAAAATATTCGATTCAACAAAATATAATCATGGCGAATTACACGCAATATTGAAAGCGGAATTGGATGCAGTGTTAAAAAAACGCAGCGGAAAACTATCTATAAAACTTTGGCGAAAAGTTTTTAATTTTACACTCGATACTTACCTTGGGAAAGAACCGAAAACATTTGAATACGAAGGAAACGAATACACACCCAAAAGCTTTGCAAAAGAACTCGGTTTCAATCCGGATAATTATATAGAATTGACCTCCTACATTGAGCATCCGTTTTACAAGGCTTTTAATCTTGAAGCCCCAGATAATTTTGCAAACGCGAAATATTACAATGTTCCAATTGATGATTTAATTAAAATTATTGATAACGCTTTGGCAAACGGGTATTCGGTTGTTTGGGATGGAGATGTTGGAAGAAAATATTTTCTTAAAAAAGGATACGCCGTTATTCCGGTGGACAATGAAAAGAAAGACGAACCTGCCAACAGTGCAAAGAAAAAACTTCAGCCGGAAAAAGAGAAAACAATTACTGCAGAGATGAGACAGGCAGGATTTGATAATTTTACAGTTACAGATGATCACCTTATGCACATCACCGGAATGGCAAAAGATCAAAACGGTACGAAATTTTATTATACAAAAAATTCATGGGGGACAAAAAACGAAGGGTACGAAGGTTATTGGTATATGTCGGAGCCTTATGTTAGATTGGAAACACTTGGAATTATGGTGAATAAAGATGCAATTCCAAAAGAGATTTTGAGGAAGTTGGGATTTTAAAAAAATAAATTAAAATATTTTAATGGAGAAAATAAAATGAAAAATAATATTAAAATTAAAACTATTCTTTTCTTACTCTTTAGTGCAGTTTTCTTTTTTGGCAATTCTTTTGCTCAAAAGAAAGCTCTTAGATACAAAGACCTTTTTACAATAAACAAAAAAATATTTAAGAGGCTGCCTTCAGTTCGCGGTTGGTATGATGCCGATCATTATTTTGAAATGAAAACAGACTCGGTTAGTGGTGATAAAATACTTGCAGAAGTTGATGTAGCAACAGGAAAAACATCGGAGTTTTTAAATTATACTTCGTGGAAAAAACAACTGCCGAAAGGTTTTGATATTCAAAGAAATATCGGTTCGTCAAAAGACAAAACAAAGTATATCTTTGAAAAAGATAATGACTTATATTTTTTGGACACAAAGGAAGGGAATTTTAAGCGGGTAACAAAAGACAGTACGAAAAAACACAATCCTCGTCTTTCACCAAACGCTAAATTTATTGCTTATACAAGCGGGCACAATTTGTTTGTTGCCGATATTGAAAACGGAACAGTTAAACAACTTACTAATGACGGATCCGATGTAATATACAACGGCTGGGCATCGTGGGTTTATATGGAAGAAATTCTGGAACGTTCCTCGCATTACGCAGCGTTTTGGTGGTCGCCGGATAGTAAAAATATTGCATATTTACGTTTTGATGATTCTCCCGTTCCGAAATTTCCGCTCTATCATGAAGAAGGTGTTCACGGTTATGTTGAATGGGAACGGTATCCGAAAGTCGGTGACCCGAATCCGAAAGTAAAACTCGGTATTGCAAATGTTGAATCCGAAAAAACCGTTTGGGCGGATTTGGACTATTCCAAAGATCAATATATTGCCTGGCCGTTTTGGACGGTTGACGGAAAGCAATTATTTTTTCAAGTACTTAACCGCGACCAAAATGATTTGGTAATTTATTCGGCTAACACTCAAACGGGAAAAAAGGAAAAAATATATGAAGAAAAACAAAAGACTTGGGTAGAGTTTTTTGAAGATTTAACTTTTTTAAAAGACGGCAGCGGATTTATTTTACGGTCCGATAAGGACGGATGGCGGAATCTCTATCTGTACAATATGAACGGTAAGCTTATAAATCGAATAACTAAATTAGATTGGCAAGTTGATGCAATTAAATTGGTGGATGTAAAAACAAAAAAAGTGTATTTCCAGGGAACAGGGAAAAACAGTACTGAATCACATTTGTTTGTTGTAAATTTTGACGGTTCAAATTTAAAGCAGCTTACAAACACTGCGGGCACTCACCGAACAAGCGTTTCGCCGGAAGGCAAATATTTTATTGACAGATTCGACAACTATAAATCACCGGCACAGTTGGCAATCTTTGACGGTGAAGGAAATCTGATTAGAAAGCTTGGAAACAGTAAAACAGAGGAAATGAATAATTACAAACTTGGTGAAGTTAAGATGTTTACTATTCCTACAGAAGATGGTTTTAATTTGCCTGTAAAAGAATTTTTGCCGCCCGACTTTGACAAATCAAAAAAGTATCCAGTAATTTTTTCTGTTTACGGCGGCCCCGGAATAAAAACCGTGAGAAATTCATTTGCAAGATTTATGTATTCGTATTACTTGGCTGAGCAAGGAATTATTTACATACGCGTTGATCAGCGATGCTCGGGACATTACGGGAAAAAAGGAATGAATTTTATGTACCGGAATCTTGGGAAATGGGCAATGAATGATTTTATTACAGCATCAAAATGGGCAAGAAATTTGCCGTTTGTTGACACAACCAAAATTGCAATTACCGGCGGCAGCTACGGCGGATATGTTACTGCATTGGCTATGACTTACGGAGCGGATTATTTCAATTACGGAATTGCACAATATTCCGTAACCGACTGGAGATTGTACGATGATATTTACACCGAGCGATATATGGATTTACCGAAAGATAATCCGGAGGGATACAAATTCGGTTCGGTTATAACACACGCAGAAAAATACAAAGGACTAATGCTGCTTACTCACGGAACAGTTGATAACAATGTTCACATGCAGAATACGCTTCAGCTAGTGAATAAACTTGAAAATTTAAATAAGGATTTTCAAATGATGCTTTACCCGGGGCAGCGGCACGGATTCCGCTCAATAAAGTTTTTGCACTCGTTGCGGAACAATACAAAATTCTGGTTCAATAATTTGTTGAACAGAAAGTTTGATCCGGAAAGGGTTTGATAGCTTAAACTTAAAAAGATTAAATTAATTTTTGTTATTTTAAGAAATGGGATAACAATATCAAGGAAAAAGAACAGAATGTGGTCCTTCATAATTAATAGTTAGGGTGCTGAGGAGATAATATGAAAATTTTAAAGTCGTTAATACTAATTTTGATTCCATTGCTACTAAATTCTTGTAGTGCGTTTTTGGGTGGTATTGTTGCATTGGATAATTCTGCGAATAAAGGCAAAAAAGAAGTTAAGTATGAAAAAGTAATAAAATTAAGAGAAGGTTCCAAAATATTTCTTGAATTGAATGATTCAACAAAAGTAAAGTGCACATACAAAGATTATAAAGAATTCAAAAAAGGAAAAGAAGAAATAAAATTGATTATTATTGCAGATGAAAACGGTGAATTGAAATCAATTAATACTTCGGAAATTCGTAAATATCTATATTTTGATGAAGGTGGAAATGTTTGGACTGCAGCAGCAATAGGTGGAGTTTTGGACGCATTAATTATTTATGGAATTTTGACAGGTCCAAAGATGGGAGGAGGGAGCGGCAGAATATTCTAAGTAATTCTAATAAGAAGTGGCACCTAACAAGCAAATCAACAGAACGCAGTTTTCAGTTCGTGGTTTGTAAAGTTCTTTAAATTTGTAATTAATTAAACATCGCTTTCGGGTGAGGTACTATTAAATAAAATTGGGGCAGTCGGTACTTGCGATGCAAATTAAGTACCGCCTGCTAATATTAAAAATTGGGTTGTAAATTGTTAGTGTGCAATTATGGGGCGCCCTTTATTTGCAACGCCGTTATACATATAAAAGGAATTTATATTATGAGGTCTAAATTATTTTTAATTCTTGTTTTTATTTGTTCAAGTATTATTGCCCAAAATAATTTTAAATCTTTGAGGCAAATTGAAACCGATACAAATACTTTACATTATTATGAATCTACCAGTACTGTTACTTGCTTTGTACCTGACAATGTTGTTTCCCATAAATATTCATTTATAAATTTATCCGGTCAAGCTCTTGTTGGTTCTGCTTTAGCAGTTGGCTTGTCTATTCTACCATTTAGTGCTGCAATTGGAAGTGCTTTAAGTGGAGAATCAACCGAAACTTCTACTACTGCTTTGGGAATTCTTACAATATCTTCATATTTATTTGGTGCAGCCGTTGGTGTGCATTGGGTTGCAAAATCTCAAAATTCAAAACTTTCTTTCTGGGGAACTGTCGGTTATTCCGTCATAGGTGGTGGAGTAGGTGCAATTTTAGCAACTGTTCTTGCATCTCAGTACAGAAGAATTCCAGCGTTCGGTGGTATAATAGTGGCTTTAAGTCCGATAATTGGTTCAATGATTTATGCATCATTTATTTCTGATTGGCCGCAAGAACCACAAAAAGGATCTTTTGTTAAAAATAGTTTAAATCAGAAAGATTTATTTGAACATTCAAAATTATTCAATATTGAATTATTCCGTATTAAGTTATAGTATGTGTAAACCCGGCTTTTGCACCGGACATCCGATAAAAACATTCCGACAAAAGACTCGGAATAAATCTAAGCAAGCCGGCTGAAAAGCAATGCCGTTATGTGTGAAAAATATTTGAAATAAAAGTATAAAAAATGGATACAGACGATTTATCGGAAGAAACGTATAATACTGTTATTATACAAACAGAAAGGTTTCATCACGATTTAACATTACAGTTTGGCGTACTTGCTTCTGAATGCAAGGATGATAACGATTACTTAAAAAAATCTTTGCTGATGATTGAAGATTGGGAATTAGATATTGAAGCAGCAATTTTCGAAATATTTTATGATAATATTCCCGAAATAGATAAATTTAAGTCGGTATTAAGGGAAATAAAAAAATCAATCAAAGAAATTCAGAAAATACCAATTAGTAAAAGAAAATTTGAGGAGTGGTAAAAAATGAAACTTACAGAAGAACAAATAAAATCCATAGTAGAAGATTTAAATATGGGAATGAGTGTATATGTTAATATTGATACGAATGAAATAAAAGCCGTAATGGATTTTGAGCAACACTATGATGCGGATCCGGAGCCTTGGAAAGAGGATTTAAAAGAGATAGAAGAAAACTTTGATAAATATTTTCATTTTGAGCGAATGGATTCGAGAGAGGCATTTCGCGTTATGGATGCTTTTGTAGAAACAGTTGAAGATGAAGAATTAAAAAAGAAATTAGATTTAGGATTGAGCCTTTCAAAACCTTTTAGAAATTTCAAAGACATTCTCAATTATGACGCTGAATACAGAGATAAATGGTTTGCTTTTAAAATGGAAAAAACTATTGAATTTGTAAAAGAGCAGTTGAACAATTATAACGAATTACAAGAATAAATTATTGCCCTTAACCGGTTTTATTTCCGAATTCCATTAAAAAATTATCACGGTAAACAATGAATGCGATAAATTTATACGGTAGCACGATAAGGTGAATACTGTTTTATTAACTATATTACTTTATAAATCTTTTGTCATTAAGTCTCTGTATTGTAAATATAACAGCGACTCAGAGTCAAAAAGAAATTATTAAAAAACACCGCATAATAAGGAGTAATAAAAATATTTTTCCGGTTAAATTTATTAAAATACACGTAGCACAGAATAATATTCTGTGCTACAAAATATTTGACTCTAAATTGCTGAAATATAAACTGTCTTTTTAAAACAGACTAATTTATATTACCGATTGGAATTATTTGAAATTTTATTCAACAAGGCAGAATTTTGGAAGCAGGAACAATATTTACTCATAAAAAGTATGACGATGTAGTTGTAGTAAAGATAAACATATCACGGGCAACAATGGATAGTGCGCCTCAATTTAGAAATTATCTAATCAAATTAATTGAAGATGGTGACAAGAAATTTATTATTGATTTAAGTTTTTGTGATTTTTTAGATTCTTCTTTCCTCGGTTCGATGGTGGCTTCTCTAAAAAAAATTCGTTCGCTTAAAGGTAATTTAGTAATTGTTAATAATAAGGAAGTTCCGGCCGGAATACTTTCTTTAACAAATCTTGACAGAGTATTTCAAATTTACCAAACTGTTGAAGGTGCCGTAATTGCATATCGTCAAAATTCCTAAAAGAAATAATTTTTAAGAAAGTTAATTAATTTTTTCCAAACATAATTTTATAATCTCTCTCCTTTCCGGCTTGCCATAATTTATTAGGAATTACTTTCCAATTGCTTATTTTCTTTGGTGAAATTGTTTTCTTTTTTTCAATCCATTTCATCATTAAAAATCTCAAATCTTTTTCGGTTGAGTGGATAATTCTTTTTCGCAATTCCGCTTTGGAAATACCTGCACCTTTAACAAGATGACCGCCTCCACCGTTTCCGCGATAGGAATTAACAGCAACTTTGTAAACTTTTTTGTAATTAAAAGGATTCCCGTTTTCCATTGAAATTATATTTATCCGGCTGCCGATTGGTTTTGAAATATCAACTGTATATTTAATCCCGGCAGCAGCATCAAAGTTATAATATCTGTCAAATAATTCCGGATGACCTGTCCTTTCCGAATAAATTGTTTTTCCGTTTTTATCGGTTTTGAATCTTAACAGATGATCGCTTTTGCTTTTCATTTGATTAAACCACAAGCCCGCTGTATATTCCAAATAGTTTTTCACTTCTTGTCCGGTCATTTTAATAGTATAAAGCAAATTTTCATATCGATAAAGTGCAAACATATCTTTCACATAAATTTTACCGCTGTCAATTCTCGTTGTAAACGCAAGTGGAGCGGTAAAAGAAATATCCGCACCGGATAATTCCAATTGAGCTGTATTTATTAAATCTGTAAAGGGTGAACTTCCGAATATTGCACCGTTTGTTGAAATTGAAGAAGTAAATACACCGAGCGGACGCGAAACATATTTTTTCACTTCTTCAAATTCTTTGTGAAAAGTTGTAAGAAATTTTTTGTCGGGTGCATAATTTTTCATTGAAATAATTTCACTGGTTACTTTCTTCCTGTCGTTTATATTTTTATCGATTGAAAAATTTGCAACGGCAACATTGCGTGCAGAACTTGTTGCTCCGAGAATCAAAACTTTTTTACCGGCTGAATTTGTAACCCATTTGTTCCATCCGTGATGATCGTGCCCGACAAAAACAACATCAAAACCGGGGACTCGTTCTGCAACTAGTTCCGAAGCATTTTCGTTACGATAAGTATCGGCAGTATTTCCGCCATAGGAATAATCAACACCGGAATGAAATAGTCCGATTAAAATATCCGGTTTTTCCTTTGCATGAATAATCGGCACCCATTTTTTTGCTGTTTCTACCATATCTTCAAATTCAATATTTTTGTAAATATTCGGCGGGAGCCATTTGGGAATTGCAGGCGTAATCATTCCGAGAACCGCTATTTTTATTCCTTTAATTGTAGTTACATAGTAAGGATTAAAATACGGCTTGCCTGTTCGTGTATCAATTGCGTTTGCTGCAAACCACTTAAAGTTTAATTCTTTTCTAAATTTATCATAAACTTTGTGTCCTGTTTCAATATCGTGATTTCCAACGGACCCGGCATTGTATTTCATATAATTCATTACACGAGCATACAAATGTTTTACATTTGGTTTTTCAAAATTGAAATAATAAACAGCAGGTGTACCTTGAAGAATATCTCCGTTATCCAAAAGCAAAACGGATTGATTTTTTTTACTTCTTTCTTCATTCAGATAGGTTGACACTTGCGAAAGTGAACCTGCCGACTTTTCCCCTGTTTGAAAATTGTAAGGATAAATAGCACCGTGAACATCTGTTGTTTCAATAATTTTTATTTTAACGTTTTGTGCCGAAATGTTTATCTGAAATAAAACTACGGCAAAAACCACAATTGACTTAAATAATACTTTCATATTTCCCTTATAAATAACTATGTTAAAAAAAACAAAAAATAAATTTATTGAAAAGCGAGATGAAAAACTTCTTTTATGTTTTTTCAATATTAAGTTTGTAATCGTTAACTTTTGAGAAACAAAATGAAAATAATACTTTTACTTGCATTATTTATGACAATTTCAAATGCACAATCAATAAGACCAATTAGAGACAATGTCGGCTTCTGCTGGACAGCTTCAGATATGGATAACGTGATTTCCTTTTTGAAGAAAGATGCAGCGAATGAAAAATCTTTCCCTTCCGAAAATTTAATTGCAGCTATTTCTCCTCACGATGATTATTTGTATGCAGGAAGAATTTATTTCCCTCTCTTCCAACTTATTCACGCTAAGGAAATAGTTATTTTCGGAGTTACTCACGGATCAGTTCGCAAAGCAATGAACGATCCGAAAAATATTTTGATATTCGATAAATTCGATAAGTGGCAAGGTCCATACGGCAATGTTGATATTTCTCCGTTACGAGAAATATTGAAAGACAGTCTGCCTAAAAGCGAATTCATTGTAAGTAATAAAGCACAAACAATTGAGCATTCCATTGAAGCTATGATTCCGTTTTTACAATACTACAACCGGGGCGTTAAAATTACGCCTGTAATGGTAACCGAAATGTCCTTCGACAAAATGAACAGAATCAGTAATGATTTTTCAAAAACAGTTGAAAATTATATTAGAGCAAAAAATTATAAATTAGGGAAAGACATTTTCTTTTTAATATCCTCCGATGCAAATCATTACGGAAAAGATTTTAATAATTCCCCTTACGGATTGGATAAAAAGGCTCATAGTTCAGCAACGGCAAGGGACAAGCAAATAGTTAAAAACTATTTAAATACCGATATTACAAATTCAGACATTAAAAATTTAAGCGAACAAATTTGGAATTCTAAAAACAATAAAAATGTTATTCCGCTTTGGTGCGGGCGTTACCCGATAGTCTTCGGACTTTCCACAATAAAAAAGATTGCTAAAAATAT
>Ga0114934_10002972_pt1 | contig 10690 bp, 8 predicted proteins | sample 4SBtaG_2_FD_99695 | JGI IMG/M metagenome (GOLD analysis project Ga0114934, IMG submission 99695) | Deep subsurface microbial communities from Kolumbo volcano to uncover new lineages of life (NeLLi) - 4SBTROV10_white metaG | ecosystem: Environmental > Aquatic > Marine > Volcanic ...
ATCAAATATTCATCCCTTTCTCTTTATTTCAAAAAAATCCGTAGTGCCTAAATTAGACTCCTGTAGTGTGTAACCACTTGATATTATATCATAAAAAAACTACAGCCATGAACTTGGGTTAAGTAGTTGTGCTTCCCACACTGGTTTCATCTTATCCACTGCCTTTAAGTTCTCAAATAATAAGCTCTTCCTAAAAAAACATCTAAGCGTAAGCCATAGTCAAAGACGATACCATCATATACAATTGGAATATCTACCTGCCCTTGATATTCCAACGCCCGTTTAGGGAGCTCATGGCAAAAACAAACTTCATAGGCTTTTTAAGGCAAACCTGGTCCTGATGCATAATGATAAGCATATGCCGCATCTATAATCTATCTTTAAGTACGTTCTTCCTTTTCAGATAAAGGGGTAAAAGTCATATCTATTCTTTGTGTCTTGGTGGCTACCTGAATAGTTACTTTCTTTTTAAGAAAGGGTGTACTCAGGCATACAAAAACCTATAAACAGCTCCCATGAACTGGTGAAGACCTTTTATCAACCGGCATTTCTCAACTATTATGCTTTTTATAATTATATACTTCCCCCATGTTCAAAGACATCATCCCGTATTTTTCCCTCAGTGAGGAAAAATGCTGTAATATCCTCTCAAAAAAAAGCAGATTCGCTTCTGTATCGGTGCCGTAATTATGGGGATGAAAGCACAGGTGATACACATCTCCCGCTCTTGCCGCGGCAGTCATTTCCCCCTTGATACGGGAAAACCTGAGTGGTTCAAACCATCTTAACTTTCTTATGTATGGCCTGAGGAACCTGCTGCGCGGAATGTTAAGCGGTTCATTCCCATGAACACGGTCAAGCTGATAGGTATTATGCCCGGTAATATTTATGTAGGCATCCATGAGGCGAAGAATTTTCTTAAGCTTGGTATTATACTTTTTTGCAGAAGCAGGGGCATATATCCTGGAAGGGGCATTGCCCCTGTAGGTTTTAATCCCCATTTCCTTGAGGATTGGGATATAAATGGGATTAAACTGATTTTTGGGAAAAACCAGTGCTTCCAGAACAATGTGATGGTGTGCCGCCGCTTTCTTTGATGAGAGTAGATCTGCCCGGAAGGAATCGAGATCGTTTCCCTCCTCAAGACAGTAGTAATGTGAGAAGGCATGGGTGCCTATCTCCTGGCCCGGGAATGACTTTGTGCCCCTACGACCCCTCGATCCCTACGAACCCAACCCCTCTTGGCCGTATCCTTGATTTCTCCTTTTGTGCCCGTTTAGTGTTCTCCATATCAAGCCTCCATCACAGAGTATGGCACCTGTCAGACTTAAACAGGTCCCCCTTGGTCAGGCCCCTTTTCTCCACCCTCTCCGCAGCTCCGTGGTCATATTTGCCATGATCGAAGGAGCTTTGTTCGACGGCTTCTCAAGTACTATTGGCTTGTCCGACTTCTCGGAAGTGTACACGCCGGGATTTCGGCCTTGGCCTTCCCCGGCCGGACTGCCTTCGGGACTCCTCAACAGTCCCTTCCGAGATCTCCCGATTCACACTCACAAAACTTATGCACATGCCACAGGCCTCTGACTCCGGGGAGCTGGACAGGCACTCGCGCAATCGCACCAGCCCATGTTGCCTTCCCCACGCCATCACTGGTCGTCGAGGCATAGCTCGGGGCCGGAGTGGGTCGCTACTCCTTCTCCGTAGAGAACTTGACTTTTACTAACCTACTACAGCCGCACCTCCTACTTCATGCCGGTTTTAATCGGCGCTTTCAGGACGTCCCCCTTTCCGCGTCCCCCTTTCCGCCCTTTCCGGTGTGTCGGTAGACCGTCCGGAGGGCTACATGCTGCCTGAGGCGGAATAATGCCGGGTCAGGCCGACTCCTGCGGCGTATCCGCTTTCGGTTCGGCCGTTGTCGGGGTGTGCGGCGGGTTGGTGACGATGCCGGTAATGTTCCCGTCCTCGTCGTAAGTGAAGGTCAGGTTCTTGCCCCTTCGCGCCTGAGCGACTTGCGTCGGCTCAATCTTCATGTCCTCGGCAATGTCTTCCATTCCGACGGTCTTGGGTGGCTTTCGGCGATCCATTCCCCTGAAACGCAGCCAGTTATAAATGGCCCAGGATAGGAAAACCAGGGTAGATGCAATGATGATCCAGCCATATATCTCGATTGTGGCCAAAGTCTTGATGGGGTCATCGAGTAAATAGGTATGTGCTTGTTCGTAGCCGAAGATCCATGCCAGCAGCCCCAAGAGCGGCTCCAGGAGATAAAACCAAATTGCCCAGCCAATGATGCCGATGAGGCCCAGAATACCTCGTCGGACGGGGGGCGTCAGTTGCGGACGGTAAATGATCCTGGGCGTCCTCGGGCGGTTGGGGCCGAGGATCGGGTGCGGATCTTTTTGCAGATCAATATCATTCATGCTCGACTCCTTGCTCCATACGGATGCCGCGGTCCGGGCTGACCCACCTGGCGCGCTGGCCGCGACGCTTGAAGATCGTCTTGGGTACGGCCACCACGGTGGTAATCATCGATAGTAGCCAGAAGGCCAGAGGATACCAGATCACCCAGAAATAGTCCCGCACAAAGTGACCGCGAGGCTCGTAGCGCCGGTCGAGCAACATACTGGCCAGGAATTGGATGAGACAGGTAATTCCCAGGACCACACCGTTCCATTGCGGCAGCAGGGTCTTGATGTGCCACCGTTCCGGTAATGGGATCACCAGGCCGATCAGGTAGAGCAGGATGATGCCGAACATGGCGTAAGCCCAGGTCACGCTTGCCACGTACTCCATCGCCACGCCCCAGAATCGGCGCCTGCGCCACATGAAAAGATTACCAAAATAGCGCTTCATCACCTCGGCACCACCCCGTGCCCAACGCAGACGCTGTCGCCATAGGCCCTTGAACGTCTCCGGCATGTAGATATAGCAAAGTGCCGCGGGTTCATAGCGGATGTCCCAGTGGTCAAGCTGCAGCCGCCAGGATACGTCGATGTCCTCGGTAACCATATCATCGTTCCAATACCCGATACGGTGCAGGGCCGTTCGGCGGAAGGCGGCGATTACACCCGATACGGTGAAGATCCGGCCATACACGCGTTGTGCGCGCTTTATCAGGCCGATGATCGAGGAGAATTCGCCGACCTGGACCTTGCCGAGCAGGGATAAGCGATTGACGATGCGCGGGTTGCCAGTCACTGCACCTACGCGGGGGCCGGAACTCAGGTGGAAAATCATCCAGCTGATGGCATTTGGATGCAGCAGGGCGTCTCCGTCGATGCAGATCAGGAATTCATTTCTGGCCGCGATGGCGCCGGCCCGCAGCGCCATGGCCTTACCCTGGTTGGTGGCATGGTGGATGACCCGCAGGCGATCATGTCTGGCTGCCAGTTCATCGAGAATCTCGCCGGTTCGGTCGCTGGAGCCATCGTTGATTGCGATGACTTCAAAATCTGGATATTCGCTGGCCAGGGCGTAAGCAAGCGTATCGCGAATATTGGCTTCTTCGTTGAAGCAGGGGACCAGGACGGATGCCCCTGGCGTCTCTTTTAACACCGGAGGGTGGTTCGGATCCCGATGGTTTCGCCTTTCCCAGCGCAAGTAATACCAGATGCCGCCGATCATCCAGACCCAGGCCATAAACAATGGGTAGAAGAACGCGTAACCGAACAGGATATCACGGATGTTGCCGGAGATTAGGTGTAGGAGTTGATCCAGCATTATGGGTGCACCTCGTAATGGGGAAATTGATTCAGGCTCATCCCTTGGAAGGTCGGTACGAACGGTGGTTCGTTGTTGAGAAAGTCGTCCGGATAGTAACCAAGGTTCACTGCACCCTTGCGAATCAGCAGTCTCATCCAGTGCCGCAGGATATCCCCCGGAATCCACTCTCCGTTGCGCCAGTCCTTGGTCTGAAGTTCATAGACCACCTCCTTGCGGGCACCGGGTACCTTGTTTACCTGATTCACCAGATCGTCAAACCACTTGTCAGGTTCAAGATAGGTGCCGTCTAGGTAGGGCATAGCCATCAGGGCCACTTCGTCGTAGTGCTTGACGAAGGGGGCAAGTGCCTGTGCAAAACGGGCCTCAGCCGACGGATCCAGTACGACACGGGCGTAGAGATTGCGTGCGACTCTGAAGCCGTTGCTTAGGTTGACATACTGACGCAGGTGTTTGACGGCAATGTCGCCGAAATCGATCAGGGCCTGGGTTTTCTGCCGCGGTGTCAGGTGGCAGTCGGTCAGCTTGCGGTCAGTGCCGGGCCAGCGTGCCGCAGGATCACAGGCAGTCGCGTCTTCATCTTCAGCCAGATAGGCATCGTCGTGGATCAGCACACCGTCGATGGAGGGAGCATACTTGCCCAGATCGGCGTAAATCTTACCGACGATCTTAGCCGATTCCGGCATAAAGGGGCTCAGCCGGTGGTATCTCGGAATCCTCGGTTTGCCGCCATTCTTGTGAAAAGCCTTCACCGCCAATCGATGTTCCAATTGCTTATTAGGTAACTCAAACGCCAGCAGCGGCAGCCAGGCGTAAACCTTGACCCCTGCACGGGTTTGCAATTGCCAAGCAACGCGGTTGAAAAGGTCGGCCCGCATCGGTAATTCTCTGTTGGGGAAATACAGGGCGTCCGCAGTGCCGTCGCCGTCCGGGTCGGCAAAGCCCTGAAGGTAGATGGTGCGGATGTGCATCGCCTTGATGCGGTCGAGCAGGTGACCGAGGTTGATATTGGTCTGCTTGGGATCGGGATCGTAGACGTAGTCCAGGTCGACCTGAATGGCGCGCTGGCATTCGCGCTTGGGATGTAAGTGCTGCTCGATCTGCTGCTCTATGTCGACCGGCTTCGGGTCGTCCATGATCAGGAATCGGCCGAGATTGCCGAGGTCATCCGGCGAATCGGCACGCGAATCGTCAAGACCGAGCGACAGTTTGAGACCGACCGAGGCGGCGATGGCGGCGACCTCGTGGTTGAAGGCGCCGTAAGGCCAGACGACCGCTCGGGGACGGACGCCGATGTGTTCTTTGATGATTGCCACACTGAGTTCCAGATCGTCGCGGATACGCGCACGGAACTCGGCATCAGTCTCGTAGCTCTTGGTTTTGGGGTTGTACAGTCGGGTAATGGTGGCTGGTTCCATGTTGCCCTGGGGGTTCGCGAGGATGCCGTGGTGCTGGTCGTTGGTATGCGTGGCAAACTCCACCAGGCCCGAGGCTGCCATCTCGCGGGTCTCGGGCCAGGACACGAAGCTTTCGGCACCCAGTTCTGCGCCGTTGTACTTGACCTTGCCGGGTACGACGAGGTTTGGTGATTTGGCTGCCTGCTGCTCGTCCCTGGCCACGGCACCTTTGGTTTTCGAGATTCTCTTGAATTGTTCGCTCCGATAGGTCACGTCCTGGCCGGCATGAACGCGGGTGAGCCAGCCGGTTTCCAGGGCAAACATTGCCGGATAGCCATAGGCCTTCAGCAGCGGAAAGACCTTGGTGTAGATGCTCTTCAGGCCGTCGTCGAACGAAAGCAGTACGGCGTTTCTGGGCAGATTAGCCTTGCCGTCGTGGGCCTTGATGATCTGCTCAACAGATATGGGGTGCCAGCCGTTTTCGCGCATCCAGTCGAAGAATGTCGCGAGGCGCCGCGTGTTGATGGCGAATGGGTCGCTATCGACCTCCGGGCGCACGTCATCACGGACGTCGTGGAAACACAGGGTAATAAATTTGCCTGGGGGAATCTGAACGGTGATCGGGCTGCTGTACTGGCTGGCAGCGCCCACGGTAAGCGGCAGGAATATCAGTAGCAGTAGTAGCAGATAGCGCATTAGAATACCCCCGAGAAGCCTAGCACGCCGAACAGGCGGCGTTCGCGGTTACCGTCATAGACGTGTGTTCCCCAACCGATACCGTAATGCACTTCCCATGTACGTGAGAACTTCCAGCGATGCTCGTAGAGCAGATCCACCGCTCCGTCGCCGCCGTAGCTCGCCTGCCAGTCCATGCCAGTGCCGACTTCAAAATGCTGCGTGAACGAGCGCTCGTAGTGGCGCCAGGTGATCCAGTCGTGTTCCAAACGCAGGTAGGCGCTTTGGCTGTTCGAGGGATTGAAGTAAGGCCCGCCTGGCTGACTGTTATGCCCGGCATACAGATCGAAACCGCCCGATGTGATGTGATGGGCGCTGGCTAGCAGGCGCTGGGTGTAGCCAGTGGTGAACGAGAGGCGTTTGTTACCGTCTGTAATGTCCAACAGGCCGACGTCGGCGTAGGCCGAGCGGGATTCGCTCTGCCGCCAGTTGACACCGAAGCGAAAAGCGCGGCCCTTGTATCCCGCCCGGTGCGCGCGCAGTGGTGTTTCGGTCGAATAGCTGTCGGCACTCAGGTAGTACTGCCAGCGGTCGTTGACCCATTGCGACCAGCCGGCAGCAATGCCGACATCCTGGCCGGTTAGCCGGTCATTGCTGAGCAAGGTCCAGAAGTGCTTGCGGCTCCAGCGCCACTCGACGCCGAGGCCCAGACGATTGTAGTTTTCCGCCCCGGTGTCGAAGTTCGACCAGAGGTAGTGGTGGTCGATGAAGGCACGCCAGCCGCTGTCGGTCCAGGGGCTGCTCAGACGGGTTTTCCATTCCCGGTCGCGGCTGCCGTAAACGGCACTGCCCCCGCCGTGCGACCGACCAAAGGTGTATTCACTGCTGATAGACGGGCGTTTTCGGTCCTGCCATTGGGCATAGCTTTTGTCAATGGTTGTGTCTTCCGGAAACTCGGCCTTGAGGGTGGTGATGATCCTGCCCCAGCGATTGAAGTGCTCAAGGTCGCGTGCGTTGTTAGCCAGGTTGATCCGCGTGTCCTTGTCCAGCGGGTTGTAGCCAGCTGCCTGCTCCGTGAGCTTCTGAGAGCTTGTGGGCCAGCCGCGCCAGCGAAGGACGGTGGCGTAAGGGTCGATCAGGCCGGTGTTGCGCGGGGCGCGCCGATACAGAGTGCATGTGCGCTTCTCGGCGGTCGCCTCCTGATTGCGATAGGCCGGATCCATGGCCCAGACGTTGTCCACGTCCAGGCGCTCCCAGTTGGGTACGCGTGGTCCCTTCGCGGTTTTGCGGAGCCAGATCGGCGTGACGCGGTGCAGCTTATTGATCAAGGTCAGTGCATCGTCGTACTGTTCGCATTCGGTCAGGGCATAATAGAGGGCCAGATAGACCTCGACGTCGATGCGCGGATTTTCCCTGATCAATTGCCGGTAGAGGTGCGCTGCCTTCTTCGGCTGTTTCAGGGCCAGGTAAGCATCTGCCGCGGCATTGCGAGCGTAAGGCGGGATCTTGGCCTCGGGCGTCGGGAGTTTTTCATAGGCGGCAACCGCCTCTGCCATACGATCGAGCTCCCGCAGGACCAGGACGCGATCGTAGCGACTCCGCAGTTGTTGCTTACTGCCCGGCGGGAAGGTCCGCACATTCTGCTCAATCTCAACCAGGGCCTTTTCCAGCGGAAGATTGCGTATCTTGAATCGGTTCTGGTCCTCTAGTCTCTGTCGTTCGTACAGGCCTCTCCGGGCGTGGGCAGCCGCGAGATTGGCGCGTAGTCGATCCTGCTGGACCGGTGGGATCAGGCTGCCATTGCGCTCGGCCAGGTCCAGGGCGAGGTTATCGGCCCCCAGGTCGGACAGGGCGTAGATCTGTTCCTTGCGAGCCAGCGGGTTGTGAGGGTCTTGCTTCAGCGCCATTGTGCAGAGTTGCAGTGCCGTGGCCGGGTCATGGGCGCGGCGATGAACGTAGGCCATCTGGGCCAGGTTGGTTGCGTCCAAGCCTGCGGTGGCAGGGGAGGGCAGCAGTTTGACGGCGGACTTGATCTCGCCCTTTTCGCTGGTTACCATTGCGTATAGCACCTGACCTTTGGGCCCCATCTGATGCTCATGCGCCTTTAGTATTGTGTAGGCGCGGGCGTATCTATGCTCGTCCCGCTCGGCGCCGACCCAGGCACGCACGGCATATGCCGGCATGGCATCCGGTTTCAGGGACTGGGTCAGTTGAACGATTTCTTTATTTCTCCTTGCCTGGCGCAGCAGTACTACCAGGTCGGCCAGCACGTAGCGGTCATTAGGGTGCTCGCTGTGCAGACGTTTCAGGATGTCGATCGACTTGGATATTGCGCCGCGTTGTGCGGCCTTAACTGCCTGGATGCGCTGTTTCTTAATACCAGGTGCTTCGTAGGCATGTTGTGCAGCAAAGACAGGCGCCATGAACAATATGCTGCTGAGAAAAATCGCGCCCAGAACCAGTGGATATATCTTCATTCTATTAGTAACCGTTCACGGGTAATTGTTGGTCAAATTGTAATAGCTCAATAAAAAGGGGTAGGTGGGGTTTTCTGACGCGACTGTCGGGAGGGCGCCGTATTTAGATAATGCTTGCTTTGAGACAAAAAGATATCTGAAAACCCGGGAGAAAGACTCACCTTGAAATAATCATGCAATACCGGTGCCCTGAAGTTGCCATCTATGAGCATGACTTTATAACTGGCTTCCTCTGTGAGGGAGTAGGCCATGCTCAAGGCTGCAGTTGTTTTCCCCTCGCCAGGGTAGCAACTTGTCACAAGGATTGTTTTTATCTTTTTGTCTTTCGAAACACTGAGCATTTTCCCCCTTATGGATGAGTACTCATACATGTTATGCTTAAAAAAACTTTTAATATCAGATATGTTCATTAAAACACTTCCTTTTGTTGTTATACCACAATTTCACTATAAGTATACTATATTTTAAACATTCGTCAAGCACTATTTTAACTTTTTTTCTATTTCTTGATCCCCCATCTTTATTTACACACATCATTAAGCAGAAAAGGCCCCAACTGTGATTATACATTTTTCAAAAAAAATCCCATCTCTATGGGGCCCCACGGGCAAGCCTGTGAGATTCTGTGAAGGTGGATAAAAGACCTTTCATACCTTTTAGGCATTTTTGTAATATAGGTATATATACTTTAAAATTCAATAGACGCATATTAGGCGAAAGACTGAATTTAGTAAACTATAGGGTTAGGCTGGAAGTATTATTGTCATATTATTTGGAATAAAGACCTTAAAGCCAAAAATGTCAGAATTCTCCCTGAAATGCTTGTTCGGTATTTTGATAAAGCCTCCGGACGTCTTGCAGCATAGGGGTTTTTCTGAAAAAAGTGACAATATTTGTCAATCAAGGCTCAAAGATTGGAACTAATGTTGCCATATAAAAAAGAACCCAAACTAAAATGACAGATTTTGATACCTTTTTTTGGCTGGCATATATCTTGCTTAACAATGAAATAGAAAAACATTTGAAAAAAAACGAGATAAAAGAGGGGCGATTATGAATAGTATTGACTTAGGTGCGAAAGGCAAAAAGCCATATACAGGCTTTATCGGATGTTATAATTCAATCCTTGCACAGGGCATAGCGAAAATGCTTGAAAATGACCCGAATTTCTATCTGTCCAATATATACTCTTATTGTGAAAATTTCTTGAATTCCCTTGAGGAAAACCCTCCGGATTTTTGCATAATCGACACCTTCTTCCTGAAATGCCTTATTCATGTATCTGAAGAAAAGAAAAAACACTACAATTGCAAAATACTCCTGGTTGAAGACACCCACCTAACGCAAAAAGAGCTTCGCTTACTGATCGTCTCCTCACGCATATCAGGAATCATTTATAAAGATACCAACAAGCAAAACCTCAAAAAAGCCCTTTCCAAGGTCCTTTCAGGGGAGCTGTGGTTCAAACGAGAAACCTATGAAGCCCTTTTCAACAAGACGAAGGAAATAATAGAATCCAGGATTATTTACAAGAGACTTCTTACACCTACAGAAACAAAGATCGTAAATATGGTTTGCCAGGGTTTGAAAAACAAGGAGGTTGCTGAAAAACTCTTTGTTAGCGAGAGCACGGTAAAGTCTCACCTGTACAACATTTACAGGAAATTAAATATCAATAGCAGAACGCAACTCATGAAACTCTATATAACCGATGTATAAAAGCCTTTTAAAATCGCTTAGTGGTGGTGCCTGGAGCCGGGATCGAACCGGCACGGTGCATCACACCGAGGGATTTTAAGTCCCTTGCGTCTACCAATTCCGCCATCCAGGCATCTTTTTTATAATAATTGATTCTCCGTTGTCATGTCAAGAAAGGGGTACAGTGTGCTTCCTGCGACTGGCCTTAAATATCATACAGCGAATTATTACGATCCCAGGTTTATCAAGATGTCAACCATCACCTCAACACCGAAGGTCATGTTTTCTATAGAGATACGTTCATCGATACCGTGGATCAACATTTGTTCTTCAACGGGAAGTCGAAAGGGGATGAAATCGTAGCAGTCCACCCCGGCGGCACGGAAGTAACGGCTGTCCGTTGCCCCCGCAACGAGGTGAGGCGTGATAATGCTGCCAGGGTCATGATCCTGTATCGCTTGCTCAATAGCATGAAAAAGCGGTGTGTTGTGCGGGGTTGGAGGGGTGTCCACACCCTTGAAGGTTGCCTGAACCTCTACCTCCGGGTTGTCAACAATCTCTTTTATCGTTTTTAGAAAATCATCGGGAGAGGTCCCTGGGATCAGGCGGCAGTCTACCCTTGCCATCGCCTCGGTAGGTATGACATTAACCCTTTCTCCGGCCTGTAAAACAGTGATTGCTGCTGTATTGTGCGTCATGGAGTAATAATTTGGTTCCTCCATA
>Ga0114934_10002973_pt1 | contig 10689 bp, 9 predicted proteins | sample 4SBtaG_2_FD_99695 | JGI IMG/M metagenome (GOLD analysis project Ga0114934, IMG submission 99695) | Deep subsurface microbial communities from Kolumbo volcano to uncover new lineages of life (NeLLi) - 4SBTROV10_white metaG | ecosystem: Environmental > Aquatic > Marine > Volcanic ...
CGCCACCGATAATTATTATTCTTTTTTTCATATATATATTTTTGTGTTATTTATTTTATTGTCCACAACGTATAAATTACTTCATTTGTATTTTCAATAACCGAAACGACAATTGTGTTAATCATTATTATTGTGTCTGTAAAATAATAATAGCTAAATAATATAGACAAATTGCCAATTAATTTTAAATAATGATTACAAAGTTAACAAAATTACTTAATCATTTTCTAAAAAAAAAATTTTAAATGTTTAAATTATCTAGTTGCAAGCAATATTTGTTGAATTCCAGTTTTAAACACAACTCTTTTTCAAAATCACAAAAAGACGCGTATGTAACTCCCATTATCATAGCCGCATCGCCTTTTCTTGGAGATTTTTTGGAAATTTGTGGAAATAATGGCGATTTTAATAATAGAGAGCATTTAAGAGTTTTATCGGACACGGCTATTGATGCTGCTTTTTGACTGGTATAGAGAAGCGGAATTGAACAAGTTAACTGAAAGACTGATGACCAAAGTGCTATTTGCAAAACCATTTATTATTATTCCATTATATCGCTGCAAATAATATTGAATTTCTTCGATGATTTGTCTTATTTTCGTTTCTCATTTTTATCAAAATTAAAAAAAATATCTTTGCCAATAATTCGGAATTAACTTTTAAACTTATTTTCTTATAATAATTTCAAAGAAATCTTTTTTTATTAAATAAGGATATTTGCTTAAAATTCAACTAAATAGAAAAATGAAAAATAAAGGGGATAAAGAAAAAGCGAAGTTGTTTAGTGTTTTAAAAAACTACGTGGGATTAGTAATACTGCTGATTTTTCTTGCATTGGCAGGTAGTAGCGTAAATTTGATTATTCCAAAAATTATTTCTAGTGCTATCGATGCTTTTTCGGCAAATAAATTTGATGCACTAGTAGTAGTCAGAAATTTTCTACTTGCAGCTATTGGGATATTTGTATTTACTTTTTTTCAGGGAGTAATGCAAACGGTTACTTCGGAAAAAGTTGCAAAAGATTTAAGGAATAAACTGGCAGTCAAAATTTCAAATCAAAGCTATTCTTATATATTGAAATCAAATCCCGACAAGCTACTTACTAATCTTACTTCTGATATGGACTCTATAAAAATGTTTGTTTCTATGGCCTTTGTAAGTATTATTTCCTCTATTTTTATTATTATCGGAGCTTCGGTTTTATTACTGACAATAAATTGGAAACTTGCTTTGGCAGTATTAGCTATTGTTCCAATAATTGCGACAGTTTTTTTTATTGTATTCAGAAAAGTAAAATCAATTTTCAGAAAAAGCAGAAAGGTAATTGATAGTCTAAACAAGATAATTAATGAAAGCATTTTGGGAGCAGCATTAATCAGAATATTGAATTCTCAGCAGCCTGAAATCCAGAAATTCATTGAAAAGAATATAGAATCAAGAGACTTAGGATTGGATATAGTACGACTTTTTTCAGTCTTAGTACCAATGATAATGTTTGTTTCAAATCTGGCAATTGTTACTATTCTGGCACTTGGAGGTCATTTTGTGGTTATAGGTTCATTATCTCTAGGTGATTTTGCAGCTTTCAATAGCTATTTGGCAATGCTTATTTTCCCTATAATGTTAATTGGATTTATGAGCAACATTATTGCATCAGCTACTGCATCATACGAAAGAATAAATAAGGTTCTAGAGGACCCTATTCCTGAAGAAAAAGGCACAATAAATTCTGAATTGAGTGGAGATATTACCCTAAAAAATGTGAACTTATTTTATGGCGACAAACCTATTCTAAAAGATATTTCATTCTCCATCAAACCTGGTAGCAAAACAGCCATCATAGGACCAACAGCAGCAGGGAAAACTCAACTACTTTATCTTATTTCAAATCTTATCAAACCTAGCTCGGGCCAAATTTTGTTTGATGGAATATCAATTGAAAATTATGCAAAAGAAGTTTTTCATAAACAATTGGGCTTTGTATTTCAGGACAGTGTGATATTTAATATGAGTATTCTCGAAAATATTACATTCAATGATTCGATAACTGAAGAATCTGTCGAAAAAGCAATTGATACTGCAGAATTACACGATTTTGTGGAAACTCTTCCCCAAAAACTGGATACTATTGTCTCTGAAAGAGGGACAAGCTTGTCAGGTGGCCAAAAACAAAGAATAATGCTTGCCAGAGCTCTTGCTTTAAACCCTAAAATTCTCCTACTTGACGATTTTACTGCTAGAGTAGATTTGAAAACCGAAAATAAAATTCTGACAAACATAAGTAAAAATTATCCTGAACTCACACTTTTGTCTGTAACTCAGAAAATATCACAAGTAAAGAATTATGACAAATTAATTCTTTTGATGGAAGGACAAATAGTTGCTTCAGGTAAGCACAAAGATTTATTGGAACATTCGCCTGAATATATACAAATATATCATTCACAAAAAAGTACGCAACATTATGAATTATAATCTAAATAAAGCATCAAAAAATTTAAAACACAAACAGTCTGTTTTTAATTCACTCAAAAAGCTATTTGGTATTATCAGCGATGAAAAGCGTATTCTTTATATTGCATTGATTGCAATCTTTTTGAATGCTATCCTTAGTTTGATAGGGCCATATATGGTTGGATACTCAATAGATAATTTTGTAACTTTAAAAGATTACCACGGATTACTCCTTTTTTCTGGTATTCTATTGTTGTTGTATATATTGGCATTTATTGTAAATTATTCTCAAATGAGGCTAATGGGAGAAATTGGTCAGCGAATGTTGTACAATCTTAGAAATTCTGTATTCAATAAATTGCAAGAACTTCCGCTTGATTTTTTTAATCAAAATAAAGCAGGAGACCTTATTTCTAGAATAAACAATGACACTCAAAATGTAAACCAGTTCTTTTCTCAGTCTTTTATGAGATTTATAGGCAGTTTGATTACAATGACAGGAGCAGCAGTAATTCTTCTAGTATTGAATTTTTGGCTTGGTCTAGCTGCGCTTTCACCAGCAGTTTTTATTTTAATATTTACAAGAGTAATATCACCCTGGATAAGAAGAAAAAATGAGGCAAGCTTAAAAAGTTTAGGTTATTTGTCGGCAGAAGTTCAGGAAGACCTTTCAAATTTTAAAGTAGTAGTTGCTTACAACAGACGTGATTACTTTCGAAAAAATTTTAAAGCAGCAAATGAAGAAAATTACAAAAAATCTGTATTAGCAGGAATTGCAAATACTATGCTCACACCTATTTATACTTTTGCTTCTAATATAGGAAGTCTTGTTGTATTAGTTTTTGGAATATGGCTTATTATCAAAGGCCATTTTACTGTTGGTTTGTTGATTAGCTTTATTGCATATATTAGAAATTTTTACAATCCATTGCGTCAGTTAGCAGCATTGTGGGCAAGCTTTCAGAGAGCTCTTGCTGCCTGGGATAGAATTTCTCTTTTGCTTTCTTTTAAAAGTAATCTTCAAATTGTTGAAAATACACAAGAAAAGGCAAGCTCTTCTTATATTTTGTTCAAAGATGTATCATTTAGCTATCCTAATGGTACAAAAGTATTGCACAAAGTTAATTTTGATTTGCAAAGAGGAAAAACTTATGCTTTTGTCGGTCCTACTGGAGGAGGGAAAACAACAACTGCATCATTGATTGCCAGACTTTATGATAGAACCGAAGGAAGTATATTGCTTGAGGGAAAAGACATAAGAACATTCTCTGCTTGCGAAAGAGCTAAAAAAATAGGTTTTATTCTACAGGAACCATTCCTTTTTTCAGGTACTGTTCGTGAAAATATTTTATATGGAAATCCTCAATGCTCGGGTTTGTCAGATGATAAGCTCGAAGATTATCTTTCAGAATCTAAACTTTTGAGTTTGATCAATCGATTTGATAATGGCCTTGATACTGTAATTAATAATAATAGCGATGGTTTTAGTATTGGCCAGAAACAAATTATTGCCTTTATGAGAGCAATTATCAGAAAACCTGAACTTTTGATTCTTGACGAAGCTACTGCAAATGTCGATACTGTCACAGAACAATTGCTTGAAAATATATTGAATGAATTGCCTGATTCAACAACAAAAGTTATTATTGCTCATAGGTTAAATACAATTGAAAATGCTGATGAAATTTTCTTTGTTAATTCAGGTGAAATAGTTTCTGCCGATTCGTTCCCTGAAGTTATCAACTTGTTCAAAAATGGTAAACAGAATTCTTAGTTATTCTATCTTTTAAAATAGCAAATATTGAGTATTGTTAAAATCTTTGACAGGCTTAAAGTGATGTGTATATGATTTTGTCTTTGCAAGGAACTTTGGTGATGAAATAAGCTTTACACACTTTTTTGTACACTTCCGATATAAAAAAGTATTCAATTGTTGTAATACGTCTGCTTACATCCTAATGATAAATGATTATGATTTATTTACATATTCACGGATTAAAGATTTACATAGTGAATTTCTACGTTTACCGAAAAATGTAAGCCATTAACCGAAAAGTACTTGAAATCTCACAAAATAAATCGTTTGTTTGTAAAAAATAAAAAAAAAACTATGAAAGACTTTAATTATCGCAGAAAAAGAAATGGAATCCAAGATGAATTTTCAACTGAAAATTATATGAGACATCATCGTGAGCATAATAAAATCAGAGGACTGTTAATTGGATTTTTATTAATTATAGCAGGAACATTTGTTATTGCTTATAAAATGAATTATATCAGTGAATATCTATACAACATTGTAATAAGTTGGCAAATGCTTTTAATTGCAATAGGATTAGTGCAATTTAGCAGAAAAGGCCATTATATCGGTGGTACAGTTTTGTTAATAATAGGAACTGTTTTTCTGATTCCTAACATTATTTCGATACCCAACAGTCTCCAAAATTTAAGTATTCCAGCTATTTTAATTGCAATCGGTCTTTTAATTATTCTAAAAAATATTTTCAAATCACCTCAATATGATTCATTTCCAAACTTAGATATCTCAATGGAAAATGACTCAGCCGATTATATAAACGAAAAATTTGTTTTTAGTGGACGAAACATAAATGTAACATCTCAAAATTTCAAAGGCGGCAAAGTAGAATCTGTTTTCGGTGGCGGAAAAATAAACCTTATGGATGCTGATTTATCTTCGGAAGGAAAGAATATTCTAGAATTTAATTTAGTTTTCGGTGCTGTTGAAATAATTGTTCCGAGGGATTGGAATGTAATAATCAAGACGAATTCTGTTTTTGGTGGTTTTACAGAAAAAAATAATGTTTTGTCAAATCAAATTAATCCAGACAAAGAACTTATTATTGTTGGTAAAGCTGTTTTTGGAGGTGGTGAAATTAAAAGATATTAAACCTTTTTTTGTATAAAGAGTAAAATGATTAATTTTACTCTTTATTTTTATTTTACACAAAATGCAAAACCCTATTTTAGCAAAATATTGGAGAGTTTTTATTTTCATTTTTATTCTGACCATCCCTATATATTTGTATTACAACACATTAAACAATATTGAATCCATTGCACAAAATGTAATAATTATTGATTCTTTATCAAGTTTTATATTGCTATTTTTTATCAATATTGCAATTTGGTATTATATTAGATTTAATGTTTTTTTGAAACTCACTTTTGATAAGATTATTATCAGATATTTTATAATAGGAGCAATTCTGACAGCATTTTGGATATTGATTTCTTTACTTTTATTTATTTTTATTATTCCCGACAAAAAAGATTTTACTCTATTTGCCCAAAATATTATAAAACTGAAAGCAATATACGGAATGATAATTTTTAGTGCAATGATAATTTTTTACAATATAGTTATTATCAATCGACAAAATATCGAGCGAAAGGAAGAAAGCATTATATTGGAAACTATGATACAACAAGAAAAACTGAATAACTTGAAATCACAGATTAACCCACATTTTCTTTTCAATTCTCTAAATTCAATAAGTTATCTCATATATGAAAATCAGGATTATGCTCACGAAGCTATTGTCAAGCTTTCTGACTATTTCCGATATTCTCTTTCATTGTCAAAAAATCAGTTTACAAAAGTTGCTGATGAAATAGAAAACATTAAACGCTATTTTGAAATTGAAGAAATTAGATTTCCAAACAAAATGAAAATTGATTTTAAGATTGACAAAGAATGTGAGAAATACAAAATTCCGGTACTTATTCTTCAGCCTCTTGCTGAAAACGCTGTAAAATACGGTGTATATGAAAACATTGACATTTCAAAAATAAACATTGTGGTAGAAGACAATCAAGATTATTGCAAATTTGAAATTACAAATAATTTTGACCAAGAAAACACTAACAAAAAAGGTACAGGAACAGGCATCGAAAATGTTAGAAAAAGACTGTCTCTAATATATCATCGAGATGATTTGCTAAAAATTGATAAAACAGATAATTTGTTTAAAATTAGTATTAATTTCCCTAAAAAAATTTATGATGTCTAATCAAACAATAAAAGTTATAGTTGTAGATGACGAAGAACCTGCCAGAAAACTGATTGCAAAATTCCTGACTGAAAACAATAATTTTGAAATAATTGAGCAATGCAGCGACGGTTTTTCGGCTGTCAAAAAAATAAATGAACTAAAGCCTGATTTGGTTTTCCTAGATATTCAAATGCCTAAACTTTCAGGACTTGAAGTTTTGGAACTTTTGGAAGAATCCCCGATGATTGTCTTTATAACTGCTTTTGACGAATATGCTGTAAAAGCTTTTGAGCTCAATGCAATCGACTATATTATGAAACCTTTTTCAAAAAAGCGTTTTGCTGAAACTCTGGAAAAAGTTCAGCGCAATATTTCTTTGAATAAAAATGTAAAAACTGATGTTCAGAAAATAAAGAAAATTGCGGAAAAAGACAAGATAATTGACAGAATTGCAGTTTCAAATCGATCGAATATTGAAGTTTTGCCTGTTGATTCGATTTCATTATTTGAGGCAATGGACGATTATGTGCAGATCTATTCAAAAAAAGGAAAATTTCTAAAGAATACTACAATGAAATATCTTGAGGAGCATTTGGATAATAATATGTTTCTCCGAATACACAGATCTTTCATAGTAAATCTTAATTGCATAGAAAGAATCGAAAGAGCCGAGAAAAACAATTTTTTCATAATCCTAAAAAATAAAGCTGTTGCAAAAGCAAGTAAAACAAGAATTAAGGAATTGCGTAAACGACTGCAAATGTGAAGTCAATTATAATAAACTAATATCTCAAATATCGTCTATTTAAAGCCAATTACCTTATCAACCGTTGAATTAGTTTCTTCTTTTTGAATATTTTGAACTGGCATTTTGCATTATCTTTTTGTATTTTAAGTATTTAATGTTTTGCTGATGTCAGCAAAACATTAAAACATTGATTTTCATTTACTTTGCATTTTCAATCATTTCAATTTCTTCGTTTGTTAAATCGTAAAGTTGATATACAAGTTTATCTATTTCATTTTGTTTTGCTGAAATATCGGCTTCTTTGTCGGTTTCTTTCAGGTTTATTATTTCGTTTACAAGTGTTTTTATTTTAGCTACTGTTTCTTGGTTGTCTTCTGTGATTTCAGGGATTGGAATTTTGTTAATTGCTTGGACTGTAATTTCGCCTTCAATTCCGCCACTCTGATAAAAATTTATAAATGCAAAGTTTATCAATTTTGAATTTAATAAACCGATTAGATATTTCAGTTTTTCGCCTGTTAAAATATATGATGTGTTTTGCAAATAATGCCCATTGGTATCGTAGGCAAACGCTATGGTTTGAGAGGCTTTTGTGAAAATTATTTTTTCTTTTTCAAATTCAGAATAATAGGTGCAGGCGCGAAGTTCCCACCAAAAGTCACCCTTATCATCTCTTTTTTCGGCTTTTTGTTCAAACTTTTTAAGATAATTGGCTATTGAATTATGATTTTCTTTCATATAATTCCATGCAACAGTTTTGGAAATATAGCCGTAACGTGGTTCTTGCACAGTAATATTATTGTTTTCGGATGATTGATTTTTATTTTTCAAAACTGATTTTATCGTGTATCCTTTAGGAATAACAATTAACCATAATTTGTCCGACTTTACGCTATATTTTTTTATATCTCTACCTCTTAAAAGCGGTTTAATAAATTGTTCGTTCTTTTTATCTGCTTTAATCAACTCATTTTTTATTTTTTCATCAATAACAAAAGCTTCGTTTAGTCCAGTGGTAATTCCCCTATAAATATTGATATTCCAATTTTCAAGTGCCTTTCCTTTTTGTTCAATTTTTGTTTTTATAGCATTTTCTTTTTCCGACTTTAAATTCCAACTGTTGTTTGTTAAATTTTTTAATTGAATTTTATTATTTTTAAAATATTCAGCAACATTGTCTTTTTGTAAGTCGAAAGTTTTATCAAACCTAACGACCTCAACTTGTTGATTCCCATTTTTAAATTTTTTTATTTCAATAATTCCGGTATCAACTGTAGCTTCGTCAAATACTTTTAAACCGTCGAAATCAATAATTTTTTCAATGGAGGTATTTTTAAGAAGAAAACTTCGTAACTTTTCACCATAATTTGCTCGCAACCATTTGTTTGAAGTGATGTAGTTTAATCTTCCATTTTGTTTTAAAATTTGCACACCACGTTCAATAAATAAAGTATAAATATCGGCTGTGGTTTTAAAAATTGTGTAATTTTCGTTCTTGTAATTTATTAATCTCTTAACTGCTTCACCAATAATTTCAATATTTCGTTCAATTTCTATTTTTTTTAATATAATCTTTAAAAAATTCTTTAAAAAAGTTTGGCATATTAGAGTCAAATGTAATATATTGCTTTAGATTTTTAGGATTATAAATTATCTTTTTTTGCATTTTTTTATTGGTATAATAATATCCAAACGATTCGTATGTTCTCTGTTCTTCTGAAGTATATGTGAATCGCATTTTATGATAAGTTATTCCACTAAAATCTTTGGTTTCTCCTGTTAGAAAATATGTTGCCTTAGTAATTATACCATATCTTAGGAATTTTATAAATTTTATATCTATTATAATACCAATAATGAAAAATAATAAACTTATTATCTGCAAAATATAAATAACAGCCATTGCTTTGAATGGGAAAATACCAATTGTCATGCCCTTTATTCTTGATATTTGAGGTTTTTCGGGTAAATATTCAATATGCACAACTTCAGGTTCTTCTTTTCCAAGCTTATAAGATTTGCCTTTATATTTTTTCCCGGCAACAATGTATGAATATTTGTATTTGTAGATAGAAACATCTCCTTTGCTTCCGTTAGTTTTTACTACTTCTGTAATTTTTCCATCTACTAACGGCGAATCGTCAGTGAATTTAGTATCATTTATGCTAACGCGAAAAGGAATTAGAAAAAGTGATGAAACAATAAAAAATATCAATCCATTCCTTGAGCTAAAGCTTTTGAAGAGTGCTTTAAAAAAAATTGAAGCCGGAATATTTCTTTTTTTTATCTTAGAATAGTGTGTTTTATATTGTTTATTCATTAGAAAAGGAATTACAATCAAATATAAGATAAAATTTGATTTAATGAAATTAAATAATGTGCTTTATTATTATACAATGGTTCGTTAAATTTTAAACCATATAAGAAATTTAAGTTCATATAAGACTGATAATCAGCAAACTACGCAATATGTCAATATTTTACAACTTTCCGAATATTAACAATATACAAAAACTTAACGAACTATTGTATAAGTCAGACGGATTAATTTTAGAAAAACCCGGAAAATTTAGTATTGTCTCTTTCTGTGTTTGTTTTTTAATAACTTAAGTTTCCCAAGTCTCCCAAAATTACATCGAATACTTTAATTCTAGGAGCTTTATAAATTCATTATTTTTTTTACTTGATTTTAATATAGTGTATATCAATTCATTAAAATCCTCATTGATTGCAAAAGCGATTGTTTTTACAATTTCCATGAGTAAATCCCATATTTTTTCCCAAATTGTTAGTTCTTGCACTTTTTCTTTAATGTTCTTAAAAATTCCTCCGATAGTTTCGTAGTAATTAAATTTTTTTAGCAGGCTAAATATATTGTACAAGATTATTGAAACAGAAATATCTGTTATTTGGGCGTCAAAATCCTGAGATTGTGATTTTCCCATTGAAAAATAATTTTTACTTTCTTTGAAAAAAACTTCTATTGACCATCGAATAGAATAGATTTTATAAGCATCTACTGCTGAGAGCTTTGTGTTCGTACTGATAATCAAATGCCACTTAGCTTTTTTGCTGGTTTTGTAAAAATACAATCTCACTTGATTGCCTTTGTAATAAGCAACAACATCATTACAATACATATTTAGAGCCTTTCTCCATCTAACTTTTTTATTTTTCTTTTGTTTGTTTACTATTTCTTTGGCAGTTAATTTTTCTTCCCAAATATCATATTTTGCTTTCCCCATTTTAAACATTGCAACTAATTTTGAAACTGCCTTTTCTTGTTTTGACAAAAAGACATTTATTTCTGATAATATTTTTGTATCTTTGTTGTGTAGCATAGATTTTTTGTTTGTTTTCTTCTCCCCTAAATTACTAAATATTAGGGATATATCCAAAATTCCATGCTACTTTTTTTAACTATTTTATTGCTTTTCAAGTCAATAGTGAGACTTGGGAAACTTGTATATGTTA
>Ga0114934_10002974_pt1 | contig 10688 bp, 8 predicted proteins | sample 4SBtaG_2_FD_99695 | JGI IMG/M metagenome (GOLD analysis project Ga0114934, IMG submission 99695) | Deep subsurface microbial communities from Kolumbo volcano to uncover new lineages of life (NeLLi) - 4SBTROV10_white metaG | ecosystem: Environmental > Aquatic > Marine > Volcanic ...
ACGCCACGCAGCGCTCAGGTTCGTGACACGCTCGGGTGGAGCAAGTACATCAACGAAGCGATCGAGTTGTTCATGGACGACACCGACATCGTATTTTCGACCCATCACTGGCCTCGGTTCGGCCAAAACGATGCTCGTGAGTTCCTTATCAAGCAACGCGATCTGTACCGATGGCTCCATGATCAAACCATGCGCCAAGCCAACCACGGCCAGACCGCATTGGAAATCGCCGAGGACCTGGTCGTGCCCGAGTGTTTCACCAAAGAGGGCCACACCCGCGAGTACTACGGGACTGTCAGCCACAACTCCAAGGCCATCTATCAGCGTTATCTGGGGTGGTTCGATGCCAATCCCGCGAGCCTGCATCCCCATCCGCCCGAAGGGGCGGGCATGCGTTACGTGGCGGCGATGGGCGGCGCCGACTCGGTCATTGCCCAAGCTCGAGCCGCCCACGTCGAGGGGGACTACCGATGGGCTGCCCAGATCCTCAACCACCTGGTCTTTGCCGAACCCGACAACACCGAAGGTCGGTTGCTGCAGGCCGACACGTTTGAGCAACTCGGTTATCAAGCCGAGTCCGGACCGTGGCGGAACTTTTACCTGACTGGAGCCATGGAACTTCGAGGGACCGGCGAGACCCGGCCGGGCGGCGGAGGGCGGGCAATGACCACTGCGCTCACGATCGAACAGATCTTCGACGCGCTCGGCGTGCGGCTCAGAGCCGAGGATGTGGTCGACGAAGCCATAACGCTCAATTGGCGTTTCACCGACATCGAAGAACAGCACGTCTTGGGTTTGCGAAACTGTGCGTTGCATCATCGCCCGAACACCGTGGACGAGGATGGCGACGCCACGCTGGTGCTGACCAAGACAACGTTGGGCGAGATCTTGACGGGTCGCACGAAACCCATGGATGCGGTGGCAACCGGTGCGCTCGAAATCGAAGGCGACGCCAACGCGGTGATCAAGCTGCTCGGGTCACTCGATCGTTTTGTTGGAGGTTTCAATATCGCCGAGCCGTAGACCCGACTCGAGTCCGAGGGACTCGGCCACGAGCTGCATTGGATGAACCGTGGCTATGTTCTTGCCGGCGAGGTGCATCGAACACCCAGGGTTGGCGGAGGCGACGAGGTCGGGTCGTGCTCGACGAATGGCCGCAACCTTGCGATCGGCGATGTCGGAGGCCAATTGCGGCTGCACAAACGAGTAGGCCCCGCCGGCGCCACAACACAAACCGTCGTCGTCGAGTTCGACGAGTTGACGGACATGGGGGGCCAGCACTGTGCGGGTCGTGACATGTTTCCGCTGTACGTGACGCAGATGGCATGGGTCTTGCACCGCCACGATCGCATCCACCGGGGATGGCGCCGGGAGAGAGTCGAGGTGACCGGCCAGCCATTCCTGAATGTCGAATACTCGAGCGCTGAAGCTTTCGGCTTCGGGCGTCTCGAGAAGTTCGCCGTAGCTCTTCATGGCCGCGCCACACCCCGCGGAGTTGACGAGTATCGGACGGTTGTCTTGGCTGAGAGCCGCGATCGTGGCTTCGGCGCGCTGCACGGCATCGTCGTGCAGGTTCGAGTGGGCCTGAAGGGCGCCACAGCATGGGGCCAGATCGGCGGTGGGAGTTACGGTGAACCCCGCGGCCTCGACGACCTGCTGGCTGGCGATGTGGACTGGCCGCTGCCAAACGTCCATCACGCACCCGGTGAACAGGTAGACATCGGATCCCGATGATCTATGGCGTGCCCGGAGAAGGGCACCGTTGTTGGTTCGGCTGAGACCAGCGAGGCCGAGGCGGCGCGGTAGCAGCCGTAGCCGAGCCGCAACGGCGATGGCCGTGCCACCGACCCGCAGCAGCCGCGGTCTGGCGAGGGTGCGCAGAGCAATCCGTTGCCACCACGGAACCCGGCGGTGATCATCAGCTATGGCATCGCGGGTGCTTTCGATAAGGCGCCCGTATGGCACGCCGCTGGGGCAAGCGGGCTCGCAACCCCGGCACTGCACACAGGTATCGAACGACTCGAGCACTTCGTTGGTGAGCGGCGCATCGTTGTTGTGGACCTCGCGCATCAACGCGATCCGCCCGCGCGGCGACAAGAGTTCGTCCCCGGTTACTCGAAACGTTGGACAATGCGGCAGGCATAGTCCGCACTGGACGCAGGCATTGAGGTCGTCGTTGTTGAGGTGGAGGTCCATGGCTAGCTGGCCCCTGGTTGGGCAGTCAGCGATCGGCCCGGATTCAGCCGCCCGAGTGGATCGAACTCGGCTTTGAGCCGGGCGGAAATCTCGAGCGTGGCGTGATCGGGCAACACCGGGGTGATGGCGCTGGAGGCCCACACCGTTCCGACGCCGATCGAAGCAACGAAAGGGTCCGAACTGTTGAACGTTGCGGCTTGGGCCGCGGTCATCGACAATCGAATCGGCGGCAGTGCGGGTGGTCCGGCCACGGAGTCGAAGCCGGCGAGTCGACCCAATGCCTCGGCTTCGGCGTCGACATCGGCCTCGATCCCCTCGAGCAGTACCCAGCTATGAGTTCCGTCCCACAGCAGACACGACGGTTGCAGAACCGCATCGCGGGTTTGGGTCGGGTCGGCCGCACCACGAAACCATCGAGATACGGGTGGGATGGGATTTGTTCGCAAAACAACTTCGGCGAACAGACCGAGCGTGCCGAGGCTCCCGACCATGAGTTTGGTGGCGTTGTATCCGGTGACGTTCTTGACGACGGGTGCACCGACGGTGATGGTTTCGCCGCCGGCCGACACGTAACGAAGCTGTAGGGCGCAGTCGCGTAACAAGCCGCGTCCGAGGGACTCGAAGGCGTTTTCGCCCACCGCCAGTGCGCCACCGACGGTGCCGCCTCGTTCGGGAAGAGCGGTGCGTTGGCCGGCGTTGGCCAATTCCTGATGAAGCTCGGCAACCTCGGTCCCGGCCCGGACCCGCACGATCATCTCCGAAGCCACGAACTCGACGACTCCGATCGGGGCGCGGACGAGTCGGGTTTCGGGGCGAAGGGATCCTCCCACTCTCCAACGAGTCTTGTTTCCGACCACCGCGACTGCGTCAGTGTGGCCAACTTCGGCCGCGAACTCGTGCAACAGCGGGTCGGTGCTTTGGTGAACGCTCATCCCCAGATCCCGCTCGGGACTTGCTGCAACGCCTGGATGTCGGCGCAGGAATGACCTGTCGGCAAAACCTTTCCGGGGTTGGCCCGACACGTCGGGTCGAACGCTCGCCGCAACCGTTCTTGATGGTCGAGGTCGGCGTCGGTGAACATCTCGTTCATGAACTGTTGCTTTTCGACCCCGATGCCGTGTTCTCCCGACAGCGTTCCGCCCGCTGCGAGACAAGCCCGCAAGATCTCAGAACCAGCGGCATGGACCCGTTCGAGGGTGCCGGGTTCGCGAGCGTCGAACAGCAGTAAGGGGTGCAGGTTGCCGTCACCGGCGTGAAAGACGTTCATCACGATCAGGTCGTGGCGTTCGGCAATTTCGTAGGTCTGGTCGAGCACATCGGCAAGGGCTGACCGAGGGACCACACAGTCGTGAAGGTAGTAGTCCGGCGCGATCTGGGCGATAGCGCCAAACGCGGTTTTGCGGCCCTTCCAGAGCAGCGCTCGTTCGGCTTCGGAGGCGGCCCGGCGGATTTCGGTGGCGCCGTGGGCTCGACCGATCGACTCGATGAGCGAGGCCTCGTGGGCGGCTCCGGCGGGTAGCCCTTCGACTTCGGCTAGCAGTACCGCGGCGGCGTCGCGCGGGTACCCGGCCCCCACAAAGTTCTCGACTGCGACCGTGATGCGTTGATCCATCACCTCGAGCGCGGCAGGAACAACTCCGGCCGCGACCACCGCGCTAACCGTCTCGGCTGCCGCCCGAACCGAAGGGAACGAAAGCAACAAAGTGTGTACTGCGGGCCGATTCTTGGTGAGACGTACCGCGATTCGGGTCGCGATGCCGAGCGTGCCCTCGCTTCCGACAAACGCACCGCGGAGGTCGTAGCCGGTCGGTTCGGCGTCGAGTCCACCGAGGCGGGTAACTTGGCCGTCGGGGAGCACCACATCGAGGGCGACGATGTGAGCATCGGTAACGCCGTAGGCCAAACAGTGCGGACCGCCCGAGTTGTTGGCGACGTTGCCGCCCAAAGTGCAAACCTGTTGCGACGACGGGTCGGGGGCGAAGTGGTAGCCGAGTGGCCTCAGATGGTTGGAGAGATCGAGGTTGAGCACGCCTGGTTCGACCCAGGCCACCCGGTTGATCAAGTCGATTTCGAGTATCGAGTTCATCTTGGTGAGCGAGACCACAATCGGCGCGCCGAGAGGGATTGCCCCGCCTGCGAGCCCGGTTCCGGCGCCTCGCGGCACGATCGCGCAGCCGTGAGCGACGGCGACCCGGCTGATGGCTTGGACTTCTTCGGTGGTCGTTGGGAAACAAATCGGACCGGAGACACCGCCACGGAACACCGAGGCGTCGTGGCTCATCAACGAGCGGTGGGCATCATCGGTGTGCACTCGGTCGGGGCCAACAATTTCGGTCAACGCCTGTTCGAGGGCGTTGGCGGGCCAGCCTCGGTGAAGTCGGCCCCAGAGCTTCGTCATTGGTCAGCGGCGCCGATAGCCGGGGGTGTCGAGTAGGGGAGGGCGTTCGCTGACCTGCACCTCGACAGGCGCGGCGCCGGGGCGTTGAAAAACCGAGGACCACTGGCTGTCCGGGCCAGCTCCAGTGCGCCGAAGCGCGGCGTGAAGTACTTCCATGGCTTGGGCTGAAAGCGCCCGCAACGGACGGTTGCGGTGGGCCCTCGTGCCGAGGTCGACCTGGGCGATTCGCTCGATGCCGACCAAGTTGGCGATATCGATTAGGAGACCGGTTTCGACCCCGTAGCCCTGACAGAAAGGAACCTGCTCGAGAACCGACCGGCGAGCGGCGTATTCGCCACCCAGGGGTTGACGGATCTCGGTGAGTTCGGGAAAGAAGGTGGAGAGGACGGGTCGGGCCATGAGTTCGGTGGTGCGCCCGCCGGCGGCGCCGCCGTGTTCGGGCCGTTCGTAGAAACCTTTGACCATCGCAATGTTGGGGTCGGTGAACAGAGGCCCGAGCAGCCCGAGTATGTACGAAGGCGTAAAACTACGGAGGTCGGCATCGACCCACACAACAATGTCGCCAACGCTCGCGGCCACGCTCTTCCACAACACGTTGCCTTTGCCAGACCCTATGCCGGCATCGGGGAGAACCGAATTGACCGAAACGACCCGCGCGCCTGCGTTACGAGCGATTGCCGCGGTTGCGTCGGTGCTGCGATCGTCCATCACGATTACTTCGTCGACGAGGGTGTGATGTCCGCCGGGGCGCGCTCGGAAGTGGCAGATTATCGAGTCGACGATCGCGCCGACTGTGGCTGCCTCGTTTCGCGCTGGCAGGCACACCGAAACCGTCGTTGTTCCTTTTGCCGCGCAGAGCGAAGCGAGTGAGTAGTCGTCGGCGCTGTGAAGCCGGGTCTGATCGACAGTCATTCCAACAGCGTAGTAAAAGAGCCGCTTCGGGCACGTTTTGGTCGGCTCGGTCGGTCAGATGTCGACGAGAACTCTACGATGAGGTTGATGTTGCGTGCCCCGGCCGTTGCGGCGCTGTGTGTTTTTTGTTTGGCGGTGTCGGGTTGTGGCGCGGACCCCGACGACAACCCTGGGTTGACGATTCAGGTCGAGGCTCCTCCCGCTACGACAACAACCCCAAAAACGACCACTACAACCACGACACAGCCGGTGGCGACGACCACCACCGTTCGCCCGCCCGCAGAGCACGAGACGTTCGTCGCGGCGGTTCACTCCGACATAGCGATCCTCACCGCGTTCACCGAACCGGCCGGCGAGATTCAGCTCGAGACCGAGTTCGCCATCACCAACCCGACCTATTTCGGCAACCAACTTGTGCTCATGGTCACCGATCGAACCCCCGATGGCGAATGGCTGAAGGTCCAGATCCCGGTGCGACCCAATGGCACCGAGGGCTGGATCAGCGCTGATGACGCCGATCTCGATTCTCATTTCGTGCGGGCAGCAATCAACTTGACCGAACGTTCGGTGACGGTGTGGGACGGCGACGAGATCATTGCCGAAACCGGCGCCGTGGTTGGCGCACCAGCGACACCAACGCCGTTGGGTCGATTCTTTGTGAACGACTTGGTCGAGAAATGGGAGGGCAGCGCGTATGGCCCTTACATCCTCAGCTTGTCGGGATTCTCCGAAGCAATGGAGACCTTTGGCGGTGGGGTGCCGGTGATTGCCATCCACGGAACCAATCGGCCACAGCTCATTGGCGGCGCCCATTCCAACGGCTGTATCCGCATTCCCAACGATGTGGTGAGTTTCCTCGCCAAATATGTACCGATGGGCACCCCTGTCGATATCTCGGCGTAGGGCGGTCACCCAGCACCCTTTCGGGGTCGTAACCTCGCCTGATGGATCGCGCCAAGCACATCATTGGGTGGGCCGCGGACTTTGTTCGTGAGATCGTGGCCGAGTGGTCGAGCGATCGAGTTGGCGGCCTGTCGGCAGAGATCGCCTTTTTCGCTCTGCTTGGCTTGTTCCCGATGGTGATCGTGTTGGCCGCGGCGCTTGGTTCGGCGAGCGGCGTGCTGGGCGCCAGCACGGCAACCGATATCGAATCGTGGCTGATCGATCAATTGACCAACGTGTTTGGCGCCGAAAATACCCTCGACGCAACGGTGAAAGATCTCTTTGACGGTTCGAACAGCGGCGTATTCACGGTTGGCGCAGTGCTGGCGGTCTATGCCGCGTCGCGGGGGTTTGTAGCTGTGGTGAGGGCTCTCGACATCGCCTATGACCACTCGGATCTTCGAGGTTGGTTGTCAACGCGGTTGGTCGGCCTGGGGCTCACTTTGTTGACGGTGATTGTCGTGGCTTTCGTTCTGGTTCTGATCGTGGTCGGGCCGCTATTTGGCGAAGGGGGTCAACTGGCGGCCGATTTGGGGGTCGACGGTTGGTTCACCATTCTTTGGGACTGGTTCCGATGGCCGGTTGTGTTTGTCGTCCTGATCGGTTGGGCATCGACGGTGTACCACGTTGCGCCAAATCATCGTTCGCCGTGGAAATTCGAGCTTCCCGGTGCGCTTCTTGCCGCGGCGTGGTGGACGGTCGTCTCTTTGGGGTTTGGTCGCTACCTTGCGGCCGCGTCGTCGGGATCCAACGCGGTGTTTGGCTTGTTGGGCGGCGTCCTGAGTCTGCTGTTTTGGTTGTATCTGATGGCCATGGGTTTGCTGCTCGGTGCCGAAGTCAACTCGATCGCCGCGGTTCGCCGCGGGGTCTTGACCGAAGCCGGGGATCGTCGCTCCTTCGGTGAGATCTTTGGACGCAGTCAGAACTAGTCTGCTTACATGTCCGATTTTCGTGCCCCCCTTGATGACATTCGATTTGCTCTTCGCCACGTCGCCGACCTTGATTCGTTAGCCGAGCTCGACGCCTTCGCTCACGCCGACCCCGAACTATGCGATGGCCTGCTCGACGAGGCCGCTCGGTTCTTCCAAGAGGTGGTGGCGCCGACCAACCGTGATGGCGACACGGTCGGCAGCCAGCGCAACAGCGATGGCTCCGTAACCGCCGCTCCGGGTTTGGCCAAGGCCTACCGGCGCGGGGTCGAGGCCGGATGGGGCGGACTTGGATTTCCTGAGGAATATGGGGGCGGTGGGTTCCCATGGGTGCTGGGGATCGCGGTGCAAGAAATGCTCACCGCGGCGAACATGGGCTTCTCGCTGTGTCCGCTACTTACCCAAGGTGCGATCGAAGCACTGATCCACCACGGCACCGAAACCCAAAAGGAGATGTACCTGCAGAAGATGGTCAGCGGCGAGTGGTCGGGCACCATGAACCTGACCGAGCCCCACGCCGGCTCAGATGTTGGCGCGCTGACCTCCAAGGCCGAACCGGCCGACGACGGGTCGTGGCGGATCAAGGGCCAGAAGATCTTCATCACCTGGGGCGAGCACGATATGGCCGACAACATCATCCATTTGGTGTTGGCCCGCACTCCGGGTTGTCCCCCCGGAACCAAGGGCATCAGCTTGTTCATCGTGCCGAAGTTCTTGGTCAACGACGATGGGTCGTTGGGCGAACGCAACGATTTGTCGTGTGTGTCCATCGAACACAAACTTGGGATACACGCCAGTCCCACTTGCGTGATGTCCTACGGCGATGGCGACGGCGCGATTGGTTATCTTCTCGGCGAAGAACATCAAGGTATGCGGTGCATGTTCACAATGATGAACAGCGCACGGCTTTCGGTGGGTCTCGAAGGGGTGGCTATCGCCGAGCGGGCCTACCAGCAGGCATTGGCCTATTCTCACGAACGGGTTCAGGGCCGAGCCGTCGGCGCCGCGGCCGGAACCGAATCGCCCATTGTTGACCATCCTGATGTGCGGCGAATGTTGCTCGACATGAAGTCGTGCATTTCGGCGATGCGGGGGCTTTGTTATCGCAATGCCGAAGCGCTCGATCTAGCCGCCCACGGTCCCGACGCCGATACTCGGCAAAGCGCCGAGGAGTTGGCCGCGTTGCTGACCCCGCTATCGAAATCCTGGTCGACCGATCTTGGTTGCGAACTCACCTCTACCGGTGTGCAAATTCATGGCGGCATGGGATTCATCGAAGAGACCGGCGCCGCTCAACACTTCCGCGACGCCCGAATCACCCCGATCTACGAAGGCACCAACGGCATCCAGGCCATCGACTTGGTTGGCCGCAAGTTGGGCATGCGTTCAGGCGGAGTCGTTGGAGACCACCTCGATTCGATCGCCGCGACAGTCGACTCACTTGACGGGATCGATGCCATGGCTTTGGTTCGGACAACGTTGGCCGATGCGCTCGCCGCGACCGCAGACGCCACGGCATGGTTGCTCGAACGGTCGAGCACCGACCCGACCGACATGCTCGCCGGAGCAATGGCCTATCTCAACATGCTGGCGATCACGACCGGCGGCCAAGTGTTGGCCGACGGGGCATTGAGCGTGTCCGGCGGTGACCCCGACGAGGCTGCTGATCGTGCGTTGCTGGCGCGGTTCTTTGCGGCCAACCGTTTGGCGGCCGTGCCCGGACTGCTCGCGGCGGTCAAAAGCGGAGGAGCCGACCTAGCTTCCGCACGCGACCGCATCCTGGCCCTCTAATACTGGCGCTTACCGGAATCGCTGCACCACGCGTAGGGTTCTCGAATCATGATCGCATCAATCCCGAGTCCGTCGACCAACGTCATAGAGCTCGGACCGCTCACGCTGAGGGCCTACGGGCTCATGATCGCTCTTGGGGTGGTGGCCGCGGTGTGGCTCGCCCAGAAGCGATGGGCGGCTCGGGGCGGCAATCCCGACGATGTCGGCGCCATTGCCATGTGGGCTGTTCCTGCGGGGCTGATCGGTGCTCGCGTCTATCACGTGTTCACCGACTGGCGATTTGACGAAGGCTGGGCGGTGCCGTTCAAGATTTGGGAGGGCGGGCTCGGAATCCCCGGTGGGGTCGCGGCCGGGGTCTTCGCGGCGTTGTGGATTATTCGCAAGAACGGTTGGGACCGGCCATCGCTGTTCGACGCGTTGGTCCCGGCTTTGCCGCTCGCTCAGGCGATCGGGCGATGGGGAAACTGGTTCAACCAAGAACTGTTCGGCGGTCCGAGTAACGCACCATGGGCGGTAGAAATCGACCCTCGACACGCCGCGGCGGCCGGTCACCCAGGCGTTGAGACATTCGCCCCGACGTTCTTGTACGAGTCGCTGTGGAACCTGGGTTTGGTCCTGTTTCTCATATGGGTCGACCGGACCCAAAAGCTACGACGCGGCGCCCTCCTGGCCGTTTACATCGTCGGCTATCTTTCGGCTCGCTGGTGGCTCGAAACAATCCGCATCGACCCTGCGACGCACATCGCGGGTATCCGGATCAACATATGGATGAGCATCATCGGCATCACGCTGGCCGGCGGATGGCTGTTGGTCAAGGGCCGCCGGGTGGCCGACGAACCTGCCGGTTCAGACGAACCTGCCGGTTCAGACGACCCCAGTGGGGGCATCGAGGAGGTCGAGGTGACTCTTCCCGAGGACGGTGCGCTGTAATCGGTTCACCGCATGGAGTTCGCTGAGTTGGTCAGGTGGCGCCGGTGGCGGGAAGGTTGTCAGATCGCGTAAGTCGTAGGCAATGCTGTAGAGCCGCAGCCGGTCGTACTGACGGCGGTGTTGGAACAGTTCGGGATAGTCCTCTTGCAGCCACCACGGGACATCGGCATAGTCCTGGGTCCGGGTCTGATCAACCCAGGCGTCGCCGACGTGAAGCTGAGGATGACAACACATCCTCAAGAACACGTCGAGATCGACATCTGCGGGGGCGGTGCGGGACCATTCGAAATCGAGAATTGCGGTGACGTCTGCACCATCCCACAAGATGTTCTCAAAGGTCAGGTCGCCGTGAATGAGGAAGTTGCTGTCGAAGGGTTCGATGGCCGGCGACAATTCGTACACCAGCCGTTCGACCTCGTTGACCATGCCCGTGTCCACGTAACGCATCGATCGGGCTTGATCGAGAGCCACCAGCAAGGACATCACCGGCGACAAAGTGTCGCCCCGTAACATCTGGGGAGTGTCGATCACCGGGAGGTTGGTAGGCCCAGGTGTGCGATGAAGACGTCGGAGTTTGGCGGCGATTTGGC
>Ga0114934_10002976_pt1 | contig 10687 bp, 6 predicted proteins | sample 4SBtaG_2_FD_99695 | JGI IMG/M metagenome (GOLD analysis project Ga0114934, IMG submission 99695) | Deep subsurface microbial communities from Kolumbo volcano to uncover new lineages of life (NeLLi) - 4SBTROV10_white metaG | ecosystem: Environmental > Aquatic > Marine > Volcanic ...
ACTGCAATGATATAATCACCTTCGTTAATTGCAATTCCTGGTTCTGTTAATGGTGAACGTAAACTTGGTGTCCAATTTAATCCGCCAAAAATCTTAGCTATTTGATAGCGATTGTTTTTAATCACATAATTGGCTCCTAATAAGCCACCAGCAATTCGTTTTGGATTATTGAGCCTATCACCACGACTAGAAAAACGATGATGACCAACAGAGAGTTCACTAAACATCCATTGCATCACACGATATAAATCGCTTCTACAGGACACCTCTTTTAAAAAGGGCTGATATTTTACTTTCATAGCATCCCAATCTGCACCATGCATTCCTGGATCATAAAAATAATCTCTATTAACACGCCATGCTTCGTTAAAAATATTTGTCCATTCGGCTCTAGGATTTATTTTTACACTAATGGCGTTTAAATTAATGGGGCCTTTTTTAGATTTTGCTCCCAAATCAGAAATATACCAAGAACCTTTATCTAGATATAACATTTTTTTGCCATTAGCCGAAATTTGAAAACCGTTAGCTGACATCAATTCTTCACTTTTTCGTTTCTTAAAATCGAATTTATTTAAGCTCGATTTTGAAGAATGAAAAGAAGAGGATAGATAATAAAATTCACCTTCTTTAGCTAAACGCAAATTACTATAAACACCAGATTGAATTGGTAAATTTAGTATGCGTTCTTGAAAACCATCCCAATCAATTTTTAAAGGCGTTGGTGATTTGTCGTCCTTTTTATTTTTATCGTCTTCCTTTTTTTCTGCTTTAGGTTTTTCCTCATCGTTTTCTTTTGCCAGAGGTGATGGTACATCTTTTTGAAGTGTTACTAAATAAATAGATTGCGAAAGTTCTTTGTCAATATTAGATTGATCAAACCAGTTTACTAATGGTCCAGCATCTGTTGAAGCTAACATATATAAGTATTTTCCACTAGGATCAAAAACGGGTTCTGAAACATTAGATAAACCATCGGAAAGTGGATAGGATTTATTTTCGGATAGCGAATACGCATATGCTCTTTCAAAATTTGTGTCTGTAATTATGGTATAAGAAATCCAATTAGAATCGTGCGACCAACTCCCAAACAGCTCTCTAAAAATGCCAGGATAATACAACACATCAGTATTTATTTTGGTGATTTTTCTATTAGCAATATCTGTGACATAAAAATTACGACCATTATCTACAAAGCACACTTTTTTGCTATCTGGAGACCAATGTATATTCGCATAAAACCCTGTTCCAGTTAATGGAATGATATTAACGTTTCCAGTAGTATTATTTTTAATATGCAATGCATATTCTCCTGATTCATCAGAAAAATAGGCTATGGATTTAGCATCTGGCGACCATTCTGGATATTTTTCATGAATTCCTGTTGTAGCTGTTATATTTTCAGGATTGCCTTTCTCAGCAGGAACCGTAACAATATCTCCTCTAAAATCAACAACAACTCTTGCTCCTGAGGGTGAAATGCCTCCTGAACGTACGTAATTTTTCCCTGAAACAAAACGTTCTCGTAGTTCTAATAAATCGGTAGTTATGGTAATGTTTAGTTGTTTGTCTTCACTAGTTTTTGTGTTATAAATGTGAAGCGTTCCTGCTTGTTCATAAATTACAGAACCATTATGCGCTGAAATATTTATAACTGGAAAATCTTTGTAATCTGTGAGTTTATCAATGGCCTTTGAATTTGTATCATAGCTGTATAAGTTAAATTCTCCATCCCTATCACTTTTAAAATACACGTTATTCTCCATCCATTTTGGTTGTGCATCATTACTGCCACCAACAGGTTTTTGAATTTCTTCTACGTTGTGAGACTTAGTATTATACAACCAAATACGAGTTGCAGTACCGCCTCTATAATGTTTCCATTGGTTGAATCTATCAGCAATAGGTGTATATGCATTATGCGAATTATCATCAGAATACGTTGCCCAAAATGCATTAGGGATATCTAGTTGTGCTATTGTTCCGCCTTGTACTGAAACCGCATACAATTGAAAATATCTATTAGTGAAAGAGTTTCGTCGTGAAGCAAACAGAATGGTTTTGCCATCAGCAGAAAAATCTCTAACCAAATCGGTATAAGGATGCTAAGCGTTTTGGAACACCTCCATTTACAGGTACAATAAACACATCAGAATTGCCGTCATATTGTGCATTAAAGGCAATCATAGTGCCATCAGGTGAAAAAATAGGGCTGGATTCTATACCTTCATCTATCGTTAACCGTTGCGGATTAGAACCATCTCTATTGGCAACCCATAAATCTTCAGCATAAATAAAAGCTATATGTGTATCGCTTAAGGCAGGTTGCTGCATAAGTTTAGTTTGTGCTTTCAGGTTAAAACTAGAAAGATATATTATAAAAAGTAGAAGTAAAGTGAAACTAGGGATTTTAATTAGAGTTTTCATATTGTTGGTTTTAGTAATGTTTTTTAGCGGTTATTAATTTACAAAAGATTAATCATAAATTATTTTGTTTTTGTCATTTCGAACATAGTGAGAAATCTCATAATGAGATTCCTCGTCGTTTTACTCTGTCGGAATGACAATAATTTTTGTTTTTATAGGAGAAATTAATCATTGGTTTTATAAATTTCGCCCTTTCGACAGTAGTTTTGTACTAAAACAAAATATCAAAAGGGCAACTGCTACAATATAACTATTTATTTTAAAATGTGTTTTTATCCACGTCTTTTATAAATTGAATCAATCCATTGAAATAGGTTTTTTGGTCGTCATATTGCGATAAATGACTTCCGTTTTTGCATAATAAAAAGCGACCATTTTGTACTTCGTTAGACATCCATTCCATGTGTTTAGGATCCATAGTATCGTAAGTGGCACCAATTACTAGTGTAGGAACCTTAATGGTTTTTAGTCTATCTGTAACATCCCAGTTTTTGAGTGTAGCATTCTGTGTCATACCAAACTCACTATGACCTTGCATAAATACATAAATGTTTGGGTTAAGATGTTCAAATAGTAAGTTTACCGATTTTGGCCATTTATCTAAAGGCATTCTCAAAATGTGTTCGGTATAATAATTATTCATTAACAACTCCGTATATCTAGGATTGTCAAACTGGTTATTAGCCTCTAAATCCATGATTTCTTTAAAGATTTCTGGTTTTAATTGTGGTCCTAAAATTTCCATTGCATATTTGCCATACGCAGGAGCACTAGCCATCATGTTAGAAATAACTAAGCCTTTTAAATTGTCTTGATATTTTAAGGCATATTCCATAGCGAGAATACCTCCCCAAGATTGCCCTAATAAGTAAAAGTTGTCTTTATTTAAGTTGAGTGCTTTCCGAACTTGCTCCACTTCTTCTACAAAATGTTCTGTAGTCCAAAGTGAAGAGTCGTTGGGTTTGTCGCTGTAATAAGAATCTAATTGATCGTAGTAAATGTATTCTATTTCAGCATTTGGAAGATAGCCATCAAAACAATCGAACTCTTCATGTGTACCTCCAGGACCTCCATGAAGTAGTAATACACACATTTTTGGGTTGTTTCCCACACGTTTGGTATATACATTAAAAGTGCCTTTTGGTGTGGTAATAGGAATCATTTTAATGCCTCCTGTAAATTGGTCGTCACTATTAGAATAGTCTAAATAGCTTGATTTAGTTTCGGTTTTAGTATCCGATTTATTTTCTGATTCAACACATCCAAAAAGGAATATTGTAACCATTAATAGATAATAAATACGTTGCTTCATTTTAAATTATTGTATTAGTTAATTGCATCAGCTATCCCTTTAGTATCAGCAAATTGTTGAAAACTAGTGATTTTCCCATCTTTTAAAGTCCAAAAATGCGCCATTTGTAAATTGATAACAGCTCCATTTTTTTTATATTTGGCTTGATAGCGACCTGTCACTAAAACTTTATTGTTTGCCATTTCATTATAGTTGAGATCGGCAAGATTCCAATAGTCCCATTCGCTACCAACACGACTAAAAACACCTTTTAATATGGCATCAAAACCTATATAAGGATTACCATCGGCAAATGGAAAATTTTCAGCTTCATTCCATTCTATTTTTTCATCCATAGCTTTCCCAACGGCTTCAATATCGCCTTTAGCAAAATCGCCATAGAGTTTTTGAATGATTGATAAATTATCAGGAGAAGATACAATACCGAGTTGTTGTAAAAATAACATATTATTAAAGAAATCTTGTTCTTGGGCTATTTTTCCATTTTTCATTGTTACCAATGTGGTACCATCAATATTTACTGTTTTTCCTGTAGGAGGCATACCAAAAAATTCTCCAGTATTAATGCCTTTAAAATTCCAGTGTTTTACAAGCTTATCATCTTGACCAAAGATATCTTCAATAGTAAATTCAACATTTGAAAATCCTGTTATGTAGTTTGCATAAAAGTCTTTTGCAGCTTCAATACCTACAACATTTTCAGGACTCATAATGAGTGTAATATTTGTATCAAAATTGTCTTCATTGAATAGATCTAATTTGCCGTTATTTATAATTTCATCCCAAACATTAGAATACATTTTTATGTTTTTATCGACTTTATTGTTTGTACAAGATATGAATAATAGGACTGCTGTAAATAGTGATAAAATTGTTTTCATTTTGAAATATGTTTATTAATTGTTAATAATAATTGATTTATAGATTTATTCTACAATAGGAGAGTTGAGTGTATAGCCTAATTGCTGTAACAAGTCCAACTCATTATATTGAACTTTTTCTCCCAATAGCTTACTGCCATTAGTAAAGTATAGTATTGAGCTACCACTAATGCTTATTTTTTCCCCAGTGGCTTTAGTTTCACCATAAATCCCTGTATTTGTTCCTGAAAATGTCCATTGAATACAAACTGAATTATTTGTAGTTAGGGATTCATTTATGGTTACTTTTAAATCAGGGAAAGCAGTTTTGTAAACATTTATGTGAGCTTCCATTTCATTGCTATTAGACACGACTTTAATACCATTAACAATTCTATAAAAATTATTAGATGCCATACTTAGAAATTGTATAGTATCTCGCTTATTCCAGCACAGTTCTATATACTTATTTAAGGTTTTTTTAATTATTTCTTCTTGCGAATTACTTTTATTTTCTGAAGTATTACATCCAAAAAAACTAAAAACAATGACTATAAGCACTAGTCTGGCAACTTTCATAAATTAATGTTTTGCAGGTTGCATAGTAAGGAGGAGAATAATAAATAGTGTCCTACTAAATAACTGAAAGTTGTGGACTATAGAAAGCAATCTAGGACGAAAGACTATTTTTCTTGTCCGAAGCATTGCTTTTAATTATCAAGCATAACTACAATATTTGTACCTTTAAAGTGCTTAAAACAAAACATTGTCTAGAAATAAATGAAAAAACAGCATTTAACTATTTTCGTTCTTTGTATTTGTTTTAACTTAAATACAAGCTTGATTTTTTCACAAATCGTAGATTTAAATCGGGAGCATCCTTATAAAAAAGTATTTGTAGAAACCGATAATTTTGGAGCAACATATCTCGATATCCTATCAAATAACTACAAGCTAGTTCTAGATGATTCAATACAATACTCAATGTTACAAGATCTTGCTTATTATTGGCATACCCGTAATTTAACTAAAGCAATACAGTTTACTAAGGAAGGGATAAACCTTACTGAGCGTAAAAAAGATACATTATGGAATGGTAGATTCAATATTGTATATGGTTCAATTTTATTACGACAAGAAAAATTGGACAGTGCTTATATAGTTTTAGATAGAGCTATAAATAAAGTAAATGAAAGAGATTTAGCCTTTTTAAATACGCAACTTGGATATGTTTATGAAAGAAGAGGACAGCTAGACATGGCTATAGATTATGCTTTAGAAGCTCTACGAATAGGTGAAAAATTTAATGATAAGAAGGCAAAAGCTGTAGCATATAGCGATTTGAGTAATTTATTTTGGAAGCAATCTAAGTTTGAAAAAGGATTGGAATACGGTCTTAAGTCACTTTCCATATTTGAGGATCGAGGAATTAACGATTTAGATTACGATTTTACTTTATATGTAGTGGGAAATAACTACTTGGAACTAAAAAATTATAATAAAGCATTACAGTATTTCGAGCATGCTAAATCCATTGGAGAACGTTATGGATTTTATAATAATCTAAGCGACGTTTATATTTCTTTGGTTGATTTATACGCATATTTACAAGATTATGAAGCGGCTAATATAGCTGGTGAACTGGCCATTAAATATGCTGAATTATTAGACAATAATTTTATGTTAATGCGTTCGTGGTTATCATTAGGAAAGGCACAACACCTCGAGGGGAAATACATTTCGGCTATTGAGAGTCTCAATAAATCTATTGATGTAGCCACAGAAAATTTTGGTGATGCATACTATTTAAGCCAAGTTTATGAAACTTTAGGGAAAGCTTATGCTGGAAATCATAATTACAAAGATGCGTATGATGCAATTGACAAGTTTGACAATTTGAAAGCGAAAATTTTCAACACTGAGTCCGATAAGCATATTTCATTATTACAAACTGAATTTGATGTGGCACAAAAAGAGAATACAATTCTGCAGCAGCAAACAAAGTTAAATCAGCAGCGAACTAGACAAACATTAATTCTTATTATAGCAGTATTATTGTTATTGTTGCTAGTTATTCTTTATAAAACATTTAAGTTGGATAAGAAGAAAAATAAGCTTCTTGAAAAACAGAATAGAGAGAAAGAATTTTTATTAAAAGAGATTCATCATCGTGTTAAAAACAACTTAGAAATTGTATCTAGTTTATTATCGCTGCAATCGGCTCAAACTAGTGATAGTACAGTTGTTGATGCTATGCAAGAAAGCCAAAACAGAGTGCAATCCATGAGTATGATACATCAAAAATTATATCAAGGAAAAAACTTAGGGACTATTGAAATGAAAGACTATTTAATTAATTTAGGAAGTCATGTTTTGGATTCTTTTGGAGCAGACAAACGCATTGTACTTGAATGTGCTATGGATATTCTAGAATTAGATGTAGATACAGCAGTGCCTTTGGGTTTAATTGTAAACGAGTTGATTACAAATGCATTAAAGTATGCATTTCCTAAAGGAAAGAAAGGTCAAATTGAGGTTCAACTAGCTCAAAAAAGTACTGATAAGTTAATTTTAAAGGTTATTGATAACGGCATTGGTCAAGAAGATGACGATTTTACCAAGGGCACTGGCTTTGGAATGCAACTTATACAGCTGTTAACACAGCAGCTTAATGGTACTATGAAACATGTAAAATCTAATGGTACTGTTGTAGCTTTTGAATTTAAACTCAGCAATGTGGCTTAGTTTTAAATTGTTTGCAAACGTTTTAACAGATTAGATCTTAAATTTTTACTCAACGGAATCACCTTTTTTGAAATTACAATATGCGTGTGACCAATTTCATTTATCTGTGAGATGTTAACAATAAACGAACGATGCACACGTAAAAAATGTTCAGGCGGAAGCTTAGTGTCCATTTCTTTTAGCGTCATGACCAATACATATTCTTTCTCTTTAGTGAAAATGCGAGAGTAATTGCGTTCTGCTTCAATATATAATATATTTTTAATGATAATTTTAACCATATTATCATTATGCCTTACAAAAATTCTATCCTCTAATACTAACGATAAATTTTGTTTGGAGTTTAATTTTTTATGACGTCCTTCGGCCATAACTCTACTCACCGTAAGCTCTATAGCACGTTGTAAGTCTAACTTTTTAAAAGGTTTGGATATAAAGGCATAAGGATTAGTTTTTTTAGCACGATTAAAGTTAGTTTCATCGGCATTGGCAGTAAGATAAATAATTGGAATGTCATAGTCTTTTTGCATCAAAAGAGCAGTATCAATACCATCAAGATGCCCCTTTAAATTAATATCTAATAATGCAATATCTGGCTGTTCATTCCTTATCTTTTCAAGAGCTTCTTTACCTCTAGGAACAATAGCATTTACTTTATAGCCAAGTTGTGTTAATTGTAATGAAATGTTAGCACCTATGAGCATTTCGTCTTCAACAATTAAGATAGTAATTAATTCTCCCATTTTTATAAAACATGTTAATCTTTAATTATTATTGCTGGTAATTTCAACTCTTTATAAAGTGCATTATAGGAATTCATTTCAGAATTAATAATGGTATCTCTTTCGTCTTGATATACTTTCCAATCGGCTAACAAGTCTTGTAAACGTTTTTTTGCACCTTGGGTTACTTTTGGGTCTTCAACATCAACATATCCTTTTAGATGCATAAGTTGCGCATTGAGTTTGTTATTAAAATTAATAACATCCTGAAATGTTTTTTGTTTGGGCTGAATCAAATTTTGTTCCCATGTATCAATACGCTCAATGAGTACTTTCCCTTTATCTACAAGAGATTTAGCATTTACATTTTCTTTAAGAAGTTTAGCATACCCTTTTAATTGAGATTTTGCAGAACGCATACTATTTACCGATTCATGAATATCTTTAATCGTATTTTCTATTTGATCTAAAATTGATTGCTGCTCTTTAAAATCGGAAGCAGACGCTTCAATTTTTGGATTGGGTAAAATGGAGACTTCGGTTTCTGACACTTGTTTATCTAAAGTTAATCGAAGTGTATAAATTCCTGGAGCAACACTTGAGCCATTATAATTTCCATAAACAAACACATTATCTATAGCAGGTAATGCTTCTTTATTAAAATCCCAAGTGAAACGATTGTATCCTTTTTTTGAAGGTAAAACTGCGGGTTTGGTTGGGCCACCAGGCCATGTTTTAAATGTTTTTGGGTTTGTATTAGTGATTGTTCTTAAAACTGTATTATTTTCTAAAATTTCAAGCTTCAATTCTAAAGAGTCTGATGCCTCACCTAAGTAATAATCGAAGGTTACACCACTCTTTGGATTCTGACCTAACCCAGAAATGAATCTATTAGCACTTCCACCAAAAATACGATAGGTGTCTTTTGGTTTAAATATTTGAACTGAATTCTTTTTAGTTTTAATATTTTGTATGGCAGCCAAATCATCTAAAATCCAGAATCCTCGACCAGCAGTAGCAGCAACCAAATCATTATCTTGTATATATAAATCGTTTATTGCAACAACAGGTAAGTTTAATTGAAAGGGTTGCCATTTTTTACCATCATCAAATGAAATGTATAAACCTGTTTCTGTACCTGCATAAAGTAATCCTTTTTGCTTTTTATCTTCTCTAACAACACGAACAAAAGTATGAGAATCATTAAAACCATTAACAATTTTTGTCCATGATTGTCCATAATTGTTGGTTTTAAAAATATATGGTTTTAAATCCATCGATTTATAACGCATAACTACTATATAAGCAGTTGCAGCATCATGTGGTGAAATTTCTATACTGTTTATAATACCATCAGGAATATTTTTAGGTGTAATATTCTCCCAACTTTGTCCTCCGTTTTTAGTTATATGAATTAAGCCGTCATCACTTCCTGCATATAAAACACCTTGCTCGTGCGGCGATTCAACTAATGACATTAATGTGTTGTAGTTTTCGCCTCCAGCCGCTTCATTGGTATATGGACCACCTCCTGGACCTTGTTTGTCCTTTTCGTTTTTTGTTAAATCTGAACTTACAACGGTCCAGCTATTTCCTTTATCTGAAGATTTAAATACCACATTTCCTGCATGATAAATAGTATTTCTATCATGTGGCGAGCTAATAATTGGTGCATTCCAATTGTAACGATATTTAAAATCTTTGGGCTCTATACTTAAGCCAAGTTCAGGATATTCTTTAATAGGTTTTCCAGTTTTTGATTTTGCAGCCCATTTTTGAATGATACCTTGATAACATCCTCCAAAAACAAACTCCGGATTGTCTGGATCGAATGCTAAAAAAGCACTTTCACAACCAGCTACGGAATACCAATCTTTCCAGTCGATACCAAAATCATTTGTGCGACTTGCTATAGCAATAGCAGAATTGTCTTGTTGTCCACCATATACATTATAAGGTACTAAATTATCGGTAATCACACGATAGAATTGTGAAGTTGGTTGATTTTGTTGTGTGCTCCAGCTTTTTCCACCATTAAATGAAATGTTTGCTCCGCCATCATTTGAGTTAATCATGTTTGTATTGTCATTAGGATTAATCCATAAATGATGATTATCGCCATGTGGAACAGGGACATTTGAAAAGGTTTTTCCACCATCAATAGATTTCATTACAGGAGCATTGAGTACATACACAATATTTTCGTTTTGCGGATCGGCAAAAATTTCCATGTAATACCAAGAACGTGCAATATTTACACGATTAGAATTAATTTGACGCCATTTTTTTCCAGCATCATCCGATCGATATACACCACCTTTTTTTCCTTCGGCTTCAATTACAGCAAATACACGGTTTGAATTTGCGCGAGACACTGAAATCCCAGACTTTCCGAAGGCTTTTGGTAGTCCTGTTTTCATTTTATTCCATGTTGTTCCACTATCTGTAGATTTATATAAGCCTGAATTTTCACCACCAGAAGTCATGGTCCAAGGATAGCGTTGGTGTTGCCACATTGCAGCATACAAAATTCTAGGATTATTCATATCCATAGAAAGTGAAGATGCTCCAGTAGTACTATTTACAAACAATACTTTTTCCCAAGATGTTCCTCCATCTTG
>Ga0114934_10002977_pt1 | contig 10674 bp, 10 predicted proteins | sample 4SBtaG_2_FD_99695 | JGI IMG/M metagenome (GOLD analysis project Ga0114934, IMG submission 99695) | Deep subsurface microbial communities from Kolumbo volcano to uncover new lineages of life (NeLLi) - 4SBTROV10_white metaG | ecosystem: Environmental > Aquatic > Marine > Volcanic ...
ATTTGAAAAACTTTTAATGATGGATATATAGATACTTGGGCTTGTGATAAAAAAGAATGATTTAAATGTAATTGAGCTGATATAGGTTGATGATATAATTGATATAAATTACCAGCTAATGTAAATGATGGTTGGGCAGACATTACATCAAATGATATATCTGTAGATAAATTTAATTTGACTATATATCCTATGAAATCTCCAGATTATGCTTGGTCAACTTGAGCTTATCAGATAGCACCATATATTAGAATGGATTTAAAAACAAGATTTTATCCTATTAATTATCAAAGAAAAATCAATCCTGAAACTGTTATGAACTATACAATGAATATACAAACAACTTTTAGTGTAAAACCTTACTAGATTTTAATCTTTCATATTTTTATATGGATTTAAATATACTTTTTTGAAGTAGAACTAAAGTAAATATACTTAAATATCTTTTATTTAAAGAAGATAAAATATCAGCAAGAGAACTTGAAAGACATATTCAAGAGTCTTTTCCTGCAATTAAAAAGCAAATAGATAATTTATATGATGCTTGAATAATAGAAAAAAATAAAACTTGAAATCGTTGGCAACTTGAGATAAAAAAATGAGTTAACCCACTTATATATAATATTTTTATCTATAATATTAAAAGGTATTTGAAAGGTATTTGAAAGACTACTTTTTTTATAAAAAAAGTATTTTTAGCAGATTTTTTTTTATCTTCTATTGATAAACAACTTTGAATTGATATAGTTTTTGTACATAGAATTGTTGATGATGCATTTTTAGAAGATGTAAAAAAACAAATATCAAATTATCTAGATACTTATTATCTTGATTTAACTATATCTTTTATATGTGAAGAGAATTATCAAAAAAGGCTTAGATATGCTGATAAATTTGTGATAAACTTAAATAAGTATGAAAATTTTAACTTTTAACAAAAATTCTTTATGTGATCTGAAGAACTTAATTTTGCTTCCTTAGATGATCAAAATTCATCACAAGAGGTTTCAGAAAAAGATAAACAAAAGGTTACAGAAGATGCTAAAAAAACTAAACAAGTTAGAAAAAAAATAAAAGATTCTCAACTTAAATGAAAAGAAATTGCTTCATTTTTAGCTAAGATACTTTGAAAATATTATAATAATTGATTTATTATAAATATTGTACATAGTTTTCTTGAGAATATTTATAAAGAATATAAAAGTTTAGTTATAATATTTTCACCATTTTTAGAACAAACAACTAAATTTACTAAAATACATGATTACATATCATATGTAAAAGATAATATAAAAACATTAAATGAAAATCATATAGAACTTATAGTTTCAATAATTGAATTTGAAAAATTATGATGAGAAATATTTTGGACTACTCTTAAAAAAGAAGATTCTGATATAAATTATGAAAAATTTATAAAAGAACTTAAATTAGAATTAAGATCTAAAAACTAGTGTATATTAAATTTATTATATATACACTTTTATTACTTTTAAAAAATTAATTTTAAAAATTATGGTATTTATAATTTGAATTATTATTTGATTACTTTTAAATTATATATTTTGAGGGTTTGCCTTTAATACAATACTTTGTTTTTTTGTTGGTATATTTTTAATTATGCCTATTTTATTAAAAATAAGATTTAAAGGATTAAGAGATACTTTAAAAAATAAAAAGTTAATGTGAATAAATATTTTATTAAATTTTATTATAACTCCTTTACTAGCTTTTATAGTTTCATATTTTATATTTTGATTAGAATATTATCCTTATATATTTGCTCTTATACTTTTATCTATCATACCAGGTTGAGGTTTGCTTATGAATTGGTTAAATAATACTAAGGCTAACTTGCATGTAGGTTTTTCACTATTTGCTATCAATTTACTGATATTTTCCTTTGTATTTATGCTATATAATGTATGAACTGATATGTTTATAAATAATTATAACAAATATTTTAAAACTCAAACTTTAAATACTTATAATATATCTACTAAAACTTGAGTTTTAAATGATAATTTTTTATCAAATCCTTTAAATATTTCAACTCAACAAAAAAATAAACAAGTTTGATGTGCTATAAGTAATTTTGCTTCAAAAGTACATTTAAAGATACCTTGATGTAATTTTTTAAGTCATTCTAATAATTCTACTTTAATATACGGGTTTTATTGATTTATTGTTTTGATACTTATCCCGTTTATATTATCTAGAATTATACTTTTATTTATAAGAGAAAATCATGAAAATAATATATTTGAATATATAAATTATATTAGTAAAGTAGCTGCATTTATACTTATTGTTTATATATTTTCACTTTCTTATATTAGAGATATACTTAATATTAAAACTATATTTATAATCAAATCTATAATGGTTATGTTCTTATTTTATGCTTTATTATATCTTATAACACAATTAGTGCTTAAATTTTCAAATTTTAAGGAAGATATATCAAAAAGTATTTTTTGGAATTCATTTTCAAGATTTATAACATTAGCTTTGGTACTATCTGTGCTTTATGCAATAAGTTGGAAAGAGCCTTGAATTATAATTATACCTGTACTTGCTTATTTTGTACAGATTATGTTTGCAAGTTTAATTTCTATGTATTATGAAAAATGGAAATTTTAGTTAAAGTTATAGCTTGAAGTAAAAATATGGATATTATACCTTTTTGAAAAGATGAGTTAACAGGTAAAAATATATATAAGATAAAATTAACTGCTAAACCTATAAATCATCAAGCAAATAATCAACTTATAGAAGTATTAGAAAAGTATTTTAATACAAAAAAAAGATTTATAAGTATAACTAGAGGAGGTACTTCAAAATTAAAAAGTATAAAAATAGTTGAAAATTAAGCTAAAATAATTAAAAATAAGGAACTTACTAGATAAAATTTATACCTTAAATTATTTTTTAATGGCTAGAACAAATAAAAAATGAATAGCTTCAAAAAAACAACAATTAAGAAAACAAGCTTGAAGAATGAAATGAGAAAAGAAATTTAATTATCCTAAAAGAAAATTATCTTTAGAAGATGCTAAGGAACTTTCTGTATTGTGAACAAAAGAAAATCCAGACGGAAATACTTATAATCGGTTTTTAAGATGAAGAAAAATTTGTTGGGAAACAAGGCTAAAAGTTGATCCAGATGGTTATGCTCTTACTAAACTTCCTTCTTGATGATTAACATTTGTAGAAGTACCTATAAGTTGATGGTTAAGAAAAAAAATAGTTAAAAATGCTAAATCTAGATAATAGCTTTTATGTAAGTTTTTACTAATTCAAAAGCTAGTTAATATAAAATTATGAATGATAAAATTCTAAAAAAATCTTATGAAAAGGTTCTTAACGATAGTGTATTTGTAAAACTTACAACATTTACATTTTTGCCATATTCTATAATATTTGTCTGATATTTGTTTTATCAGACTTATTTTATTATAGATTCAATAAATTCTTGACTTAATCTTTATAACTTGAAAGTTTATATAGATCAAATTTTTTCTTTTTGAGAACATTTTTTTATACCTGTATTTATAGGGTTAGTTGCTATTTTAGTGATGTATTTTTTCTTTCCTCCTATTTGAGAGTGAGCATTGATAAATTATTTAGATAAAAAAAAATCTGCGTGATCTTGTCTCTGAAAATGATTTGTAATTTTTTTTAAGATGTTTGAATTGCATGGATTTTTAAGTATATTTTCATTTTTATTTTTTTTTATTGTTGTAAGTAGATTATATATTTTTGATATGTTAGATTTTACTTTTATTTTGCCACTTATTTTTATTTGGTTATTTTTTGTTATATTTTTTAATTTTACTCTTTTTTATGCAAGGTATTTGGTAGTATTAGAATGATTTACAGCTTTTGATAGTATAAAAGAAAGTATAAAATTAACTTTTTTAAATATCAAAAAAACTTTTAAATATTTTATTTTGTATCTTTTATTATATGTAAGATATATAATAAATATTTTAATCGTTGTTTGAATTCCTTTACTTGTTTTATATATTTTTTTAAAGACAGACATATCAAATATTGAAATTGTAAAATATACTATTTTTTTTATAATGTTTTTATTGTTTATTTTAGTTGCTTACATAAATTGAATAGTAGAATCTTTTTTTATAGCAATATGGTATGAAGTATTTAAAAATATAGAAAGAGAATAATATGAAAAAAAATAATTTTAGAACTATTATTAGAATCTTTTGAAAAATTATATTTTCTTGGGCAATTGCAATTTTTGTATTTTTTTTAAACACTTTAAATGTAAATTTACCTTGAGAAAACACTAATAGGCAGTTTCAAGTTGATAAAGTAGTTCCAGATAAATGAATTAAAAAGCATATTTTTTGAAAATGAGTAAAAAAACAGATTGTAAAAAAGGAAATTTCAGCAAAAGTTAAATATAATTTTTTATTAAGTATAGTTGGACAAGCTTTTTCAAAAGTTCATTGAAGTCCAGTAGATAAAAATTCTTTAAAAACACTTTGTTCTTACTATAAATCATATTGTAATATCATAGATATAAATGCTACTGATTTTAATTATCAAGAAAAAACTTATTATGTTTGAATTACAATGTATCTATTACATTTTGTAGATGGTATATTTCATAATGTAACAAATAAATTGTATTATATAAAAATACAAAAAGGTAAAACTTGAAGAAGATGATATGCTTGACATCATAGTCTTGTAATGAATATTAAAGAGAATACAGAGTATAATAATTTTTATGAGGTTTTAACTCATGAGTTATGACATATTGTTGATTTATGAATATTAGAATGAAGCTCTAAAATAAAATCTTCTATATTTAAAGAATATGGTAGAGAAAATTTTAAAATAAATGATCCTTCATTAAATTTTTATAAACTATGTTTTGTATCAGAAAAAGTTAAGAAACCTTCTATTTATACTAAAGATTTTGTTGGTTGATATGCAATGACAAATGTATTTGAAGATTTTGCTGAAACTTTTAATATGTATGTAAATCATAATTATGTTTTCAAACAAATGGCAAAAGAAAGTAATGTTCTACAAAAAAAATATAATTTTTTAAATAAAATATTAAAGTGAAGATATCTAAGATCAGATGCAAAATTTAATTATAAATATTCTTATAGACCCTGGGATACTACAAGGATAGATGATAAGTATTAGAAATATTCTATTTTTTATTAAAAATAAACTAGCCTCATATTCTATAAAATATTTCCTTTTCAACTAGTTCTATTTTTCTTCAATATTTAAGAGTAGATATTCCCTTTATAATATCAATTTTATCTTTATGATTTTTATCATATTCAGTATAAGGATTTAAAACATTTATACTAAATGGTCTTGAAGGTTGTGTATCTATACTTAGTTTCATAACAGCTTTAAATTTATCTATATTTACTAAATCTTGTCTTGAAAATTCAGGGGAAAATTCTTGTTCAAGATATTCAGCATCTTTTGCTCATACTTTGTAGGACATTTGAGTTCATACATTACCAAATATAGCTCATGTAAGGTCAGTTTCTCATCAAAGATCTTTTTGTTTAAGCTGTTCTATGTATTGATGAGCTATAATAAGTCATAAACGGTATTTTCTTGCTTCTGATAATATGCTTTCAATAGAAGGTGTAACATAGTTTTGAAATTCATCTATGTATAAGAAGAAATCTTTTCTATCTTCAGGAGCTAAATTTGCTCTTGCCATAGCAGCTTGTTTTATTTTGCTTACCATGATAAGACCAAGTAATTGACTATTTATTTCTCATATTTTACCTTTTGAAAGATTTATAAGTAGAACCTTACCTTCTTGCATAACTTTATCTATGTTAAATGAAGATTTTACTTGTCAGATAATATTTCTAAGTATTCAGTTTGTAGTAAGTGGTCAAAATTTTGATTGAAAATAAGGGATAATTTCAGCTTTTTCTCTATCTCACATGGCACTATAAGTTTTTTCCCACCAGCTTTTTACTGAAGGATTTTTAATTTTTGAAACTTTAACTTTTTGAAAAGCTTCATCTGTAAAAAGTCTCATAACTTCAATTAAAGAACCTCATTCAGGCTGTTCCATTAAAGTCATTACAGCATTTCTAAAATAATCTTGAATTCTTGGACCAAATATTTCTGGACCATAAAGTTTGATAAACATCTCAGTTGCATCATTTGTAATAAGATCTATCTCATTAGAATTATTTGCTGATGATGGTTCAAGTAAATTTAAACCAAAAGGCATATCAAAATTACCAGCATCAAAATATATAAGATCATCTATTCTTTCTTTAGGGTAGTATTGTAGTAGAGTTTCACATAAATCACCATGAGGATCTATGATAGCAAAGCCATTTCAAAGTTTTACATCTTGTTTTGCTTGGACATTTATCATTGTAGATTTTCAAGTACCTGTTTGTCATATAATATAAAAGTGCCTAAATCTATCTTGTGTAGAAATTCTTATTTCTTTTCTAACTCAAGAATATAAATTATCTCATAATAATATTCATTCAGAAGGTATATTATCTGGTGCAGGTATTATCTTAAACTTTTGCCAGCTTATCCTTGGATTTTTGTTAAATCTTGAATGTGGAAAATGATATATAGAAGCTATTTCTTTAATATTTAAAATTTGTGCTCTTATAAGAAATAATCATTTATAAAGTGTAAAAATAGGCTTTTTAAATAAATGTTGAACAAATTCCTTTCAAAAAGATTCTAAATCTTTCATTTTTAAAAATATAAAAGAATTTAATCATATATAATTGTATTGATTCATAGAAAATGATAAATCTCTAATAATTTTTTTAGGTCTATCTGGATCTGGTGAATTAACAAATGTTTTTATAATAACTTCAAATCATTCATCTTGAATTTTTGATTCCATATCTTGTATTTGAGTGCTTCAAAGTCCTGATTTATCTTCATCTTTTCATCATTTTCATCACATTAACTTAGTTAATATTCATCAAGATTTAATCTTTTTAATTTTTTTTCTAAAAACCTTTTGCCATCATTCTCATATAGGTTTTGCTAATATTTGTAATTGAAGTTTTTCATCTCTTTTAACTTTAGAAAAAGAAGAAAGTATACTATCCATAGGATCAGCTTCGAATTTTTCATAATTTTTTATAGGGAATGCATCGTCTTTACTTAAAACTAAATATCAACCATAAGCATACTTTCAAGCTTCTAACAATTTTGTAGGTTTAATTTCTTGTACTGCAGCTCAAGCATAGAAAGAACTTATTGTCTTATCAAAGCTTTCTTGATGGTCTTTTGGCATTCAAACTATAAACTTAATATTTTCTTTTTCTATGGATACATCAAAACTTATATAATCTTGTCATAATATCTTTGCTTTTAAAGAACTATCATATATTCCATAAAAATTTTTTAAAACTTGTTCCATTAATTGGATATTATTTTTCATTCATTGTATAGTATCTGATGATCTATCAGAATCTGAATCTTTTTTAGGTATTTTAATTTGTAAAAAAACTAAGTTATGTGCATAATTTAATGCTAACTTTTTTCTATATATTCTTAAAATCATATATCATCCTAAAATAACTAATACTATTACTCATAAGGATATTAAAAAACTAGTCATTTATTATTTTTTTATCTAAATGCTTTTATTATATTTTTTTTATAAAATAAAGCAAATTATCTGATGACACTTGCAACTTCATCTGCAATATTTTTATCTAAAGGAGATGGTATTATATTATTTGGATTTGGATTTTTTACGTAATTAGCTATTTTTACTGCAGCTTTTATTTTCATTTCATCAGTTATATTTTTAACATTATTTTGTAATGCTCACTTAAATATTCAAGGGAATATCAATACATTATTAATTTGATTTGGAAAATCACTTCTTCAAGTTGCAGTGATAGCAGCTCATGCTTTTTTTGCTTCATCTGGCATAATTTCAGAAACAGGATTAGCCATCGCAAATACTATGGGATCTTTATTCATAGATTTTACCATATCTTGACTTACAATATTTCATTTACTAACTCATATAAAAACATCAGTTCATTTCATAGCTTTTTTTAAATCTCAAGATATATTGTTTTTATTTGTTATTTTTAGTATTTCTTTTTTACTATCATTAAGATTTGTTCTTTCTTTAGATATTATTCATTTGCTATCACAAGCTATAATATCATTAACTCACCATAAATTTAATAGTTTAATAATTGCAGTTCAAGCAGCTCAAACTCAATTTACAACTACTTTTATTTGTTCTTTATTTTTTCATAGTAGTTTTAAAGCATTTATCAGTCATGCAAGAACTACTATAGCTGTTCCATGTTGGTCATCATGAAAAACAGGTATATCTAATTCTTTTTTAAGTCTTTCTTCTATTTTAAAACATCTAGGAGCAGATATATCTTCAAGGTTTATGCCACCAAAAGTTGGTGCAATATTTTTAATTGTTTTGATTATTTCTTCAGTATCTTGTGTATCTAATACTATAGGAAATGCATCAACTCAACCAAATGCTTTAAAAAGTATTGCTTTTCATTCCATAACTGGTAGAGCAGCTTCAGGTCAAACATTTCAAAGTCATAAAACAGCTGAACCATCAGATATAACTGCAACTGTATTTCACTTAAAAGTTAAGCTTTTTGCAAGTTCTTTATCTTTATATATTTGTTTAGAAACTTCAGCAACTCAAGGAGTATAAGCTATAGCTAAATCATCTTTATTTTCTATTTTGAATTTAGATTTTATTTCCATTTTTCATTTTTTTTCTCTATGTGCTTTTAAACTTTCTTTAAAATAATCCATTCTTATATTGTATATTAAAATAAAATGTACTTTGACTATAATCTTTTTTACTTACTTTTCAAATTTAAATATTTTTCTACTTGTTGTTTTGTTATCCCAAAATGTGTGATGTTTCTTGTTCAATTATCCTCTAAGTCAAAAGTTGGGTCATAGTATTTATATTCTATTTTAGAAATTTGATGTAAATATCAATCTTTGCTTGTACCTCTTACAACATCTGCATCTTTTCAATAGAATAAAGCTATCATAGAAAATATATCAGATATACTTTGACAAACTCATTCTTTATGACTTAATGCATAAAATATATCCCAATTTTGAATAAGTTTTCTATCTGCATTAACTTTATCATTTATTAGTTTTTGATTCATTCATTTTTCATTTAATATATTATTTACTCTTTTATTATATTTAAAGTTTAAAATTATTCGTGTATAAATGTCTTTTAATGTTTTTCATTCAAATTGTTTTGCAAAATTAATTAGATCATACATGTTTTGAATATTGTAAGGTAAATTATATTTTCATATAATATAAAATGTAAAACCAATTATTTTTCAAAATCTTTCTAAATCAATATTTTTATATATTTGAAAATCTCAAAGATAAAATAATTTAATACCATCTTTCCGAGCCATAAGGTTATTATTATCTAATTTAGTTATAATGCTTCATTTTTCTATACTTTTAATATAAGTAAAAAATTTATTGTTTGGTATTTTATAGTATTGTCAAGTTCAAGGTGTAACCATAAAATACAGTTTATTATTAAATTTAAAAAGTCATGAAAGAACTATATTATCTTTATTTATTTTTTTATATAAAAATTTTTTTATGTATAAATATCAAGCTTCTTGTAATTGAGTTATATTATATTCATAAGATTGTGAGGGATCAAATGGATCTATTATATTTATATCTTTTTTATCTATAAGATAGATTTTATATTCATCAGTTATTTTTTTATAAAAGATATAATTTTTATTATAATATTTTTTAGCATAATCTATACCATATTGAAGATTATCTCCCGATACTTTTATAATAAGCATCTTTTTACAACCTATCCAGTGATTATTTACTTTGATAGTAAAATTATTATATATTTTTTGTATTTTTCATATAGCAGGTATATTTATACTATTATGTGTTGTATTTATTTTTATATTTCAATTATAATCGTAATTTATATTTCATAATTTAGAACTTAGTTTTTTACTAGTATTTTTTGAATTATAATTATTATTGTTTGTTTCATTTTTAGTTATTGTGTGAGTAGTATTATTTTGTGAAGATGAATTGTTGTTTGTATTACTAATTTGTTTTAATTTTTCTTGTAATTTTAGTCTATCACAGTTATTATTTATATTTACTTCTCTATAATTATTTACTTCTAAAAAGATTTTAAATATAGTTGAATACTTAGGATATTTTGTTTCATACAAATTTAAAACATTATCTATTTTTTTATATTTTGCCTTTTTATAATAACATATTTTAGAATTATCATTGTTGTATTTTAATTCTATTTTATGTTCAAGTATGTTAAGTTTATTATTGTATAATTTTTTAATATATCATAGATTGTAAGCAAAAATATTTCAAAAGCTTAAACTTGCTATACTCATTAAAATAATCATTTTTTTTATCATTTTTTTATATTTATTTATAAATTATTTTATTTTTACATATTGTTTTTTAGCTTGTTCTTGAAATACTTTTCAAAGTTCATAAGCATATGCTGTAAGTTGTTTTCAATACACACATCAGCTATCTAAACCAATAGTATTTTCTCTTATTTTTAATCAATCTACTGCATAATGTCAGTATATTATTTTTTTACGATTTTTATTATAA
>Ga0114934_10002979_pt1 | contig 10672 bp, 6 predicted proteins | sample 4SBtaG_2_FD_99695 | JGI IMG/M metagenome (GOLD analysis project Ga0114934, IMG submission 99695) | Deep subsurface microbial communities from Kolumbo volcano to uncover new lineages of life (NeLLi) - 4SBTROV10_white metaG | ecosystem: Environmental > Aquatic > Marine > Volcanic ...
TATATATAATATATATAATATAATAATTAATACATAATATATAACATAATATAAATATATAATAATATATTTCTATATGGAAAGAAAAAAGTTTTGTTGTATTCAAACAAACAAAAAACATTTAACAAAAATTTTTAATAAATTAATAAAAAAATTTAATAAATTAACAAATTTTTTTAAACACAATTTTAAACACGATAAACTAAAAAAATAAACAAAAATAATAAATAATAATAAAAAATAATAATAATAATAATAAAAAAAAAAAAATAAAAAACCCAACAAAACAACTAACCACTTTAACAACTAAAAACGATTTCCACACGAAATGAAGGGGTCTCTATTAATGTTTGTAAAATAAGAGTTTATATTCTATATATCCAAAGACAAACATATTTATATAACCTAAGTTTCCACTGGAAGATGAAGGGGTTAAAATGACAAATAAAATAAAAGGATTCTTTGAAGAATATGTAGGGCGAGAAAGTGTATTTATTAACAAAAAAGTTTTACAAAGTAGCTATATACCAGCAGAAATAAGTCATAGGGACGATCAAATAAACACTATAGCAAACATATTAGCACCAACACTAAAAGGGGACAGACCCTCTAACTTGTTTGTTTATGGAAAAACAGGAACAGGAAAGACACTAGTTGTAAAACACACAACAGAACAACTAAATCAAGTAGCAAAAAAAAATAATATAGATATGAAAGTAATTTATCTTAATTGTAAACTAAAAAAAGTTGCAGATACAGAATATCGGTTAATAGCACAACTAGCAAGATTCTTTGGGAAGACAATACCAACGACAGGTCTACCAACTGATGAAGTTTATAACATATTTTTTGAAGCAATAGAAGAATCAAAACAAAAAATAATATTTATACTTGACGAGATAGATCAATTAGTAAAAAAAGCAGGGGATGGAATATTATACAACTTAACAAGAATAAACCCTGAACTAAAACATTCAGAAATAGCAATAATAGGTATTTCTAACGACTTAATTTTTTCAAACAACCTAGACCCGAGAGTAAAAAGTTCTTTATCAGAAGAAGAAATAGTTTTCCCTCCTTACAACGCATTACAAATACAATCAATACTAAAAAAAAGGTGTGAATTAGCTTTTAAAAACAAAGGGATAGGTGAAGGAGTAATTGCAAAATGTGCTGCTTTTGCAGCTAGAGAGCACGGAGATGCGAGAAGAGCATTAGAATTATTAAGAGTGGCTGGTGAACTAGCAGATCGTGAAGAAGACAAGAGAGTAGAATTAAAACACTTAGATTTAGCAGAAGACAAAATTGAACACGACAGAGTGTTTGACATAGTTAAAAATCAACCAAAACAATTTCAACTAACTCTTTACGCAATTCTACAAATAAATGAACACTTAAAAAAACCCTTTTACACAGGGGAAACCTATGAGTTATACAAAGAATTAAGTGAAAAAGTTGGTCTTAGACCTTTAACTCAAAGAAGAGTGTCAGATATAATTGCAGAACTAGACATGTTAGGAATTATTAATGCCAAAGTAATAAGTAAAGGGAGATTTGGCAGGACAAAAGAAATCTCTATAGCTTTAAGCAAAGGAATAAACGACAAAGTTAAGGAGATATTAACAGAAGAATTAGGTGCATGAAGAAGAATTGAGTGTGTGAATATAAACAAATAATTTTTTTGGTGAAATAAATTTTTGGTGGGATGGATGAAAGAAAAATTAACAATAATAAATGAGTTGTTAGAAGCAGGAGTATTAGTAAACCCAGAAATTAGTGATGAAGAACTCGTTAAATTAGAAAAAAAACACTTCCCAAAAAAGAATGAAGAAAAAAACGGTGTTGAAGAGAATCTTAAACAAAACAATGAATTAAAATCAAAATCAAAATCAGAATTAGGAACTGAAGTAAAAACCAAAACAAAATCCAAAGTAGAATCAGAATCCGAAGCAGAATCTGAAATAAAAAAAGAGGCAGAATCCGAGGTAGAATCCGAAGTGGGAGATGGCTTGGCGGATAAAACAGAAACAGAAACAGAAACCAAAACCAATAAAACAGAAACCAATAAGATAGAACAAGAAATTCTTAAAAGCAAAGATTTTCAAAGATTAAACTCAGGAGTAAAACTTGTCAGACCATACGTAAACAAACAAAAAAAATTAAATTATTTAGATTTTGTCTACCATTTAAACGCGAGATTTAAATATTTAACAAGCCTCTTAAGAACAAGACAAGAATTACAAGGAGTAACTTCTCTTAACAAACTAAAAGGAAAAGAATTAGTTGATACAAAAATAAGTATTATAGGAATGATTAAAGAAAAAAATGAAACAAAAAATAAGAACATAATAATAACCCTAGAAGATACGACAGGAGAAACAAAAGTTTTATTTCACACACAAAACGAAGAATATTATTCTTTAGCCAGAGATTTAGTTTTAGATGAAGTCATAGGTGTAACAGGCACATATAAAGAAGGAATAGTTTTTGGTGACGCAATAATCTTCCCAGACATACCTATGGGTAAAGAATTCAAGAAGAGCCCTGAAGAAGAGTATTTAGTTATAATAGGTGACATGCACGTTGGTTCTAAAGCGTTCCTTAAAGAAGATTTTGAAAAATTTTTGAAATGGATCAATGGCTCTTTAGGAACTGATAAACAAAAAGAAGTATCAAAAAAAGTTAAGTATATAATTTTTACAGGGGATCAAGTAGAAGGAGTAGGCATTTATCCTGGTCAAGAAGAAGACTTACTAATAGTTGATATTAAAGAACAATATAAAGAGTTTTTAAAATTAATAAAACAAATACCCAATCACATTCAATTAATAATGATACCTGGTAATCACGAACCAGGAAGAATAGCAGAACCACAATTACCTCCTTACAAGGATTTTGCTCAAGAATTATATGACTTACCAAATGTTTTACTAACAACTAATCCAAGTACAATAAATATAGGAGCAAATAAAGACTTTTCTGGTTTTGACTTATTATTATACCACGGTTATAGTTTTATTTATTATTCTGACCAAGTAGAAAGTATAAGACGAGCAGGGGGTCAAAAAACATCTGAAAAAATAATGAAATTTTTATTGCAGAGAAGACACCTAGCCCCAACTCACGCGAGCAACTTATATGTTCCAAACAGAAATAGAGACCCATTATTAATAGAAGTAGTCCCAGACTTTTTTATTACAGGACACATACATAGAGTGAGCTTTGCCAATTATAAATCAGTAACTATGATTAATGGTAGTTGTTGGTCAGACATAACTGATGATCAAGAAAAAAGAGGGTTGGAACCCCAACCAGCAAGAATGCCTGTTATTAATTTGCAAACAAGAGAAGTATCAATAATCAATTTTTATGGCGGTAGGAGGAACAAAAATGAATCTTGAAAAATCTTCTGAACAAACCGATGAAAAAGAAAAAATAAAAAAAACAGAAGAAGAACACAAAGACTCACCAGGAGAAAAGGGAGAAGGTTCAGAAGAAACAAGAGTTTTTGAGAAAGACGCGTTAGCAGCGTCTAAAGAAATGAAACATTATTTTAATTCTTTAAAAAAAGAAAGTTTAAAACTATATGATTTAGCTAATAAAATCAGAAAAAAAGGTTTAGACCCGGAAGAAGAAGTTGAAATAACTCTTGCAGAAAACTTAGCTGAAAGGGTAATTGGATTAATAAGTGTGGTTGCACCTCAAATAAAGAATGCAGGTGTTGAAAACAGAATACTTGAATTAGAAGAACAATACGGAACACTAGATTGGCGTGTAGCTTTCAAAATAGCTCTAGAAATTTCTAAAGAAAATTTTTGTAAATTTAAAGACAAAAAAGAAGCAATAGAAGTAGGAATAAGAGCAGGGTTTGCTTATGTAACTGTAGGGGTTGTTAGTAGCCCATTAGAAGGATTTACAGAGTTAAATATTGTTAAACGAAATGATGGTAAAGGAGAATATTTTGAGTTAAAATACGCAGGACCAATTAGAAACGCCGGAGGAACTGCTGCGGCTGTTTCAGTTTTAATAGCTGATTATGTTAGAAAGCACTTAGGTTATTCTGTTTATGATCCTACAGACAAAGAAATAAAACGATGTGCTGCAGAGTTAGAAGATTATCATAATTATGTTACTAATCTACAATACTTTCCAACCAAAGAAGAATCAGAGTTTTTAATGATGAATTTACCTATTTGTATTGCTGGTGAAGCCAGCGAAAAATACGAAGTTTCTAATATTAATTTAAAAGACATACCTAGAATTGATACTAATAAATTAAGAAGTGGTTATTGTCTTATTCACAGCAGTTGCATACCATTAAAGGCTCCTAAACTCTGGGCTAAACTAGAGGAGTGGAGTCAGGAAATGGGTATGGAGCAATGGTCTTTCTTAAAAGAATTTGTCAAGCTTCAAAAAAAGATGAAGAGTAAAGCTAAATCAGAAAACAAAAGTGATTCAACCACCAAAGAAAAAACCAAGATAAGCCCTGATTACACTTTCATAAAAGACATTGTTGCAGGCAGACCAGTGTTAGGTTATCCTTTAAGATCAGGCGGATTCAGATTAAGATATGGTCGAAGTAGAGCTTCAGGTTATTCTGGTCAAGCAGTTAACCCAGCAACAATGGCGGTTCTTCATGATTTTGTAGCCATAGGTACACAATTAAAAGTTGAAAGACCGGGTAAAGCAGCAGCCTTTACTCCTTGCGATTCAATCAACGGCCCCATAGTAAAATTAAAATCAGGAGAAGTAAAATATTTATCAAATTTTACAGAAGCAAACAAGGTAAAAAAAGAGATTGAAGAAATAATTTATTTAGGAGATGTATTAATAAATTATGGTGACTTTTTTGATCGAGCACACCCTTTAGCACCTGCTGGTTATTGTGAGGAGTGGTGGGCTTTAGAATTAGAAGCTTCGTTAACAAAAAAAATTGATAAAAAAGAATTATACAAACAACCAGCAGATTTAAAAAATAATTTGGATGAAGAGTTAATAAAAAAAACAACAATTCCTAAAGAAAAATTAATATCCTTTTTAAAAGATCCTTTTAAAAACAAACCATCATTCATAGAGGCTGTTAAACTTTCAAAAACATTAGATATTCCTTTACATTCTTCTTACTTATTTTTTTGGAGCCAAATTTCTACTAAAGAACTTTCAAAATTATTTTCTTGGGTTAAACAAGCAAAAGAAAACACTGATAAAAAAATTGTTTTACCTTATGACCCCTCAGTACAAGATTTTAAAGACAAAAAAAGAATACTTGAAATTCTTGGTTGTGAACACATCGTAGCATCTAATGAGTTTGTAGTTATTAATTCTCAAAACAGAGCGTCTTTACTTTTTCCTTTAAACTTACATAAAAAAGAAAACTTTGAGGCAATAGAAACAATTATTTCTAATTATCAAGAAGAAGACTCTGCGCTCAACCTTGTTAATGCTATTTCTCAGATTAAGATAAAAGATAAAGCAGGAACTTTTATTGGTGCTAGGATGGGTCGTCCAGAAAAAGCCAAGATGAGAAAATTAACAGGCAGTCCTCACGTATTGTTTCCTGTTAGTAAAGAAGGAGGTCGTTTGAGAAGCTTCCAATCTGTTCTTGACTTAGGAGGGTTTGTTAACGCACAATTTCCCAAAAGAAGATGTGTTAATTGTAATATAGAAACCCCTTATCAAAGATGTGAGTTGTGTGGTGAAAAAACCAAACCAATAATCCCTGAAAAAACAACTAATAAAAACTATCAAGGAAAAACCCCTGACAGGGGTGTTGAAAAAGATTCTTGTGTTGATTATTACAAAGTAAATGTGAAAAGAATATTTTCTCAATGTTTAAAAAAAATGCGAACAAGCATTTACCCAGATCTTATTAAAGGAGTCAGAGGAACAGTTAATGAAACACACATACCTGAAAACTTGATGAAAGGCATTCTCAGAGCAAAAAACAACATTCATGTTAATAAAGATGGGACTGTGAGGTATGATGCGTCAGAAATAACTCTAACACATTTTAAACCAAAAGAGGTTCAGGTTTCTTTTAAAAAATTAAAAGAACTAGGTTATACAAAAGATATTTATGGTGTTGATTTAGAGTCTGATGAACAAGTTTTAGAATTAAAATGTCAAGATGTTGTTTTGCCTTGTTGTCCAACAAGTCCAGACGAGCCAGCTGATGAAATCTTTTTAAGAGTTTGTAAATTTATTGATGAATTATTAATTCATCTTTATGATGAAAAACCGTTATTTAATTTTAGTGAACGAAAAGATCTTGTTGGTCAATTAATAATTGGTTTAGCACCTCACACTAGTGCAGGCACTCTTGGTAGAATAATTGGTTTTAGTAAAACACAAGGGTTCTTAGCACACCCTTATTTTCACGCAGCCATGAGGAGAGATTGTGATGGTGATGAAGCTTGTTTTGTTTTGTTAATTGATGCTTTCTTAAATTTTAGTAGGAGTTTCCTGCCAAAAAGTAGGGGTTCAACAATGGATGCACCAATAGTTTTAACATCAGTTCTTAAACCAACAGAAGTTGATGATATGGCTTTCAAAGTGGATGTTGTTGATAAGTATCCTCTAGAACTCTATGTAGCCGCAGAAAATTTCCAAAATCCTTGGGAAGTGTCCATCAAACAAATACAAGATGTTCTTAATACCAAGTCTCAATTTGAAGGGATGTTGTTCACTCATAACACCAATGATATTAATGAAGGAGTTGGTTGTTCTGCTTATAAACTATTACCTAGTATGGCTGAAAAGATTGAAGGACAAATGCTTATTGCTGAACAAGTAAGAGCTTGTGATGAGACCGGGGTGGCTCAATTAGTTATTAACAAACATTTTATTAGAGATATAAAAGGCAATCTTCGTAAGTTTAGTCAACAACAATTTCGGTGTGTTGCTTGTAATGAAAAGTATAGGCGTCCCCCTCTTAAAGGCACTTGTTCTAAGTGTGGTGGGAAAATCATTTTTACAATTAGTCAAGGGTCAGTTATTAAATATTTGCAACCTAGTTTGGATTTGGCTCACAAGTATAATGTTTCTCTTTATTTAAAACAAGATTTAGAGTTAACTAAGAGAAGAATTGATTCTGTTTTTGGTAAAGATCTTGAGAAACAAGAAGCCTTAGGTAAGTGGGTTTGAATTTTATTAAGAAAAAAATTTTTTTTTTATTACAAATTCGAGCTTAATACTTCATGTTTTAACTTGATGATACAAGCTCGAAACAAGCTCGAATTGGTAATTCCAACAATTGGCAACTATTTGTGAGCCGTAATACCCCAACATTTATGTTGGGGATAGGCGAACATAATTATTTATTGCCAATTGTTGTTATTTTTATCCTGTTTTTTTTATCTTTATTCTAAATTATTCTATTACTCTAAAACCTTTATTTTTCCTGGTTTAATTTCATAAAGTTCTCCTTCAGACATTAAATTAGTAATTATTGTGTCTGCATCAAAATCAAAAGAATCTGCAACGTCATCAATGGATGCGCCTTCTCCAGAATCTAATTGTTTTATTTTTTCAAGGATTTGTGAAGGTTTACTAAGAGTGGAGTCAATAGGGGGGTTAGGTGTTTTTTTAGTCTCTAGTTCTAATTCTTTTTTTGTTTCTAGGGTTTTTGTTTCTAAGTCTTTATTGGTATTTTTTTCTTTATTTATTGTTTCTTCTTCTCTTTCTTTCATTACTTTCTTAGAGGCTAATTCTTTTTTTCTAAAAGAAAACCACTCCTGATTTGTTTCTTTAATGATGTCTGCAATAACATACTTTTCGTCATGATAATTTTGTACTCTACCCACAACATTAACAATTCTACCAACAGACAATTTTTCTAAATCTATTTTTTGTTCAAATTGTTTTATTTGTATGCTGCCTGTTCCATCATCTAACACAAAAGAATTATTTTTAATCAGTATGTTTACAACGATTCCTATAAGATTACATCTAGTTATGTTTCCCCAACTAGTTTGTAGGACTTCAATTTCTTTTTCGTTTAAAACAAAGACTCCTTTTTTTAATACTTTAATTGGAACTTTGTAAGCTGTTCGTTGGTCATCCATTTTAATCATAATGATTCATAAGGATATTTTTTATAATCATATTTTTGAGATAAATCCTTCTCTAGGACTGAATAAGTCTCCTGATCTTTTAAGTTTATCAATTATTTCTCTAGTTTGAGTTTCGTTAACCCCATTAATTTCTGCTTCTCGAACAATATCATCCATGGATAAGACTTTACCAACAGTTGATTCCAAATTATTAATTATTTCTTTTACAGTGTTAATGGTGCTTCTTTGTTTAGCAGTGATTCCTGTTGTTAATCGATCAATATCAATCTTGCCAGTATCAGGGTCGATACCTATTTTACTTAAACAATAATGAAGTAAATCAACAGCTATTCTTGCATCCCTCTTAGTTACTTTAGAACTCAACCTTATCTTGGCACTAGCCTCACTAAGTCTAACAAGAGCTTCTAATTGTCTAGCGCTAATAGGAATTGCTTTAATATTATCAGCTCCTTCTCCTTCACCACTGCCTCTCATTTTTAAATAATAAGCTTTAATTTCGTTAATGGCTTCAGTAGTTAATTCAGGAAAAGAATTCATACGAACAAAAGCAACATATTTTTTCATTAAATCTTCATCAATGTCTGTGGGAGTATCAATTTTTTGTTTATGTAAATTTAATAAGAAAGTTGCTAATTTATCATCAGTAATTTTGTTAGGTAAATCCCTAACAGGAAATATTAAGTCGAAACGGTTAATTAAAGTATTAGGTAAATCTATTTGTTTAGCAATTAATTCATAAGGATCAAATCTTCCAAACTTAGGATTGGCAGCTGCTAAAACAGATGTTTCAGATCGTAAAGTCGCTTGAATATTGGCTTTAGCAATAGTCACTGTTTGTTGTTCTAATGCTTCGTGCATAGCACTTCGGTCTTCAGTAGTCATTTTATCAAGCTCATCTATAGCACACAAACCTTTATTTGCTAATACTAATGCTCCTGCTTCAAGAGCCCAACCTTTTAAGAACTCATCTCTAACAACGCTGGCAGTTAATCCTGCGCCACTAGCACCTTTACCAGAAACAAACCGTCCTTTAGGAGCTATTTGACTAACTCTTTTTATTAATTGACTTTTACCAGAACCAGGATCTCCAATTAATAATATGTGAATATCACCTCTACTCTTAGAACCAGATCTTCGCTTCATAACGCCCCCTGCTAGTTGCATAAGCAGCGCCTCTTTAATTTTTTCGTGACCATAAATGTTAGGAGCTAAACTATTAACTAGTTTTTGAAAAATAGCAGGATCTTTTGACAATTTTTTTATTTCTTCTTCTTCTTCAGGAGAAATATTTATTTGACTATAATCCTCTTCTAAAGCTTCAACAAAATTAGCTTCTAATATTAAATCAAATCTAGTGCTTTGTCCTCCTTGATTAAGAGTTATAGGCAGTTCTTTTATCATACCAGAAATTTTAATTCCTGAACCAGGATTTGTCTTCTTTTCAGACATAGGACTTACTAAGTCGTGTTTCAACAAGATATTAAATCTTTTAGGTTGTTCTCCACCATCAAAATCTTTAGGATTCTCTTCTAAAATCATTCTTTGAGTATCAACTAGTTTCTTGCTTAATAAACGAAATTTTCCTTTTCTACCACAACCACAACTAATAGGTTCCCGAAATTTTTCTTCTAATTGCAATACGGGAATGATATTTCCACAACTAGGGCATTCAAACCGGGCACTGATAACTTGCGGTCTAACATCTGTTTTTTGTCTCACTATACCTTCAATTTCTAATAATTTGTTTATGTGCTGACTCCTGATATTTCTAATAGTGATTTTTTGACTGTTAGGTAAGTTTTTGAATCTTACATGAATCCTTTCATTAATTTTTATATCAAAACCTTCAATAGATTTCTCTGCTGCTTTAATAGTGTCTTCTGGTTGTTCTAAAAGAATTTGTGCTAAGTCAGGGTTAAACATGCTTAATAAAGAGAAATCAACAACTAAGAAATGTTTATCATTTCTAATATTGCTTATTAAAGAATCATAATATTCTTTTTCTATAAACTCTTGAAAAATACTTATTTGTTCTCCCAAATCCATTTTTTTACTCCTTATAATCTACCCTCATAATCTTTAAATAGCTAAAGCTAACTATTTAATAAAGTCGGTTGTCGTTTTCTCGAAAAATAAAACTATTTTATTGAACTTTTTTCAAAACTTCTATAAGTTTTTCAACAGCAGTATCCACTTGTTCTTTAGATTTAGTTCCAGTACAAACAATTTTTCCATTGCTGAATAACAAGAAAGTTGCTTTTGCTTCCATTAACTTGTATACTAGTCCTGGGAATTGTTCTGGCTCATATTCTGTGTTTTCAAGTTTCATGGCTAGTTTGTTAAGATTTAAATCCATTCCTATGCTACCGGAAGCAACGATGTTTTGGATAGTGATTTTAGGTTTTATTGTTATGTTAATATTAATCTTTTTAAGAGATTCTTTGATTTGTTCAATTGACTCTTCAACCTTTTCTATACTTTTAGCACCTGTGCAAACAACTTTGCCAGAACTAAAGATGAGTGCTGAAGTCTTAGGATCTTTTATTCTAATAACTAATCCAGGGAATTGTTCAGGATTATATTCTGTGTTACTTAGAACA